>Ga0192280_1023_pt1 | contig 45806 bp, 40 predicted proteins | sample Koala_Koa24_M3_FD_131249 | JGI IMG/M metagenome (GOLD analysis project Ga0192280, IMG submission 131249) | Enriched cells from koala feces incubated with labeled cellulose particles, San Francisco Zoo, California, United States - Koala_Koa2-4_M3 ... | reverse complement strand
ATTTTGGGCTCTTCGCCAAATAACTCAATAATCTCCGGGTTTGTTCCAACACCCAGCGCACGAATCAGCACTGTGATAGGTACCTTTCTTGTTCTGTCTACACGTACATAGAAAACGTCATTGGAGTCTGTCTCATACTCAAGCCAAGCACCTCGGTTTGGTATTACAGTACAGGAATATAATTCTTTCCCTATTTTATCATGGGCAATTCCATAGTAGATTCCAGGAGAACGCACCAGCTGGCTTACGATAACACGTTCTGCACCATTGATGACAAACGTACCTGTCGCTGTCATGATCGGCAGGTCTCCCATAAAGATTTCATGCTCATTGATTTCATCTGTTTCTTTATTATACAGTCTCACTCTTACTTTCAAAGGTGCTGCATAAGTTGCATCTCGTTCTTTACATTCTTCGATGGTATACTTCACATCTTTTTCGCATAATGTAAAATCTACGAACTCCAGGCTCAGATGACCGCTGTAGTCAGCAATCGGGGAAATATCTTCAAACACTTCTTTTAATCCTTCATCCAGAAACCACTGATAAGAATCCTTCTGGACTTCGATCAAATTCGGCATTTTTAATACTTCTTTCTGCCTTGCATAGCTCATACGCGAACTTTTTCCGTTTGTGATGGGACGAATTCTGTTTTTCTCCATTTGACGTTTCACTCCTCGTACATATATTTTCACACAGACAGTGTACCAGACATATGATTCCTTACTCCTGCCTGGCGGACGCCCGTGGGGTCAATCCCCCGCATCCACTGCGAAACATTGACTTTTACTGAGTTACATATCTATTTCACTGCACTGACAGCCTTATTTATCATAAAGCTTTGTGATTATTATAACTTTCAATACCTTATCTAAGCCTTCTGCTTTTAATAAGTATATTTAATTCTGCCCTCTACGCTGTTTCACATAGATTTTGGCATATCTCTCCACAATAGTGCATTTTTAAATATATCACAAAACCTTCTGGCTTGTCAACAGATTATTGAGGATTTAAAGTTTAATTTATTTCTTTTTCCTAGATAATTGCCCTGTTTTTACCATAATATACATGTTTTTACTTCTTTGACCATTCGCAGCATATGTCGAAATATGTTAAAATATAGACATATCACGTATACCCGGATGGATAACATCCCCCGGTGACGTAGTACTTACTATCAGGAGGCTTTTTCATGAACGTTGCTGTTGTCGATGATAACAAGACAGATCAAAATGAGTTGACCGGTTATCTCACAAAATATTGTAATGAGAACCAATTCCACTGCCAGATTTATACCTACCAGAATGGTCCTGATTTTTTAGCATCCCTTGGCAGAGAATCCTTTGATCTTATTTTTCTTGATATCTATATGAATGGAGAAAACGGGATACAGATCGCCGAAAAAATACGCCTGCATAACCCCGATGTTCTGATTATATTTTCAACAACAAGCCGGTCGCATGCGGTGGAAGGATTCCGCGTACGCGCTTTCGACTATCTTGTAAAACCATATACATATGACCGTTTCGAAGAAACTATGAATCACTGCAGCCAGGCCCTGACGAAACATGCACATTACATCGAAGTCAAGGAAGGCCGCTTCTATACAAAGGTTCTTCTGGATGATATCATCTACGTAGATTATTACAACCACTATATTCAGATACACACACGCAGCCGGATGATACGCTCTTATATGCCGTTCTCGGAATTTGCACCGATGCTGACCTGTTACCCACAATTTCTTACGTGTTACAGAAACTGCCTCGTCAATATGGATAAAATCGAAATACAGGATGGAAAAGATTTCATTATGGTCACAGGAGAAAGAGTTCCGATCTCAAGGGGCATGAAAAATGAAGTCCGTCAGGCTTATGCTGATTATGTATTTAATTGTGTGAGCGGGGGCCTTTAGACCATATGAAGAATTCCTATTTAATTATATCAGTGCTTCTTTATATGCTGCCCTGTCTTTCCCTGTTTCTTATCGTATTCCATGATAAGCTGCGATGTACGTTAAAGGCAGTTTTTTTCGTATGTTTTCTGATCACCGCATTTTTCTGCTATCTCAGCCGGCACGCTATCGTTAAAAATATCTTTCAAGCACACAGCCGGCTGCTGCTTAACATACTTACAATGGCCATACTGATCGTCTGCAGCTACGCACTTACAAGATATACGTTCACACAGCAGCTGTTTATTCTGTTCATATTAAAAAATTATTCCGATGCGGTGGATCTTTTTACTTCATCGGTTGAATTTATTCAATACTCAGAATTCCTGGACCTCAATCGTTTCCACCTGACGTTTCTTCCTAAGACAATCATCATTGTACTTTCCTTTCCGATGATGCTGTTTTTTATGAAAAAAGTACTGCGCCCCATACTTGATGAGACAGAACACCTCGCGTTCTGGAAACTGATATGGCTGATCCCATTTTTCTTTTTTGTTATTTTCCATATGGGTCTTGGATACTTTGATCTGACCGCTCCGTCCGAAACACAGATATACTTTCTCCCCTACATCTGGGCACTCTGCACTTTCCTTTCCTACTATCTGATGCTCTATATGGTTTCAGCCACTTCGAAATCACTTCAGTTAGAAGAAAAACTGCATATGTCCCAGCTGCAGATCTCCATGCAGGAAAAACAATTCGACAATCTTCAGGAAACAATTGCATCCACACGCAAATCCCAGCACGATATGAGACATTTTCTCCTTGCACTTCAGGGACTCGCAAAAAAGGAAGACTATGAGGGAATTGAGGCATATATCAACACCTATCTTCCCGGCCTCGATGTGACGCCTGTACAGTTTGCCTGCTGCAACCCTGCAATTGATGCTGTCCTTCAGTACTATGCAGGCCTTGCCGCAAATTCAGGCATACGGGTTGATCTGAACGTGCAGATTGGTTCTTCCATTCCGCAGCAGGACAGTGATGTGTGCGTAATCCTTGGAAACCTTTTGGAAAACGCTGTCTGGGCCTGCCAGCACGATCCCCGAAGTGATTCTTACATCACATTGCACATGAAACTGGTGAATACCAAAGTCCTGACAATCGTCATTACAAATACCTATTCCGGGCAGATCCGCAGAGAGGGCGATACCTTCTTCTCCTCAAAACGGGACGGCCGGATCGGCATCGGAATTGCGTCAGTCAGGAATATCACAGAAAAGTATAACGGTATCAGCAGATTTGAATACGATGGTTCCAAATTTACCGTTTCTCTTCTTTTGAATATGAATCTGCCGCACACAAACGAATGAGGATGAAGACACAGTCTTCATCCTCACTTTTATCCACGGCTGTTTCATAATATATTCTGTCATTCCCTCTGCTGTCTGCCGTAAAACCCCTGCCAGGACAAAAATAAAGAAGCTGCTGCTCACGACCAAAGTCGTTTCGCAACAGCCCGCTTCATGCATCCCTGAATTATTTAAGGTTAACTTCTGCACCCTGCTCTTCAAGTTTTGCTTTGATTTCTTCAGCTTCTGCTTTAGATGCTGCTTCTTTCACTACCTTAGGAGCTCCATCAACTAAATCTTTAGCTTCTTTTAATCCTAATCCTGTGATTTCACGAACTACTTTGATAACTTTAACTTTAGATGAACCTGCAGATACTAATTCTACATCGAACTCATCTTTCTCTTCTGCTGCTGCTGCGCCTTCGCCAGCTGCTGCAACTACGACACCTGCTGCTGCAGATACACCAAATTCTTCTTCACATGCTTTTACTAAATCATTTAATTCTAATACAGATAATTCTTTGATAGCGTCAATAAATTCAGCTGTTGTTAATTTTGCCATTGTATTTACCTCCAATTAATTTTGTTTTTTAATATTTTGGTTTCCCATAATTGATTATTCTGCTGCCGGTGCTTCTGCTGCTTCTACCGGTGCTTCTTCTGCAGGAGCTGCTGCTTCTGCCGGTTCACACTCACCTGCTCCACCTTTTTCCGCAATCTGATTAAGAACACGGGCAAGATTTGTAATAGGTGACTGTAAGCTTCCAAGTAATTTGGAAAGTAACTCTTCTCTTGATGGAACTTTAGCAATTTCATTAAGAGCAGCTACGTCGTAAACTGTTCCTTCCACTACACCGCCCTTTAATTCAAGTTTATCAGCAGTCTTAGCGAATTTACAGATGATTCTTGCCGGAGCAGTTGCATCGTCTTTAGAGATTGCAATTGCGCTAGGTCCTTCCAAGCAATTATCAAGCCCTTCGAACTCTGTTCCTTCGAAAGCTCTTTTCATCATTGTGTTCTTGCACACTTTGTAGATTATGCCAGCTTCTCTTAACTGTTTACGTAATTCTGTATCCTGAGCTACAGTTAACCCACGGTAGTCAACTAATACCACTGACTGTGCGTCTTTGATGTCTTCTGCAATGGCCTGTACTACAGGCTGTTTTAATTCAACTTTTGCCACGAATGGTACACCTCCTTATAGTATTTGTGCTGCCGCAAAATAGAAAAACCCATTTATCCTAAGACAAACGGGCGCATAAATTCAATGTTAGAATTCAAGTCTCCTCGGTAGGCGTTTACACCTTATGCCTTGCGGCACCTACTGTCTTCGGCAGTGATTACTGAAATAGTATAGCATTATGCTGACATGCTGTCAACAGAATTTTATACTTTTCTGCATTTTTTCACTGATTAGAATAAAAAATGTGCCTTGGCACATTTATTACAAAAGAAGAGCCCGTCCAGCATATCTCTGTATACTGGATGAACTCTCCTGTTTTATCATATTGCTCTGATTAAGCTGTTCCCGGCAATTATGCTAATTTGATTGGGTTGATTTTCACGCCAGGTCCCATTGTTGAAGTAAGAGTAACGCTCTTTAAGAACTGTCCTTTTACTGCAGATGGTTTTGCTTTATTGATCGCATCGATAAGCGTCTGGAAGTTGTCCGCTAATTGTTCCTCTGTAAAGGATGCTTTTCCTACTGGCACATGGATAATGTTTGTTTTGTCCAATCTGTACTCAATCTTACCAGCTTTGATATCCTGGATTGCTTTTGTAACGTCCATTGTTACTGTTCCAGCTTTCGGGTTCGGCATTAATCCCTTTGGTCCAAGTACACGTCCAAGACGTCCAACAACACCCATCATATCCGGTGTAGCAACAACAACGTCAAAGTCTAACCAGCCTTCATTCTGGATCTTCGGAATCAGTTCATCTCCGCCTACGAAATCTGCGCCTGCTGCTTTTGCTTCTTCAGCTTTTGCATCTTTTGCAAATACTAAGATACGAACTTTTTTACCTGTTCCATGAGGCAGTACAACCGCACCACGGATCTGCTGGTCAGCGTGACGTCCGTCACAACCTGTTCTGATATGAGCTTCGATTGTCTCATCAAAGTTTGCTACTGCTGCTTTTTTCACTAATGCAACTGCTTCATCTCTGTCATAGAGTGTTCCTCTGTCGACTAATTTTGCAGCTTCGATATATTTCTTTCCTCGTTTCATCTTCAATAACCTCCTAGTGGTAATATCGGGAGCGAGCCCTCCCACATTTTTCGTCTACAATAACTGCGTATTACTCTGCTACCTTTACACCCATACTTCTGCATGTTCCTTCGATCATGCTCATAGCAGCTTCTACTGTTGCCGCATTTAAGTCTGGCATTTTTGTCTCAGCGATTTCTCTGACCTGATCTTTTGTAATTGTAGCAACTTTAGTTTTGTTCGGAACACCTGAACCTGATTTGATGTTACATGCTTTCTTAATAAGAACAGCAGCCGGTGGTGTCTTTGTTACGAAACTGAAGCTTCTGTCATTGTATACAGTGATAACTACAGGAATGATTAAATCACCCTGATCTGCAGTTTTAGCATTGAACTGTTTTGTAAATTCAACGATATTTACACCGTGCTGACCAAGTGCCGGTCCAACCGGTGGTGCTGGTGTAGCTTTCCCAGCCATAATCTGTAATTTAATATAACCTTCTACTTTCTTTGCCATTTTAAGTACCTCCTCGTGGTATTTGCGGGGTTTTCCCTCCCACTTTTACTCGTTACATTTTCTTGACTTCTGTGAAACTGATTTCAACTGGTGTTTCACGACCAAATAACTCAACATTGATAGTCAGGCTCTGTTTCTGAACATTAATTGCCTGAATGACTCCGACCGTTCCTTCCCATGCTCCGGCTGTTACAGTAATTGTATCACCTTCCGCAAAGTCCACAACAACTTCCTCTTTCTGAATTCCAAGCGGTTCCATCTCCTGATCTGTGAGCGGCACCGGTTTAGATCCAGGTCCGACGAACCCGGTAACACCTCTGGTATTCCTTACGACATACCATGTGTCATCATTCATGAACATGTGAATCAGTACATAGCCAGGAAAAAGCTTCTTAGAGACCGCTTTCTTTGCTCCGTTTTTCACCTCTACAACATCCTGCATCGGCACACGGACTTCCAGAATCTGGTCTTCCAGATGCCGGTTCTCAATTGTTTTATCAATGTTTGCTTTTACCTTGTTCTCATACCCTGAATAGGTATGAACCACATACCATTTCGCCTCTGACATAAAATCACCTTTCATAATTATTGCTGTCACTCTTGTTCCGACCGTATTATCGGACTAATAAGTCCACTCCGTATTTTACAATAGTATCTACGACCGCAATAATCGCACCTAGTAATACAGAGACTGAAACGACTGCTGTCGTCTGTTTAGCAAGTGTTTTCCCGTCTGGCCAAATAATTTTCTTAAACTCAGCCTTCAGTCCTTTAAAAAAACTGGGTTTTTTCTGAGTTTTTTCTTTCTTTTTTTCGCCCATAACATTCACTTCCCTTCAACGACTATTTCGTTTCTTTGTGCAATGTGTGTGTCTGACAGAACTTACAATATTTTTTTGTTTCCATGCGGTCCGGATGTGTTTTCTTATCCTTTGTCATGTTGTAGTTACGATGTTTGCATTCTGTACATTCCAATGTGATTCTTGTGCGCACAACTTCCACCTCGCTTTATAAAATTCAATTTTCGTGTTACACGGCAGTTTGCGAGACCGCCCAATTTTAGGCATAAAAAAAAGACCTACTTCCATTCGCTAGTACACTATATCACAGGAGATGGGAAGAAGTCAAGGGAAGATTCTTATGTCTTCCCGTTGATTTTTCTTCCCCCGGCTTCATCTTTTCTATTATTCCGATCTCACCATTCTCGCCACCACACTGTCCCTGCACATCCTACGGTAACAAACCACCGGGACAATAATGACCAAAAGAATCAGAACCGGAATACACAAGATAATCGGTGTCACTGTAAAGTGCCAGCTGAAGAAGAACATTTCTCCTCCCATCATACGGATTGCCGTCACACTTATGATGCTCCCAAATACCAGCGCTGTCACTATTGTGAAAACCGCATAGTAGAGACCTTCTGCAGAAAGCATCTGCTTTTGCTGTCTCCCCGTCATTCCGACAGCCTCCATCATTGCAAATTCCTGTTTTCTGGTCAGTATGGATGTCACGATTGTATTCATAAAGTTTAAGAGCCCGATCATTGCAAGTATCAGTGCCAGAAGCCCTCCGATCGTGACATACATGTTCTTCATGGAATCGAACTGTTCCACAATCTTCGCCTTGGATGTATATGTCAGGTCATCTTCTACCTTTCCAGTATAATCAGAAAGCCATTCTTCCATCTTCCCGTCATACTTTTTCTCTACATTAATTAATGTCCTCATCGGCTGCTGCTCTCCCAGGAAGTCAAGGAATTCGTCTTCCGGAAGTATATAATTACAGTCAAACATTCCATAAGACTGAATTCCGCATGAATACGGCATATCTGCCACAGCCATCACTTCATATTCCCTGGAAGTGCCGTCATCCTGTGTAATTGTAACTTTATCTCCCACATCGTAATATGCCGGAGAATCTCCATCCTCAATAAATGGATACCTTGACGTAATCACATACTTTCCGGTCTGGAATTTTTCCCAGTCCAGTTCACCTTCTGCATTTTCCAGTTTTTCCATCACCATTTTCCCAATTCCATAGATCTTTCCGTCGATCTGTTTCCCGGCTAAAACAGCGTCTGTAAAATCCTGGTCATTTGCTGCCGATGTCTCCATTCCAATATTTTTCTTCACTTCCTGATACTTCAGCAGTCTTTCCATAATCCGCGAAGAGTCCTCTTCTGTCATGTTTAAGGAATACATTTGTTTTATATAGATATTCCCCGTCTCCTTCACGCCTTTCTGTCTGCCAAGCTCTGTAAGAAACTGTCCTGTAACCCCGTCCAGTACACGCTGGCTGGAACTCAGACTTGCATTGTCAAGTGTTGCATCTGCAACCGAATAATCACTGACCGCCATCGAGCTGACGAACTTATCCATATCAAATCCTCTGATCAGTCCATAGATACTGTTCAGCAAAACCAACGCCAGTGACAGAGACGCCACTACAATGAACACTTTCTTCTTATTTCTTTTTAAGTTTGCAAATGCCATAGCCTGCGGACTGACTCTCTTTGTCTTCTTATTTTTCTTCTTTCCTTTTACCGCTGCACCTTCTGTATACCGCACTGCCTCTACCGGGGACACGGACGACGCAATCCTGCACGGCCTTATACAGCTGATATACACTGTCAGAAACGCAAAAACTGCGGCCCCGGCGAACACCCACACATTTAAACTTACATCCGTATTAACAGAATCTCCAAAAATCAGATTTTTCATTACCAGCGGAAGAATAAATTTGCCGATGACCGCCCCCAGAATCAACCCTGCCGGGATCCCATACAAAGAAAGTATATAAGCCTGGCGTCTTACGATCCTGCGGAGCTGGCGTCCGGTTGTTCCGATCGTCTTTAATAATCCATAATGCTGAATATCGTGGTAAACATTAATATAAAATATATTATAAATAATCAGGTAACCCGATATAAATATGACCAGCAAAAGAATGATTACAGGAATCACGGTCTGCATATCTGCCGCACTCCCCATGTAGGCCCAGTTAATCCCTTCATAGACATCTGTCGGGAATCCGCATCGTCTTGCCAGATCTTCTACTTTCTTTTCCAGATTCAAACTGTTATGGAAATTAAAATCTGCCATAATCCGTCCTGCATAGTCAGCTACAGAAACTTCTTTCCCCATCATTGAATTTACAGGGGTCGGCGCAACTGTCCGTGCAAACTCTTTAGAGACAGCCATCACCTGAGACCTGTTGATCATGTCTCCTTTAAAATATCCGGACAACGTAAATACTTTCTCATATCTCTGCCCGCCCACATCGAGAACCACGGGAACTTTCTCTCCGAGTTTCACCGGAACTCCCAGCGCCTTCAGAACAAGGTCACTCGTCACAAGTTCATCCTCTTTCTCTGGCATATGTCCTTTGTCAGGATAACAGAAGGAAAGCTTCGCTTCCAGGTCTTCATAATAATTGACTTCCGTTCTCAGCTTTTTCAGGGAATCATTGACTGCGTCGCCGACTATAATGCGATAGGAAACCTCTTTAAGCTTCGGATCTTTCTTTACAATATCATATTCTTCCTGTGTCAGATACTTAAACCCGGCATGGGCACTTCCGCCTACCTGCCGCATGGTTTCCTGCTGGCTTTTCTCAATCAGGCTGCCCCCGACTGTGAATACAGATGTGAACAAAACGGTGGTAAGCGTAATTGCAAGAACTGCGATGATGTTGCGTCCCCGCCCTGCCTTTCTCGTCTTATCTGCCACGCGGCGGATGACTTTTGCATTCTTTACCCTACGCATAACACTCACCGTCCCTTCGGATCTTCCCATCTTCAATCCGTATGATACGGTCAGCCATCTGGGCAATCTCCTCATCATGGGTAATCATCACAATCGTCTGCCCGAATTTTGCCCCGGTCACTTTGAGAAGCCCCAACACATCCTGGCTCGTATGGGAATCCAGATTCCCCGTCGGTTCATCCGCCAGCAATATGGACGGTTTCGCCGCAAGCGCCCTCGCAATGGCCACTCTCTGCTGCTGCCCTCCGGACAGCTGGTTCGGCAGGCTTTCAAGCTTTTTCTCAAGCCCAAGCGTCGTTGTAACCTTCTGCACATACTCCTTGTCTACCTTGTTTCCATCAAGTTCAATCGGAAGCACAATATTCTCATATACGTTCAGCACCGGAACAAGGTTATAGCTCTGGAATACAAATCCAATCTTTCTTCTTCTGAATACACACAATGCGTCTTCTTTCAGCTTCGAGATGTCTTTATCATCTACATACACCTTTCCCGATGTCGGATGATCCAGTCCCCCAAGCATATGCAGAAGTGTGGATTTTCCGCTGCCGCTGGTTCCTACAATTGCAAGAAACTCTCCCCGTTCCACCTCAAGGTCCACACCGTCCAGTGCTTTCACCAGATTCTCTCCTGCTCCGTAATATTTTCTCAGATCTTCTGTCCTCAATACCTTCATACTCTCACCTTCCTATAAGATGTGCCTCAGCAATCTCCCGCCAATACAGTTTATTTTTTACTGTCTTTATCATAACATTTCATTCTTACCATAATATTTCCTGATTCTAACAGTTCTGAAAGATTCTCACCGCCGCTGTCTCTTTTCGCATATCCTTTATGAAAAAAACTCATTATCTTTGTCTCTTAATGAAATAGTATAATATAACAAATACAAAAAAACGAAAAAGGGATTAAAAATCATGAAAATAACAGAAATCCAGATAGAAAAAATCAGAATTGACCTGACTGTGCCATTCCGTGTCGCTTTCACAGAACTTACATACTCTGAAAATGTACTGATCAAAGTTTCAACAGACGAGGGAATTACCGGTTATGGAGAAGCCGCTCCGCTGCCGCTTGTCACAGGCGAAAATGCCGACAGCGTGATCAGTATCCTGAACATGCTGAAACCAGGGCTTCTCGGTATGGATCCTATGGATATCGAAGCAATTCATGCCCTGATGGACGGATGTATCTGGGGCAACAGTTCTGCCAAATGTGCCGTCGATCTTGCGATGTATGACCTGATGGGTAAAAAGACGAACCAGCCGGTTTACAAGCTCCTTGGAGGCTACTCAAATCATGTACAGAATGATATCACCATCGGAATCAGCACTCCGGAAGCTATGGCATGCGAAGCAAAAAAACGTGTAGAGGAAGACGGTTTCCACATATTGAAAATCAAAGCAGGAATCAATGTGAAAGATGATGTCCGTGCCCTCACTCTCATCCGTCAGACCGTCGGTGATGCTATCCGCCTGCGTGTCGATGCCAATCAGGGCTATAACACCTCCACTGCAGTCTACGCAATGAATGAATTCCAGAAACTTGGTGTTGAAGCCGTTGAACAGTGTCTGCCTTACTGGGATTTTGAAGGCTCTGCCTATGTCAGAAGCAAAGTCAGCGGAATTCAGGTGATGCTGGATGAGTCGATCCATAACCATCTTGATGCCGCGAAAGCCTGCAGACTACAGGCTGCAGATGTCATCAACATTAAGCTGATGAAATGTGGCGGGCTTTTCCGTGCCTCTCAGATGAACGCAATCGCTGAATCTTTTGGAATCCACTGCATGGTCGGATGCATGATGGAAACAAAACTTGCAACTGCCGCGGGCGTCAGTCTCGTAGCCTCCAAGAAGAATATTACCGAAGCCGACTGTGACAGTTTTCTGTTCTACGCTGATGAGCAGACCGGGATGAGCGGCGGTTTTACGCGGGAAGCTGACCAGTTTACACTGCTTGACAAGCCAGGATTCGGGGTAGAAATTAATTTCTAGCAGAAATGAAACCATTGTGTTTTAAACATATCGTCAAAATAAACCAGGGATGCACCCTGGTTTATTTCTTGAAAAGGCTGATAATTTCATTGATAAACATCTTCTCCACCGAAGAAAGTTCTGTATTGCGTCTCTTAATCCATCCGTACTCGTACTTCAGATTCATGTTCTGGTATGGATACAGAAGCATCCCATGCGGCATATTCAGCTTGCTGTACACTCTCTCATTCTGAGCCACACAGAAAAATGCGGGCATCTGATTACAGATACTGATTGCAGTGTCGTTATCCGAGACATACACCGTCTTCGGATTGCCAAAGGCGGCTCTGATCTCCTCCTGCTCCCGGCTGAACGGCCACAGTTCCTCCTTCGGGGTCACAAGAATCTGCCCTTTTAATATATTTTTCTTAAGCCTCATCACTTTGCTTTCATAGACCGGGTTATTGCGCCCGACCGCCACTCCCACACTCAGCCGCCCAATTCCATGATATTCCATATCATTCTGCTCGAACAGCCTGCACGCCTCCTCTGTATAAGTCGTAAGTGTGGAAAGTATCCCGATGTTGCAGTTTCTGTCACGCACAGCCTTGAAGACATCTGACTGATTCTTCTGATAAAATTCAAATTCCGCATTCGCCCCCAGATGCCGGGACATCAGCCTCAGAAACACTTCTTTGGCAAAAAACATCTGTCCGCAGATGGCATTGAATTTCAGGACTTCCTTTTTCTCTTCCGGCACGGCCATCCCTTTGATCCGCTCCACATGCTGCGATATCTTCCCGCTTTCCTGGATCAGCGCTTTGCCAAACTCTGTCGTTGTAACACCTTCCGGTGTCCGGATGAATATCTCCTTCTTCAGTTCAGCTTCCAGTGCATGGACAGACTTGCTGAGGGCCGACTGAGAAATATACAGCGTCTGGGCTGCTTTGCTGAAGCTTCCCAGTCTGTTAATTTCACTTACATAGAGCAGCTGGTTTAAGTTCATATCCTGGTTCCCTCCTGATAGACAGCCTGCGGTGACAAAAGTGCCGATATATCTTTTGACACATCCCCCTTCACCACAAGAAGATCCGCCATATACCCTTCTTTCAGCCTTCCGATCTCTGCCGAAAGCACTTCACCTGCATTGCCTGTGGCACAGCCGACTGCCTGCACCGGCGAAAGCCCGTAACGGACCATATACTCACACTCTCTGGCAACCGGAGATGCTTCGGGATGATTGAGTGCATCTGTATCTGTTCCGGCGGCCACCCGGACTCCGGTATCATACAGCTCCTTAAAGTGTTGCTTGTATGCATCCACTGCATTTCTGATATATTCCTGGTTCTCCTGAAATAATTCGTCCCCGCAGAGTCCTTCTCCGATCAGATCATTTACATAGTGAAATGCATACATGGTAGGAACCCATGTCTGGTGATTTTTCTTCATCTCTTCTGCCTGGGGAACCGTGAGATGCGTTCCATGTTCAATGGTATCACATCCGGCCTTGATGCACATGGGGATTGATTTTCCGTATCCTGCGTGGGCAGCTACTGTCTTCCCAAACCGATGCGCTTCTGTTACGATTGCATCCAGCTCTTCCTGGGAAAATTCTTCCCCCCGGTACCCTTCGCTTGTGAGAAGTTTCAGACAATCCGCACCATTCTTCAGATTCTCACGGACAGCTTTTTTCGCTTCCAGTGTTCCGTCTACTTCAACGACCGCACCCGTCATCTCCGCCCCATGCCCGCCAGTCATGCACAATCCTTTCAGACTGGTGAATATTCTGGGAGAACGGACAAGCCCCATCTGCGCCGCACGTTTCAATGTATTTGCAATGCCATCTGCGCTGGAAAGGTCCCGCACTGTCGTTACACCTGACCGCAGCGTATCTTCCATCCGCTTCCCGGCATAATACGCCCGGAGCATCAGATTCTTTTCATATTCCCCGGAAGCTTCCTCTCCATAATAATATCCAATGTGGACATGCAGGTCAATCAGCCCGGGAAGCAGTGTGCATCCATCATACACCTTTACTTCTTCCCCCGGATATTCCTGTTTCAGAGAATCTGCTTCTTTCACCGCCACTATTTTTTCCCCTCTCACGAGGACACCTCCGCGGTCTATGACCGTTTTACCATCCCCGGTGATTACTTTATCTGCACATAGAATCATATCTGCCTCGTCCTTTCCCGCGATTAATCCGTAATGTCTTTCGCTCTGTGGCACATGACCAGATGTCCCTGCTCAAGCTCTGTCAGTTTCTGCGGTTCTTTGCATGCGTCAAGCGCATACGGACACCTCCCGGCGAACCGGCATCCTGCCGGAGGGTTAAACGGTGTCGGAAGATCACCTTCCAGCAGAACTCTCTTCTTATCTGCCTTTTCCTTCTTCGTAAATGCAGGTGTCGCAGACAGAAGCGCCTTCGTATAAGGATGGGAAGGGGTAGAGAAAATCTGCTCCTTTGACCCCATCTCCACAATCTGTCCCAGATACATCACCGCCACATCATCACTGATAAAACGCACCACATGCAGGTCGTGGGATATAAAAAGATACGTCAGTCCCATATCTTCCTGCATATCCTTCAGCAGATTGATGATCTGCGCCTGAATGGACACATCGAGTGCCGAGACAGCTTCATCACAGACGACGAATTCCGGCTCTGTTGCCAGTGCTCTCGCAATACTGATCCGCTGTCTCTGCCCTCCTGAAAACTGATGCGGATAGCGCAGTCCCTGCTCCTTGAACAGTCCGCATTTCTCCATCAGAGCTTCTGCCTTTTCTTCCAGTTCTGCCCGTCCGGACACCATCTTCTGGGCTTTCATTCCCTCACTGATCAGATCATACACCGTCATCCGTGGATCCAGCGAAGAATAGGGATCCTGAAACACAATCTGCATCTTCCTTCTGATCTCATGCATCTTCTCCTTGTTTACATTGGCAATATCTTCCCCATGGAACAGTATTCTGCCCTCGGTCGCAGGTGTCAGCCCGAGAATTGTTTTTCCCGCCGTCGATTTGCCGCAGCCGCTTTCTCCGACCAGTCCCATGACAGACCCTCTTCTTATCCGGAAACTGATATCGTCCACCGCCTGCATATACCCCAGTGTGTGCTGGATAAATCCGCCTTTCACCGGGAAATATTTCTTCAAATGTTCAACTTCAACAATGTTTTCCATAATCGTTATCCTCTCTGCGCCTGGCCTTTTAAATAATTCCAGCAGAACACCTGATGCCCATCTTGCGTCTCCTGTCCCTTCGGGAATTCTTTTTTGCATTCCTCCGACGCATACGGACAGCGTGGATGGAACGGACATCCCTCCGGCTTATTATTTAAAGACGGAACATTTCCAGGAATCACAGGCAGCCTGTCTTCGTTAAAATTCTCTCCCGGCCGTGACTGGATCAACCCGATTGTATATGGATGCAGGGGATGCTCAAACAGCTGCTCTGTGCAGGCAACTTCACAGACTTTCCCTCCGTACATCACAACTACACGGTCTGCAATCTCGCTGATCACGCCAAGATCATGGGTGATAAATATATAAGAACTCTGTGTCTCAGCTTTTAACTCATTCATCAGATCCAGAATCTGTGCCTGGATTGTCACATCAAGCGCTGTTGTCGGTTCATCCGCTATAATGAGTTTCGGCGCGGTAATGAGCGCCATCGCGATCATCACTCTCTGGCGCATACCGCCGGACAGGCTGAACGGGTAACGGAACATCATGTCTTCCGGCATCGGAATCTTTACCCGCTTTAAATATTCAATGCACTTTTTCTGCGCTTCTTTTCCGCTGATCTTCTGATGGACTTTCAGCGCTTCCTTCATCTGATTTCCGATCGTATAGAGCGGATTCAGCGCTGTCATAGGTTCCTGGAAAATGACAGAGATATCCTTTCCTCTTAACTGCCGGAGTTCTTTCTCCGACATCTCAAGCGTATTCTTTCCTTCGAATAAAATCTGTCCGCCTTCGTATCTGACGTTCGGGCTCTGAATCAGTTTCAGTATCGACATGCAGGTAATACTCTTCCCGCAGCCGCTCTCCCCGACAATTCCCAGTGTCTCGCCCTTCTTCACCTCGAAGGATACATCATCCACCGCTTTTAATACTTCCTTTTCATTTTCAAAATATGTCTTCAGATTCTGAATCGAAAGCAGTGTCTCCTGCTGTTTCATCTGTGTCTCCTCCTATGCTTTCAGTCTTGGGTCTAACGCATCTCTTAAGCCATCACCCACAAGATTCAGGGACAGTGCACTGAGCGCAATTGAAATTCCAGGGAATGCCAGCAGATACGGTGCCTGTGTCATATACTCTCTGGCAGTGCTGAGCATCACTCCCCATTCCGGTTCCGGAGGCTGTACCCCCATCCCGATAAAGGAAAGTCCGGCAGCTGTCAGCATCATAGATGCCACAGACATACTCGCCTGCACAATGATCGGCCCCATGGCATTCGGAAGAATGTGCCTCGTTATGATCACAAAATTACTGCTGTCACAGGCTCTTGCAGCCATAATATATTCCTGTTCAACAATGGATAAAATGACAGAACGTACAATTCTGATAAATCCCGGCAGACTGACAACTGTCACTGCAATCAGGAGATTTTTCATACTGGAGCCAAGAGCCGCTACAATGGCAAGTGCAAACAAAAGCCCGGGTACACAGTTTAATACATCACACAGCCGCATCACAATGTTGTCGAATTTCGAACCATACAGCCCGCAGCATGCCCCGATCGTCCCGCCAATCACCAGCGCCACCACCGTCGTCCCGATTCCAAGTGACAGCGACCTGCGGCTTCCATGCACGACACGCGCAAACATATCTCTGCCAAATTCATCCGTCCCAAACCAGTGTGCCGCGCACGGCGCCATCAGCCGGTCTGCCGCATTCTGCTGAATCGCTTTGGCGTACGGCACAATCAGATCTGCAAATACGGCAAATATCACGAAAACCGATAACACGAAGAGCCCCGCCAATGCTGCTTTATTCTGTTTAAACAGTTTCCAGGTTTCTCCTGAACGCTGTCTGTTTTTTGATTTATTTATCCCCATATCTCTGCCTCCTATTTCGCAACACGTTCCCTGATTCTCGGATCAATCACCGCATACAGTATATCTACCACAACCATTACCAGACAGAAAAACGTAGACAAAATGACTGTGGAGGACATCACGACCGGAATGTCTTTGCTCCGGATTGCATTTAACACGTACGTCCCAAGTCCCGGAATCGCAAAGACAGTTTCACAGATTACAGCCCCTCCAAGAATGGTTCCGAAACTGGTTCCCATCACAGTCAACACCGGAAGGATTGCATTCTTAAGCGCATGTTTCCAGATCATGCGCCGGTTGGTGCATCCCTTTGCTTTCGCCGTACGCATGTAGTCCTGGCGGATCGCCTCCAGCATGGTCGTCCGGGTAAGCCTCATGATCGACGCACTCCCCCCTGCTGTCAGTGTAATGATCGGCAGGATATAGCCTTTCGCCTCGGCGATCCCAAATGTTGGGAGCCATCCAAGCTTCAGTCCGAAACAGTAGATCAGCACCATCCCCAGAAAGAACCCGGGAATCGAAGCGAACGTAATTGCAATAAATGTACTGAAGGTATCCGCAAGTGAATATTGCTTTACTGCGGACAGAATCCCAAGGGATATCCCTATAATAGAAGAAAAGACAAATGCCCATGTCCCAAGCTTCAGTGTCACAGGAAGACGGCTTGAAAACTCCGCTGTAAAACTCTGGCGGGTCTTATAGGATACTCCAAGATCTCCCTGAAGAAGATCAGATATGTAAGCCCCAAATCTTGGCAAGAATGGCTTGTCATATCCTAATTCGTGATTCAGCTGGTCAACAGCCTCCTGTTTTGCCGAGATTCCAAGTATCTGCCGTCCCGGATCTCCCGGTGTAAAATTCATAATGGCAAAGACGATAAATAAGACGCCAAACAGCGTCGGAATAATCAGAAGCAGGCGTTTTATCGTATACTTCAGCATAGCTTTTCCTCCTTTTCCTCAGGCATATGCAAATAATTCATGTATATGCTGTACCACTTTATTGTGATATAGCATAATCTTATTGCAATATACAGACTCTGTCAATCAAAACGCTGGGTTCAATGTATTCCTTAATTTCATATAATATATGATTTTTTTGCAAATTTCCAACCTCAAAATTAGTGTATAATATTAGTACTTTACCAACTTAATGTAAGAAATTACAAAAAGATCACAAGGAGGAACTATTTTATGAAAAAGCGAATGAAACAAGTAACTGCCCTTTTCTGTGCTGCAGTGATGTGTCTGAGCCTTGCCGCCTGCGGAGGAAATAAGGACAGCAAAGGCTCCGGCAAAACAAGCCAGTCCAAAAACCGTACAGACCTGAATCTTCTGATCACAGATGCATTCAGCACCATCGATCCACACAATCTGTCCTTAAACAGTGATATCACCATGTCCCGCCAGATCTATGAGCCATTGTACTGGTTTGACGACGAGGGCAAAGAAATCCCTATGCTGGCTACGGAGTATACGGTAAGCGACGACCAGCTTGCCTGGACTTTTAAATTAAGAGAAGGTGTTACCTTCCACAACGGAGATTCCCTGAAAGCAAGCGATGTCGTATATTCCTTTGAGCGCTGCATGGCAAGTGCATATATGCAGAGCTATACTGAAAATATTGATAAGGTAACTGCACCGGATGACTCTACCGTTGTCATTGCCCTTTCCGCCCCATGTGCTCCGCTGCTCAGCAATATCAGCAGCATTGGCATCCTGAACGAAAAATACGCCAAAGAGAATCTGGATGACCAGGGACTCCTCGGCTTTAACGAATGCGGAACAGGTGCTTATATGTATAAAGAATCCACTCCGGATGTCAAAGTCGTAATGGAAGCGTTCCCAGAATATTGGGACGGCGAACCCGCGATTAAGAAAATAACTTATAATCAGATCAATGATACAACAACTGCATTAACTGCATTTAAGAGCGGTGAGATTGATGTTGCCACCATCCCGGCAACAGACGCTGACGAAATTGTCGGAAGCGGCCAGTATTCTACCAAAGAATTACAGACGAACCATATGACCTATCTGATCTTCAATTCACAGGTAGAACCATTTAACAATAAACTCCTGCGCCAGGCTGTTGCGTATGCGGTCGACCGCCAGAGTATCATCGATATGGCCATGGGCGGTGCTGCCGTTCCGGCGACTACACTTGCAACTCCATATATGTTCGGATACACCGAAGACCATACTTCTTATGATTATGATCCTGAGAAGGCGAAAAAACTCCTGGCGGAAGCAGGTTACCCTGACGGCCTTGATCTCGGTCCTGTGAAAACACTGAGCGGAAGTGAATTTGAAAAAGTACTGCAGGCAGTACAGTCTCAGCTTGCAGAAGTAGGAATCACCTGTACCGTGGAGGGAATGGAAGGCAACGCACTTGTGAATGACTGCATTACCGGGAACTTTACTCTTGCAGATATGGGCCAGACAATGTCCGCGGATTATGACTTCCTGAAGACTTACTATAATGAAGAGTACATCGACGGCCTGAATATGGCCCGTTATACCGATCCTGCAATCACAAAACTCTTCCAGGAAGGTATTGCCACTACTGATAAAGACGCACGTCTGAAAATTTATAAAGAACTTGAAGAACTTGCACAGGAAGCATGTGTCTATGTTCCGATTTATAACCTGATCAATACTTATGCATGGAACAAAGACCTGAACTATACACCAAGCGTTTTCGGTGTTCTTGTCAAAAACTTCAGCTGGAAATAACAGAATAAGGGGGAATTGAAGTGATCGATCATGATTTGATACAAAAGCAGCTGGAAGAAATGCTCCGCCTGCATAAAGTACCTTCTGTAAGTGTGACCATTTACAACAAGGGGAATTATCAGCATTTCTCTGCCGGCCATAAAGATATGGAAACTTCCTCCTCTCCAGACCAGGATACGCTCTACGCCATCGGCTCCTGCACGAAATCCTTCACTGCCGGAGCCATCGGCATTCTGTGTGACCAGGGCCTTCTTGATCTGGATGACCCGGTACAAAAGTACATTCCGGAATTTCAAATGTACAATTCCTACGCCGGCATACATCTGACTGTCCGGGATATGCTGTGCCACCGCTGCGGCCTGCCGCGCCATGAACTGGCCTGGTATCCATGGCTTGACCAGTTCACGGAATCTGATATTATCCGTATCTTCCGGTATTTGGAACCCAACCAGCCGTTCCGCTATAAAATGCAGTACCAGAATCTCATGTACGCATTGGCCGGCTTCGTTATCAGCCGTGTATCTGGCATGCCATGGGCTGATTTTATTGAAAAGTATCTGATTGCACCTTTGGATTTCGGACAGGCTGCCTATGACGCAGATGATCTTCTCTCCTCAGCGAACCATGCGAAAGGCTACCGGCTCAAAAAGACTTCCGGCCGCAATGAAGAAGTCGCGTATGCCACATTAGGCGCCATGAACGCCGCAGGCTCTATGGGACTTGGCAGCAGACAGCTTGCCATGTGGAATGTCCTGCTGATGCACGAAGGGAATATGGACGGCCGCCAGATCATCTCCCAAAAGATGGTCCGGGAAATGACCTCCCCGCAGATGCTTGTCTCTGACCCTGTTGCTGCACCGCTTGATGGTTCGTTGTCAATGCAGTCTTATGGTCTGGGACTGTTTGTTGAAAATTACCGCGGACACACTGTCATACAGCACAGCGGACACATCGATGGGTTTATCGCTGACCAGTGCTTTGTCCCATCCGAAGATTTTGCATGCACCGTTCTTACGAACAGTGAATCGCCTTACGGTGCCCGCGCCATCCGTTTCTGCCTTCTCGATGCCATGCTTGGCCTGGAAGCGAAACCATGGATTAAAGATCTTGCTGATTTCTATCACCGGACCATAAAGTCCTGGGAAAGCGCAGAAGAAACCGTTTCAGATCCTGCGTATCCATGTCCTGTCAGTCTGGAGAAGATCTGCGGGCAGTATGAAAATCCCGGTTATGGCCCGATCACAGTGACTGCCAAAGACGATCTACTTTCTGTGAAGCTTGGAACACTGACCCTGAAAGGAAGACACTGCCGGGGACAGTACTTTATCTTTACCGAAGACCATGTCCTGACCGGAGAACGTCTGGAAGGGCAGATTGATCTTAATATTGCCGGAGACGTCATCGGAATCGGCATAAAACTCGACAGCGCCTCAGAAAAACCTGTTTACTTTAAGAACACGGTACATGTACCATAAAAACTTTTCATAGGAAGGCTTGGAAAACATTTCTATACTTTATCAGTTAAAAGATATAGGATGAACTCTGAGCCTTCTCCTTTTTTTGATTTCACACGGATATACCCGCCTTCTTTTTTCAGAATTTCCCTTGCCAGATACAGACCAATCCCGACACCGTCCTCCTGCTGCACTTCCCTGGCTCTGTAAAACCGTCCGAAGATCTTCGGAATCTCTTCCTCTTTGATTCCAATTCCCATATCTCTTACCGCGATAGCTGTATAAAGCTCATATTTCATAACAGAAACTGTAACTTCTGTTCCCTCTTTTGAATACTTCACCGCATTGTCAAGAATATTAACCAGCGCTTCTTTCGTCCATTTCAGATCAAAATAAGAGAAAAACTCTCCTTCGCACAGGACTTCCATTGTGATTCCCTTTGACTGCGCTTTCGGTTCTGTATCCCTGACCGCCGCAAGAATCAGCTCTTTCACAGGCTGCAGCCGGGGCTTCACCTCCACGATATTGCTTTCAAGTCTCGACATCTTCGTAAGCGATTGAATCAGGAACTCCAGCTTTTCTGCCTGACGCTCGATTTCTTCTGCCAGCCTCAGTTCTTTCTCCCTGACCGCCGTCTGTTCTCCTGTCTGCAGGCTTTCCGTCAGAAGCGCCAGATAGAGCTTCATATTTGTCATCGGCGTTTTTGTCTGATGGGAAATATCAGACACAAGGCTCTTTACATTTTCCTTCTCTTTTTCCAGATTCTCTCTGGACAGCACAGATGTCCCAAGAAACTGCTTCCATTTGGATTCCAGCTGTGAAATCTTTGTCTCATCATAATCTGACTCTCTGAAATCTCCGGCAATTGCAGAATCCAGCATTTTATTTAACCGGTCTATTGTTCGGTTCGTAAACATAACTTCTCCGCCTCTCTCTATTATCTGGATTCCCGTTTCCAGATGTAACCCTGTCCATAAACGGTCTGAATATACGTCACAGGATCCTTTTTGTCCTCGATCTTTGCCCGGAGCCGGTTCACTGTCACTGACAATGCATTCTCATCCACATACTGTGCCTCCTCCGACCAGAGCCTGTCGATCAGAAGGTCCCTTGTAAGCAGACGGCCGCGGTTTTCAAGAAACAGACGGAGGAGCCTCTGTTCATTTTTACTGAACAACATCTCTTTTTCATTTCTGGTAAATTTCATTTTGTCGAAGTCAAATGTAAATTCATCTTCCCGGTACACCATTTTTTCTCTGGTACAGATTCTTTTCTGAAGAACTTTGATCCTTGCCCGCAGAACTGCCAGGCTGAAAGGTTTGGTCATATAATCATCCGCCCCAAGGCTTAACCCCATCACCTCGTCCATCTCCATATCATTGGCTGTCAGCATCAGAACCGGAATCTCCGAACGTTCTCTTAACCACCTCAGATAATCATAGCCGCTGCCATCCGGAAGGTTCACGTCAAGAATTACCATGTCCGGCTGTCCGGCCTCATACGCCGGTACCGCAGAACTCAAATCCATGCTCTGGATGAATTCCATGCCTTCTTCTGATACCGCCAGCACAATTCCGTCACTCAATGCCCTGTCGTCTTCTACAATCTGTATTTTCATGCCATCTCTCCTTAACGCTTATTACAGATATTTTACCACAGATTCTTCCTGTCTGCATTTGCTGCTTTTAAACCAGAAGGAACATATGCTCCCATCTTCTTTTTTACATTGTATCAGATACCGGGATATGATTGTACCATGAAATGGACTTCCTGCCACTCATTGCGGAACCCGGCCTGGTTATGATATAATAAATCTCTATACGATAACGATAACCTCAGGAGGTGAGACAGATGCACAGAGACAAAGAAAACACAGACCTGAAAGAAGAAATCAAAAATGCGGCATGGGAGCTGTTCTACGAGAAAGGCTATGAAGAGACAACCGTCAACGATATTATTGAAAAGGCAAATACTTCCAAAGGCGGTTTCTATTATTACTTTAAGGCAAAAGACGAACTGCTCCATTCACTGTACTCCTTCTTTGACAGAGAATATGAAAAATTCTATGAAAATATGGATAAAAATCTTAACAGTCTCATCCAGCTAAAGCAGCTAAGCCAATATGTTTCTTATTTTATCGAAGGGAATGTATCCTCGGGTCTTTTAGCTGCCCTGTATCAGTCCCAGCTTGCGAAAAAAAGACAGGACTGTTTCCTGAATCCTGACCGTTATTATAACCGGCTGGTACGGAAAATTATCACGGAAGGACAGGCGAAAAAGGAAATACGGGACGATCTTTCCGTAGAAGAGCTTGCACATCACGTACTGCTTCTGGAACGGGGAATTATCATGGACTGGTGTGTGCAGAACGGTGCTTTTTCTCTTGGTGATTTTGGAACCCGGAATTTTGAACTATATATTGAATTCATGAAACCAGAAAAATGATTTTTAAAACAGCGGCTTATCCCTATGGATAAGCTGGTTTTTTGCACATTTACAGACTATGGTTTGTAATTTTAAATTTATTTTCGGCATCTAATAAACTGCTAAAATCATTTATTTTTCGCAAATATTCTGAAATATTTTTCATTTATGAGCACTATTTTAGATAATATAGTTGACATTCAACGCAAAACATTGTTATTATTATAACTATAACAAACCGCGGTTTCTAATTAACAAATGTTTTGAGAAGAGAAATGGAGGTAGGATTATGCTATATACTGAGATATGTAATGCACTCTGGATGTTTCTATGGGTAGGCGTCCTGTTGCTTGCAGTCATACTTCAATGTCTGGTCTTTATGAAAAAGGCATGGACACACGCACTGGAACTTGGTCTTTCACCCGATCAGATAAAGAAGGGACTTACCACAGGGATTTCCATCAGCATCATGCCGACACTGCCGGTGCTCCTTGTACTGCTGTCATTAATGCCGCTGCTTGGCACACCGCTCCCATGGCTGCGCCTTTCCATCATTGGTTCCGCATATTATGAGACTTACGCTGCATCCACTGCACTGGAATGTGTCGGAGAGACACTCCAGATCAATGGATACAGTGTAGACGGCTGGGTTGCCGCTGCCTGGGTAATGACCATCGGAGGGAGCGCATGTGTCCTGTGGTCATCTCTTGCAATCAAACCGATTTCCATGATCTACGAAAAAGCAGAGAAAGTGGATATGAAACTGGTCCTTTCCATCGGAAGCGGCTGTCTGGCCGGTGTTATGGCCTATGTTTCCGTATCTTACGGATTCAGCGCAATGTCGACAAAAGGCGTTGTCTTCTGTATCAGTTTCGCTGTCGGGGCATTGCTCGTATACATACATAACAAGAGGCCAAAATCGAAATGGCTTTCCGATTACCTGATGACAATCAGTATGCTGGTCGCCATGGCCGCTGCCTGTTTTATATTCTAGAAAGGAAGTGTTCGTACATGAAACAGAAATCTAATTACCACAGCTGGATTCACCGGTTTGGCATCACATCAAGCCTGCTTTTATTCGTTGCAATGACAGCATTTCCAATCGCAGTCAGCGGATTTTACAATCTGTGGCCTGACTTTAAGCTCCTCTGGCCTGGCTTTATAGCAGTCATTCTCTTCATGGCGCCTTACTGGCCTGCCGAGACAATCGGCTACATGTCCGTCATGGGACCCGGGGCACTCTATATGTCCTATATCACGGGAAATGTAACCAACTTAAGAATGCCTGCCACCATCGGAACGATCAATTCACTTGGCATTAAACCAAATACCGATGAATGTCACACAATGGCAATCATAGCCTGCGGTGCTTCCATCATTACAACCGTAGTTATCGTAGCCCTTGGCGTAGTCATTGCAGCCCCTCTGGCACCTGTGCTGAATTCCCCGGTGATTCAGCCGGCATTCGATTATGTGGTACCGGCACTTTTCGGCGGCCTTGTTGCACAGACGATCTTAAAGGGCAAAAAACAGTTTCTTTACTTTCTGGTACCATTGGCAATCTGCCTGTTCTTCTGTTACTTTACAACCGTAAACAGTGCCTACTATATGCTGATTGCCATCGCAGTCTCCGTCGTCATCTATGTCGTGGATTATAAAAGCGGCGCAAAAAAGGAACAAAGTGAATCATAAGATCTATCTGTGAGAAAGGAAAAATTATGGATAAACTTACATATATCATTTGTGGAAAACTTTATAACGGAATCGAAGATGAATTCAAAGAAAATTATAAGATCCTCGTAAAAAATGACAAGATTGAAGCGGTAGGGCCAGAGCTTGAACAGCCGGAGTCTGCAGAAGTCATCGATCTGTCGGACGCAACCGTGACTCCCGGAATGATCGACGCCCATATGCATATGGACTACATCGACTGGCACACCATCCGTGAAGAAGTATATGCAACTTCAGAAGAGGCAAAAACAATTGCAATTATACGGACTGCGCAGAAAACACTCGCGCGCGGCTTTACTACGATCCGCCACACCGGAGGGATTACTTCAAATGGGTTTGGCGTACTCGATGTAAAGCGGGCAATTGAAAATGGCTATATCACAGGTTCCAGAATCGTCGCCGCCCCAAGATTCCTCTGCGGTGCCGGAAGCCACGGAGACCTGTCCCAGGGATTTGCGAGAAATCCCGAATTATCTATGATTCTCCAGAATTTAAGACCTACCCTTGGATCCGGAAAAGATTTCTTTGTCAATGCGGTGCGTGAAGAAATCAAATATGGCGCGGATTTCATCAAAATCATGGCAACCGGAGGATTCTTCACTCCGTATGATAATCCATCCCAGCAGCAGTTAAACGACGAAGAACTGCAGGCCATCATGACAACCGCACATGAGTGGGGGAAAACAGTAACGGCACATGTCTACAGTGTGGACCACATGAAGAAGCTGATCTCCTTTGGAATTGATGGTATGGAACATTGCTCTTTGATGGATGAAGAGACGGCACAATTAATTATAGACAATGATATTTATGTTGTCCCAACCTTCTGCCCGTATGAAGAAGCTGTACACTACGATCCGGTCATGATACAGACGAAACAGAAAGAATACCGGATCAAGCTTGAATACTACAAAGACGCTCTTCAGGCAGGACGCGAAGTCATTAAGAACTGCAAATGTAAGCTTGGTTACGGTACGGATATGGTTGCAACTCACCAGAACTATAACAGCGGTTACGAATTCAAGGCATGGATGGACAGCGGCATGGGTACCTTCCGTACACTGCACGCCGCTACAAAAGTGAATTCTGAAATTCTTAAACTGGAAGATAAAATAGGTACTCTGGAACCTGGAAAATATGCAGATATCTCTGCATGGAAACGGGATCTCATGACGGATCCATATGCACTTCTTGACTGTGCTTTCGTCATGAAAGAAGGCGTAGTATATCCTACCGAGCGTTGTGAGGATTTAACCGATTAAACGCTCTGTTCCTCTTCCCTTGCAGGGTGCAGGTGATTATTTTCACCTGCACCCTGTTGCTTTGTGCCATATGCCTGCTATAATATGAAGTACAATCTGCAAATAACAGGAGGTCTGCCCGTGAAAGAAAACAAATATGATGATGAGATATTTTTTAAAAAATACAGTGAAATGAACCGCTCCGCCAATGGACTGTCCGGCGCCGGTGAGTGGTCCGAACTGCAGAAACTTCTGCCTGATTTCAAAGGAAAGCGAGTTCTCGACCTCGGATGCGGATATGGCTGGCATTGCCTGTATGCCGCTCAAAACGGCGCCGCTTCTGTCCTGGGAGTTGACATTTCTACGAAAATGCTGTCAGCTGCAGAAGAGAAAAACGCACATCCAAAGATTACATACCAAAAGGCGGCCATGGAAGATCTTGACCTGCCGGATAATTCTTATGATATTATTCTCAGTTCACTGGCTTTTCATTATATCAAAGACTTTGAACATCTGGTACATAAGATTTCCTCATGGACATCCCCCGGTGGGCGTTTCATCTTCTCTGTGGAACATCCTGTATTTACCGCCTATGGATCACAGGACTGGTATTACGATGCTTCTGGGAATATCCTTCATTTTCCCGTAGATAACTACTACTATGAAGGCCGGAGAAATGCCGTTTTCCTGGGTGAACCTGTGATCAAATACCACCGCACACTGACCACTTATCTGAACACGCTCCTGCTCAATGATTTCGTTCTTGAACACATCATCGAGCCTGAGCCGCCGGAAGATATGATGGATCTTCCCGGCATGAAAGATGAGATGCGCCGCCCGATGATGCTGCTTGTATCGGCAGTGAAACAATAAGAAAACAGCTGAAAAACCGGTGCCTGTCACGGCATGTTTTTCAGCTGTTTTCTAATATTACTTTGGAGCACCTGCGTTCTCAGAACCTGTTTCTACCAGATATTTGTACAATAACTGTTCCAGTACATTCGTATCAACCGGCTTTGCAAAATGCGCATTCATTCCAGCCCTCATTGCCTCCTGCACATCTTCTTCAAAAGCATTTGCCGTCATTGCAACAATCGGTAACGTCAGAACATCTCTGCGTTCCAGATTCCGGATTGCCCTTGCTGCCTCATATCCATCCAATCTTGGCATCTGAATATCCATGAGAATTAAATCATAATAACCTTCTCCTGATCTCGCCACCATTTTTACCGCTTCCGCGCCGTCACACGCCTCATCAATACAGGTGACACCCATCTCCGTAATCAGTGTCCGGGCGATTTCCCGGTTGATCTCGTTATCTTCAGCCAGAAGAACCCTCTTTCCCGCGAAATCCTCTGGGTTATATGTATATTCCACCGGATTTACATATTCTTTTTCCCCGCTTAATTCGCTTAAAAGATAGCATATTTTAGATCTGTAAAATGGCTTTGACAGAAATGCCGTGACTCCAGCTTCTCTCGCTTCACTTTCAATTTCCGACCAGTCATATGCACTCAGAACAATCAGCGGTATCTCCGGCCCTATCGTTGCCCGTACGCGCCTTGCAACCTCTACCCCGTTCATATCCGGCATTTTCCAGTCAATGATCATCAATTCATACGGATCGTCTGTCTCCTGCGCCTGTACTGCACATTCAACTGCTTTTCGCCCCTCTGTCACAAACTGTGCACGAAGGCCCATATTTTCAAGAAGTTCTGCCGCATTCTCACAAGTCTGACGGTCATCATCTACAATCAGACTATGTACACCAACCCATTCCGCTGGAACTTCCACCTGCGGGGCAGTCTGGAGTTTCAAGGGCAACGTGACTGTAAAGACCGATCCTTCTCCCGGCTGGCTTTCTACCTGGATATCTCCATTCATCAGATCCACCAGATTCTTGGTAATCGCCATTCCAAGACCGGTTCCTGTGATCTTACTGCTGGTGGAATCCTGTGCACGTTCAAATGGTTTAAACAAATGTTCCAAAAATTCAGGACTCATCCCGATCCCTGTATCCTCACAGCGGAAAACATATTTTTGATATCCTCTGCGGGAGCTTTCTTCCTGCCTTACTTCGATTTGTATCTGTCCGCCGGACGGCGTATATTTTACTGCGTTGCTCAAAACATTAATACAGACCTGACGGATTCTGAGCGGATCTCCGATCACATTTTCATTTTTTAATACCGACATCCGGACATCCACCTCAAGCTGTCCTGCATCTGCCTGCGGACGCACCAGCTCCAGAACTTCCGCCGCCAGTTCCGCGAAATTAAATGGTTCTTCCTTAATAGAAAGTTTTCCGCTCTCGATCTTCGACATATCCAGAACATCATTAATCAGACTTAACAAGTGTCTGCTCGAAAGTGTAATCTTCTGAAGGCATTCCATCACCCGTTCACGCTCATCCAGATGTGCCGCCGCAATCGCAGTCATTCCCACAATTGCATTCATCGGTGTCCTTATATCATGACTCATATTAGACAAAAACTGGCTTTTCGCCTGACTGGCAGATGTAGCGGCATCCAATGCACTTTGAAGCGCCTGCCTCTGCTGTTCTTCCTCATATCTCTGTTCATCGATGCGGCGAGAGATAAGAATGGCCAGTTTCTCTTCGGAATACGGATTATCAACATGAATAATCTGCGTAGATATCCAGTGATATCTGTCATCATTGAGCAGCTGCCTTGCTTCAACAAAGACCTCACTCTTATATTCAAGAGCTTCCCTGACACGATCCGGTGCCATCCGCTGTCTGAATTCTTCCTGATTGTCCGGATGAACCATTTGCAGAAATTCTTGATAAATTTCACTGTAGGATTCCTGGTATCCCACCCCGGCCATCACCCCAGGTTTTACATAGACAAATTTTAATGTGTCTCTGGACAGATTCACACTGATAATCACCGGATAGGCATTGGATATCGCCCCGACGAGTGTCACACGTTCCATCAGCTTTTCTCTTTCCAGTGCCTCTTCTTCCATCTTCTCATTTGTGATATCGTGGAACGTTGCGATCAGGACCGGTTTTCCATTCTCATCCAGCGTCTTCTCAACCACCCCGGCAGTCCACAGAAATTCCCCATTTCCTTTTAACACCCGGTTTTCAAAAACTGCTTTTTTCCCTTCACTTACCACTTCTCTGAAAATTTTAGAAATCTTTTCATAGTCTTCCGTATGCACAAAATCCTGCAGTGTTTTCCCTTCCACCCCATTTTCTCTATAATCCAGCAGACGTATTCCTTCTTTATTAAGCAGGAAAAGATGATAGGGATGTTCCACACTCATAACTGCAATTCCCTCCGGGATTGCACTGTATAAGTGCCCGATATAATCTGCCTGGTTTCTCAGCTTTCTATTCGTCTTATTGGCATCCCACAGATAACAGATGACAAGAAGCGCGATCCCTAAAATAATACTGCCGATCAACCCCAGTGTCCGAAGAAGAATCTGGTTCGTCTGCTCATTGACTACCTTTTCAGGAATGATAGATATCAGATGCCATCCAGACTCTAATTTCAGCGGAGTATAGCAGAACACGGTCGGTTCTCCCTGATAGGAAAAAACCGCCCATCCTGTTCTGGAATCTCTCAGGGATTCCTTAAACTGATGCAATTCCTGCGCTGCATTTTCAGATTCAGGCAGCATGTCAAACAGATTCTTGACTGTCTTATTGCTGTTTGGGTGAGGCGGCCGGATCAGAACATCTCCGCTGGTATTTACCACATAAGAGAATCCTGCGTCATTATAAAATGACAGACTGAAACTATCTACAATGGTATCAATTTCGTATTCTTTGATCAAATACCCGGCTGTCCCATCCTTAAGGGTTACTCTGACATACAAATCGAAGACATTTACTCCCGAGACACTGCTGATATGAGGATTGATAAATCCACTTGCAGAATCAGACTCACCGAGCAGCTTCACCGCTTCTTCATCAGTCTGTATTCCATTCGGAAAGCTTGTTCCATCAGACAGATATAGACTGATCCCATCATCAACCCGCTCATACTCATCCAGAACATGGCAAAGTTCCTGCTCCTGGCTGCGTGACAGTGTTTCCACGTACTGCCTGACAGTCCCCAAGTCTTCAAGTTCTTCCTGAAGCTGTACCTTCAATGTATTGCAGCCCTGTCTGGTAGCCTCGGTAATTGTGTTAACCGACTGTTCCCATAACTGCTGTTTTACATCCCGAACGAATAAAAATGTCAGTATACAGAGAATAGCGCCTGTCAAAACGGCTGCCACAGTAATCTTTCTTTTCATTCCGTCAAAACCACTGCTTTTCATTATGGTGTTCCCCTTTCCTCATCCACCTGCTGATCCATCCACTGCATAGCTGCGGAAACCGGATCCCCGGAAAGGATCTTCTTAGAAACCTCAGCAGTAATGCTCCAGATCTTTACATCCAGATGCCCATCTGCCCCGATCACAGTACACCCTGACTGGTAGCAGGGAATTAACGGCTGTACCTCCATGACCGATGATGCCCCTCCTCCCTTCAGAGGGCTGAACGAAGACTGCTGATCTGCAAATTTCTGTATATTTTCCTTCTGCGTGAAAAACTCTACAAATTTAAGTGCCGCATCTGTATGTTCCCCCTCCGCATTGACACTCAGCCTGGTATCTGCATTGATCACTTCAAAAGTACCATCCTCAAGTGCCGGCAGAGGCGCAACTTCAAATACAAACCCGGGCTCCATCTGTGATACTCTTTGAGCCGCCCAGCCGCCGGTCAGCATAAACGGCGATTCCCCCTTTGCAAATTCCAAAAGATCATCGGACGTCTTCTCTGTATTCAGCGCTTTGGCCGCATCAATATACCCCTTCTTAATAAACTCCTCCGCCAAAGTGAATCCCTCTGTCAGATATTCACTCAATTGTGCTGTCCCATCATTTAACTTCTCAAATACCTCTTCCTGTCTGCCCTCCTGATACGCTTTGAAAAATCCTCTGCCAATGGCAAGCGTCTTCAAAGAAATATCATTATTTGCAATGACTGGTGTGATTCCCTTCTCCACAAACCCGTCACAGATCTCTTCCCACTCATTCAGGTTATCCGGAACCTTATATCCATGTTCCGTCAGAAGATCCGTATTGCAGTATAATCCAAACACTGACACTGTAGTCGGAACCCAGTAGATCTTCCCGTCCTCCTCCATCTGTCCAAGCATCTGATCAGTGTAGTCGGAAATCGTATCCATTTCAGATAAATCCAGAAGTTTTCCATCCTCCTGAAGACTCAGGACGGCATCATGATTTACCATAAACACGTCGTCACCCTTCCCCGCCGCCATCCGTTTTTCCAGCGCTTCATAGTAACCGTTTCCCTTCAGGCTCTCATAAGATACACGGATCTCAGGATTCTCCTTCATAAAGGATGAGATAATCTCTTCAATTACAGTGACATTTTCCGGCTCATACTTATTGCCAAAAAAAGTGATTGTCGTAATTTCCTCCTGCTGCTCTTCGTAATTTACTACCGACTGCTTATCGCTGCACCCTGAAAACACGGTGGATACAGTTAAAACTGCCGCACACAGCCACGCTGTTGTTTTTCCTCTCATAGATCTATGTTCTCCCTAACTTTCCACCATACTCTCCTTAAGGTTTCAATGCAGTTACCGGTTCCCCTGGACGTATGATTTTCTTTACCCATTCCTTCTTTATCTCCCAGATATTTCCACATACATTAAAAATCGTCCAGTTATCAATCTCGAACACTCTCTTCCAGCTTTCAATAATGCGTTTCTCCTCTTCTGGATACTGCCCTTTATACCGTCCCTCAAAAAATTCAAAACGGCTCCGGAATCCTTTTTCTTTTATATACTGCCGGTAGTTCTTATCGTCTTCCTCGTCTTTTGGAAGGTAAATACGGTTCAGAACATAATCCCATTTTACCTCATCAAAATACACTACCTTTTCTTTTGGCACCTCCAGAACGTAGACAACGGTACCAGGAATTGGTTTCAGGCAGTTTTCTGCGCTGATGGAACACCAGATGGATGCCTCCGCATACTCCGGCCTCGGCACACGCTTCTCAGCCTCCTTCGTAAACCAGCTGTAACTCTCCATAAATAAGGGCGCAATATTTCCAAAATGTAACTCTACATAAACCCTGCGGTTTAAAATACGTCCCTCCCGTTCCAGTTCCAGCAATGTCTTGTCGTTTTGTCTTGTATATAATATTACTGTCTCATTCTCCATAATCTCACCTTCTGTTTTTCGCCCATCCGCTTTCTATTTCTTCTCATTATATAATATACCGCCTCAAATCAAAAGCTTTATTACGAAAAAAATGCCTGGAATACTGTTCTTTGTTTTATTGATATGACTTTTGATTTCCCGCTCCTTTTTTGATATACTATTGATAACCAAATATAAGGAGGCGCATATGTTTACTGTACTGTTAGCAGATGATGAAATAAACATTCTGAATTTATTAGAAAAACTGATTGACTGGAACTCCCTGAACATAAAAGTAATCGGAAAATGTCAGACCGGAACAGAAACCTACAATGCCATCATTGCCCAAAACCCGGATATTGTTATCATCGATATTAAGATGCCGGGATTATCCGGCTTAGATGTCGTAAAACAGACCCAGGAAGAGGGACTCTCACCTAATTTTATTCTGATCAGCGGACATAAACAATTTGAATATGCACGTTCCGCAATCCAATATGGTGTCGAAAATTATCTGGTGAAGCCAATAAATAAAGATGAGTTAACCGACAATCTGACCCAGATCATCCACAGAATCGAAAAAGAGCAATCCAGCAACGATTATAAAGTAATGCTGGAAAAACAGATACAGACAAATATTGCCCTCTCCAGAGAGCAGTTTTTAAAAATGTTGTTCTTGTCCCCTGACCTGCAGGCACAGAAACCTCTGGAAGAAATTAACCGCCACTATGGCTTTCATTTTGCCTACAATTTCTATAGGATTATCTCCATAAAACCAGATACCAAAGAACCGTTTACACTTCCACAGTATCAGATTCTTTTAAAACAGATTTATGAATTTGCAGTCCTAAAATTTGAAAATTGTCCCCAGGAAATCCATGGCATTATGGACTCTGATGAGATTATTTTTTTAATCAATTATGATTCCGAAAATGATCTCGCCTGCTCCCTTGTTTCTGTCTTTGACATGCTTAAAAATAAATTCTACAGTTACTGCTATATAACCATGGGTATTTCCTCCAAATCAACAGAACTGTTTCAGACATCTTTTCAGGAGGCACACATCGCTGTCGTAAGCCGTATTACGCTCGGAAAGCATCGGATGATTGACTACAACGGCTTATCCCGATTTAAAATTAAACTGAATAAATCCCACTATTTAGACCAGTTTGGAACTTATATAGATACACTGAACATTTCCAGTATTGAAAAAGCATTTTCACAGATATCACAGGAAATCTCAGATGAATCCATAAGTCCCAGCTCTATTCTGGATCTGTTCATAAGTCTTCTCGATCTTTTAGAAGAGCATCTGACGGATTTATACCGGAAAGCTGAAACAGAATTTCAGTTCCAGAAGAAACACTACATGACTCAGATTCACAATTCAGCCACAAAGGAGGAACTTGTCCATACTATGAAGCGTCTCATGATTAAAGAAATTACAGCTTATGAGAAACTTCAGTATAACAAAGACAGCCGGTATGTCAGCCTGGCAAAGCAGTATATATACGATCATATCGATCAGAATATCTCTCTGAACGATGTTGCCGACATGCTGTTTATCAATTCCTCTTATTTCAGCGCCCTCTTTAAAAGAGAGACCGGGGAAACTTTCAGTAACTATATCACAAACACAAGAATTAAACGCTCCAAAGAACTGCTCCGGGACTTGAAATACTCTATCTCAGACGTCAGCAACATGGTAGGCTATCAGGATGCCCGGTATTTCAGCAAAGTCTTCCAGAAATCGGTGGGAATCAAGCCTTCTGAATTCCGCAGACTCTATCTTAACTGAGGTATTTCGCCATGAATAAATATTTTTTTATCGCCGGATCCTTATATAAAAAATTAATCACTCTCCTCATAATAAACGGTATCTGCCTCGGACTGTTTCTTTTGATGCCCTCTTTAAAAATCCGGGTATTATGTATACTTTTTATTGCCCTGACATATGTTCTGACAATCCTGCTGGTTGTCATTCCTTTGTACAAACTACATCTTTTTTTCAAAAACCCGAACGCAGTCTCCGAAAGAAGACTGCCTTCCGGCAATGAGGATTTTCGTCAGATCAACGCGTTTCTCCAGGTTTCCCAGGAAAAAACTCATACCATCGAGAGTGCACTTTCAGACCACAATATTGATTATCTGTCCAAACAGATTAATTCCCATTTTTTCTACAATACGCTGGATTCCATCCGCGGAAGAGCTTTTTGTGACGGTGCTTACTTTGTAGCCGATATGATCGAAGCCTTATCCTCCTTCTTCCGCTACAGTATCTCCAGAAAAGGAAATATCGTCTCTGTGCAGGATGAACTGCAGAACCTGAATTCTTATATGAAAATACAGATGTTCCGTTTTGGAAACCGTATCCGTTATGAGGTGTCTCTTTACTCAGACAATATAAAACTTTATCAGATACCCAAATTAACATTACAGCCAATCGTTGAAAATTCAATTATCCATGGAATTGAAAGTTATGAAAGCGGAGGCCTGATTTCCGTCAGTATGTTTGAAACCGATTCCACCATCGTAATCCATGTGAAGGACAACGGGATCGGCATCCCGAAAGATAAGCTTGATCAGATGAATCAGAATTTTGAAAATAACTATTTTGAGAGCCCGGAACTTCAAAAAACTCATTTAAACATTGCCATGAGCAACATCAATAACCGGATCTGCCTCCTCTACGGCAAAAAGTTCCATCTTCACATATTCAGCACCAAAAATCTCGGAACTGATGTACAGATTACACTGCCTAAGATTTTAAAGGAAAGAGAGATTTAAAAATATGAAAGAACATCTGCTCGAAATTGAGAACCTGTACTGGGGAAGTTTTGACAGCCCCGGCCCCTCTTTGAATATCTCGATATATAAAAACGAACTCGTCTCCATATGCAGTTCGTCTTCTCTTTGTGTGGATTCCGTCAAAGATGCATATAAAAACCATCAGTTAAACGGAATCCTTGCCTTTGAGAACCAGAAAGCTGTACCGCTCTCAAAAGGCATGCCGCTTTCATATGTCCACAGTATCTCAAAGAGCGCCCATCTCGTTGAGTCCCTTTCCATAACAGACAATATTTTTTCGCTTCGGAAATGTTCCTTTCCACATATACTTTATAACACCAGACATGCCAAAATCGCGGCGGCAGATCTGATGCAGGAACTCAAACTTCCCATTGACATCAACACTCCCGTCTCCCAGCTTACGCTGGCAGAACATCATTTACTGCTTCTGGCAAAAGCATTTGTCCATTCCGCAAAGCTCATTATTCTGGACAACATCGTCGAATATTATACGCTGGCAGAATTGCATCTGTTTCTCGGCTTTATCAGGCGGCTCCAAAACCGGGGATTTACTTTTTTGACATTTACAAACGGCCCCTCCCTGCTTACCCAGGCATCGGACCGGATCTTCGTGACCCAAAATCATGAGATTACCAATATCTTATACCGTACAGAATACAGTGACAGGCGGCTGGCATCCATGATGCTTGGAGGTGATCCTCATCTCTCTGCTGATAAAGAATCTTATCTTAAGGAAGATATCCTCCTGTCCATGGACTGGTCTGCATTATTTCAAGGGCTTCCGCAGATTCATCTGCACCGCCAGGAATGTTTCTGTGTGTTTAATGTCAATGGTTCCAACATTACAGATTTATATGATACATTCACCAAAGATTTTCCCTATACGCTGGACGGCTCACAGTGTACATGCTATTCCTCTGCAGTGAAAAACGGACTCGCCCCCATCGCTGTTTCAAAACTTGAGGATTACTTTTTCCCGCACCTTAAGCTGGAGGAAAATCTTACACTTCCAATCCTTCACAAAATCAGCACTGCAGGTGTGATAAATAAAAAGCTTATGAACTATTGGTCCAAATCCTCCCGTGAAAAACTGTATCCCAATGACGGCAGCGGAGCTGAAAATCTCCTGAAAACAATCCTTTTGCGGTGGCAGCTGACCAATCCCAAAATAATGCTTTTATCTGATTTAAATATTTCGGATACAAGCCGCCCGGAAATATATCCGATACTAAATGATATCAATAAATCAGGTGCTGCTCTCATCATTCTTTCCTCTAACCTTTACGACTGCCTGTATTTTTCTGATACTTTACTAGTGATCAAAGATTCCGATAATTTCAGGCTTTTTTATAAATCTGATCCCTCATTTACACTCGATGTAAAATCCTATCTGTACAGTAAAACGGAACAATAAAAACAAGAAGCCTTCCTTCTGAAAAATCAGCCGGACGGCTTCTTTACATACGATGACTCTACAGCCCAAGTTCTGCTGTTATGTTTTCAAGTTCTTTATAATCCTCACACAGATGGTCTCTCATTTTGATAAATAGCGGATAAAGTTCCCGGTAGATTCTGCTCCAGGCCGGAACAGGCTCGATCATTTCCTCCTTGCATTTAAATACTTCGTAGGCCTCCTGTATATTGTTGTAAATTCCGGCCGCGCACCCCGCAAGCATCGCCCCTCCCTTCGGGGCCCCGCTTAATGTCTGCGCCACATAAACCGGCAGATCCAGTACGGATGCCTTGATCTTCAGCCACTCACGGCTGTTGGCACATCCTCCTGCAATCTTCAGGTACTTTGTATCTGCGCCTTCCTTTTCTGCCTCCATACAGATTTCCTTTAAAGCATACGCATTTCCCTCGTAGACAGCCCGCAGCATTTCCGCCCTTGTTGTAAGCGCAGTTGCCCCCAGATACATTCCACGGATGGAATTGCTCCAAAGCGGTGCCCGTTCTCCCATGATATATGGATAAAAATACAGTCCCCCACACCCTGCCGGTGAATGATGCACCATCTCTTCGTAGACATCATAGATTGATTTTCCCGGCTGCGAACGCAGGGATTGTCTCTCCTGCTCCTCTCCCATAACATTCCGAAACCAGCGCACCGTATCTCCTGATGAATTTGTCGGGCCAAAAAGAAGATATGGTACTTCCTCCGTTTTCGTGATAGGTGAAAAAGATAAAAGCCTGGATCCCGCCGATGGCAGGGTTCTTGACGCGAAAAAATTGTTGCTCGAAGTCCCTGTAATTTCAGCAGCCTCTCCCTGTCTGTATATTCCGATTTCCAGCAGTGCCAGTGCAGAATCCACCCCGCTCACCAGTACAGGTGTTCCTTCTCTTAATCCGGTCTGTTCCGCCGCTTTTTTCGTAACTGTTCCCAGTATTTTCTGTGCCTCTTCCACCGGAGGCATTAATTGGGCAAGCGGTATGCCAATGGCCTTTGACAGCCCCTCAGACCAGCATCTTTTATGAATATCATAACACAACGTCATTTCCGCCTGGCATTCATCCATTGCAATCTGGCCTGTCAGTTTATAATTGAGGTACGTGTTGGCCTTTACAATATGCCGTGTCCTCTCATACAAGTCTGGCTGATGTTTTTTAAACCAGATAATATTGGTAATCTGATAATATGGATCTGCATAAGCACCAAATTCTGCCTTTATTCTTTCTCTCCCATATTTTTCTTCCATCCATCTCGTTTCTGCTGCAGCCCTTCTGTCCATCCAGATATGTGCCCGGCAGAGCGGATTCCCGTCTCCGTCAAGCGGAAGCATCGCCATTCCCTGAGAGCTCACACTCACTGCAGCAATTTCAGCGTCCTGAAAGGATGCCTGCCCTAATGCCTGGCGGATAGACTTCACTGTATCATTCCACCAGACATCAGCATCCTGTTCTGCCCAGTTATAATGCTCGGAAACAGTCCGGTAAGACCCGGCCTCACCTTTTGCAACACACCTGCCATTCTCGGAAAATAACATGGCTTTTACATTCGTCGTCCCAAGATCCACACCCAATACATATTTCTCCATCTATTCTCCGGCTCCTTCCGCATAAAACTTCTTAATTATGATGCACCATATTCCATAAAATCTGCAACCGCAGTAAAAATAACACCCAGTGCGTATGCGCCGGCGTCCGGGTACCCCAGGCTCCTCTCTCCTACAGTCCCTGCACGTCCCATCCTGGCAACAATTTCCCTGGTCTTCTCCGCTCCTGTGACCGCCGCTTTGGCTCCATCCTTTAAGGCCTGCTTCCAGGATTCCCCGCACTCTGCAGCTTTCTCAACTGCTGCAGCGCATGGGACAAGCGCGTCAATGAGTGTTTTATCTCCGACAACAGCACCCCTTCCAAAAGCGCGCTCTCCTGTGATCTGGATTCCCGTGACAGCGGCCCCAAGAATCTGCGCAAATTCCATAATTGTAAGGCATTCCTTTTCTCCGGAGGAAAGAGCCGCATACCGGAAAGCAGATCCCCACACAGGACCGGACGCACCGCCGCAGTTCTCCATGATGATCATAGAACAGGAAAGCAAAAATTCTTTGACAGAAGAAGTGTGTTCCCTGATCAGGTCGCTCCACTCCCGTTTTACTTCCCTGAATCCTTTTGCGATACTCATCCCAAAATCGCCGTCACCGGCATAAGAATCCAGCTTACAGAACTCTTTTTCATTTTCCAGAATGCACCGGCACATTTCAGATACCATAGCGGCGATATTCAAAACGGTCAGACTGTTCCCTGCAATTACTCTCCATGATAACTCACATTGCATCTGACCCAAAAGACTGCTTTTCTTTTCCGCAAGGGGCATAAACGGTGACATTTCCACAGGCCCGTCCACCCTGAAATGTGGTGCGGAACTTGGCATGTCAATATATTTCTTCAGCTCATCGTCAACCTTCATCAACGAAACCGAACATCCCAGCATATCGATACTTGTCATGTAATTGCCGGCAAATTCCCTGTACACGCGTATATTTTTATCAGCCAGCAGCCGATTGACCGCATAATTCATGATGTATAGTTCCTGCAGTGGTGTGGAGCCAAATCCGTTCACGAGCAGTACCACTTCATCCCCGGGGAAAAGGTTCAGCTCTTCCATAAGCTGTGGGATCATTCTGGCTGCAAGTTGATCCGCACTTAAGATCGGTTCTCTGCTTCTTCCCGGCTCTCCATGGATTCCCACTCCGTATTCGATCTCCTGCTCTCCCAGTTCAAATGTAGGGACCCCGGCTGCCGGCACCGTACAGGAACTGTATCCCGCACCAATGGTACGTACACTGTCCGCCGCTTTCTGGGCGATTCGTTTCACTTCTTTCAGATCAAGGCCGCATTCCGCTGCTGCCCCGGCTGCTTTATGTACCAGAACAGTTCCTGCCACGCCTCTTCTTCCTACCGTATATAAACTGTCGACCACAGCAATATCATCTTCTACCTTCACAAAATCAACCTGAATCCCCTCTTCTTCTGCCATCACTGCAGCATTGGTAAAATTCATGATATCACCGCTGTAATTTTTAACAATCAGAAGTGTTCCTTTATCACCTGCTGTTTCTTTGATTCCCTGATATACCTGAATCTGGGATGGTGACGCGAAGACATCTCCGCAGACAGCGGCATCGAGCATTCCTTCTCCCACATAGCCTGCATGTGCTGGTTCATGGCCGCTTCCGCCGCCGCTTATCAGTATCACCTTATCCCGTTTCAATTCTTTTCTTCTGATGATTTTATATTTTTGATTCAATACCACATCCGGATTGGCATGTGCAATGCCACTGCACATTTCTAAAACAACCTTTTCCGGTGCATTGATCAGTTTTTTCATTCTTCTCATCCTCCAATCGGATTCCCATTTTAGAATAAAAATTTATCCGGCAGCTTAAGATCAAACACTCTGGCCATGTCTTTAAAATCCTGAACACTTGGTGCCTGTCTTTTGACTGGACTCATCGACAGTACTTTCACTAAAATTTCTCCACCTTTTTCCACCGTATTCATCAGGCCAAATGTATTATCAAATGTATCCCCCGCCGCAAACACTCCATGCTGTGCCCATAAGACGACATCGTATTCCTTCATCTTCTCACATGTCAGTTCTGCGATTTTCTCTGTCCCCGGAACCATCCAGGGCAGAACTCCCAGTCCGGCCGGGAAAACCATCGCGCACTCTGGTTCCATCTCCCATAATTCTCTTGTAAAAATCTCATCCTTTAATGGAAGCACAAAGGATAACGCAATGATATTCGCAGGATGTGCATGATATACAAACCGGTATTTCCCATCTGTCGTCTCTTTTTTTACCGACTGGCACATCAGATGCGCCGGGAGCTCACTTGTAGGCTTTCCTCCATCTGCAAATCCCCATACCATGCGGTATGCGCTCCCCTCATCATTGATTTCTATAAGGCCAAGGGCATCCTCCGGATATAACTGGGCATTTCTCATTGATTTTCCGCTCCCTGTCACGAGAAAGTAATCTCCTGCCAGATTGCCGAGTTTTTTCTCAAGAGGAATCCATTCCCTTCCTCCGTCAAGTTCCAATCCATAAAGCTCCTCTTTCTTTGCACGGTAAGTCAGGTTGCCACCATGATTCTCGTGCCATCCCTGAAGCCATCCATCACTGCACATACGAATGAATTTTTCCAAACACTCAGGCTGTCTCATCATTTTTTCTTCCTTTCTCTTGTCCGCCACTATTTATACATTGAACTTCAATTCTTCACCTTTTAAAAACCGCTCAAACTCCGTTACAATAATTTTCAGACTGTTTGTCAGAATATCATTTGTTATTCCTGCAGAATGTGGCATTAATGTAACATTATCCATCGTAAGAAGAGGGGAATCAAGCGGCAGCGGCTCTTTCTCATACACATCCAGGCCTGCCCCTCTGATCTGCCCCGTCCGGAGGGCATGGATCAAAGCCTGCTCATCTACAAGTCCTGCCCTGGCCGTATTGATGAATACAGCATTTGGTTTCATCATGGCAAACTCCCTGGCACCTATCATATGTTCTGTCTCTTTACAAAGTCTGGCATGCATCGTGATAATATCCGCCGTTTTGAGAAGTTCTGAAAGTTCTGCCGTTTCTACCTCATCTTCTTTGAGGACTTCCGGCGGTGTGATCTTTTCATAGGCAATCACCCTGGAGCCAAATCCTTTTACAAACCTTTTTGCCACCGTCCGTGCAATCCCGCCATACCCGATAATTCCGACTACCAGATTCGATAATGCCGCATGGCTTGCATCATTATACTTCTCTTCAATCCACTGTCCTTTATTTGTGATCAGATTTCTTCTTACAATTCCTCTGCACTCTGACAACGTCAGGGCAACGGTCATATCCGCTACGACTTCCGCAAGCCTTGACGGCGCGAAGGAGACGCTGATCCCTTTTTGCTTCGCGTACTGAAAGTTAATGTTCTCACACCCGCTGCGGATGGTTGCTATAAACTTCAGTTTTTTAGCCGCATCGATGATTTCTGAGCTGACTGCTCCCCATTGAATCAGAACAATGTCGGCATCCTTAATCTTTTCAAGTACTTCATCATCCGGCGTAATCCACTCCGGGCCTTCCTTTTCCATTCTCTGCACATATTCTTCAAAGGTATTCATGCGGTATACATTGGTATCTTTCGCATAATCAACCTGAAGATTCTGAAAGATCTCCAGATCCGAATTGCGGCAGAACTTTTCAAATTCATCAGCCAGCTCCCGAAACCGGTCTATAATCAGAACTTTCATCTGACTGCACCCTCCTTCTGGTTTTCAACTTTCTTACTCTCATGAGAGATGACCATCTTCTGGCTTTTCGCCCTTTTCTCTCTCAGACAGTCAATACTTACTACAAGAATCAGTACGACACCTTTACATAACAGCTGTGTATAAGAGTCCACGCCCTTAACGCCAAGTCCATTGCTTAATACCCCCATGACAAGCACACCCTGGACGACTCCAAGCATCTTCCCCTTGCCTCCTGAAAATGCGACACCGCCGACAACACATGCTGTGATCACATCCATCTCATATCCCTGACCCGCCGTCGGCTGTCCGGATGCAATTCTCGACATCAGTACGATGGAAGCAAGACCGACAAAAATACCATTGATAACATAAGAGAGGATCATTATTTTCTTCGATGACAGCCCAGATAACCTTGTAGCCTCTTCATTAGATCCCACCGCATAGAAATATCTTCCAAGATATGTCCGGTTTAAAATAAATGCTCCAATCAGGAAAATAACGATCATGATAATGATTGGAATCGGAACAATTCCTAAAATATATCCCTGCCCGATCAGTTTGATTCCATTCGGAAGACCATACACCGGTGACGCCCCGGTAAATATATAGACAACTCCCTGAAGAACCTGCTGCATTGCCAGCGTACAGATCATGGCCGGCATTCCGGTCGATACAATTGCGAATCCGTTGAATGCCGAGATTAAAACAGCAATTAAAACACCAATGATGCAGGCCAGCACACTTGGAACTCCGTTTACAATCAGCATTGCCGTCGCACAGCTTACAAGCGAAAGCTGTGAACTGATTGACAGATCCAGGCCTCCTCCGATCATCACCATCGAAAAGCCTGTAGACAAAATTCCTAACACTGCAATCTGCCTTAACAGACTCATTCCGTTATCAATCGTCATAAATCCCGGTGCTGTAAATCCAAAATAAGCAATCACAATAATCAGCAATATCAGCACCGTAAATTTGTTAAAAAACCTTTTTAACATCTCCACTTTACATTCCTCCTCATCAATTCATAGATGCCAGACTCATAATGCGTTCCTGCGTAAACATCTCCATCTTCTGGTCGAGACTTCCTGAGATTTTTCCTTCTCTCAGTACAAGAATCCTGTCTGACATGCCCATGAGTTCTTCCATCTCTGAGGAAACCATAATAATGCTGATTCCCTGTTCTGTAAGCTCATTCATCAGATGATAGATCTCCTGTTTGGCTCCCACGTCAATCCCTCTTGTAGGTTCATCAAAAATTACAATTTTAGAATTTCCCGCCAGCCATTTTCCTACGACAACTTTCTGCTGGTTTCCTCCACTTAAGTTTTTTACCAGCTGATTTATGGAAGGTGTTTTGATCCTCAATCTTTCGACCTGTGCGTTCACAAGCTTCTTCTCACTGCTCTTGTTCACCAGCGTATGCCTGGAAATCAATTTATAATTCGGAAGTGAAAGATTATCCTTGATGGACAATTCCAGTATGACTCCCTGTAATTTTCTGTCTTCCGGTATCAACGCAATCCCATTTTCCACGGCCTCACTGGGGCTCGATACATGAATCTCTTTCTCTTCTAAATACATCTTCCCGCCATAGATTTTATCAGCTCCGAAAATCAGTCTCACAAGCTCCGTCCGCCCTGCTCCCACAAGTCCTGCCAGCCCAAGAATTTCTCCTTTTCTAAGCCTAAAACTGATATCTTCCAGGCCATTGCCATATAAATGTTCCACTCTCAGCGCTTCCCCCCGAGGGATCACTGTCCTTGCCGGATACGTCTCTTTCAGTGTCCTTCCTACCATCAGATTGATGAGAGTCTCCCTGTCAATACGATCCGTCTCTCCTGTTACTACCTTTTCACCGTCTCTCATAACAGTAATTCGGTCTGTCAGTTCAAATATCTCACTCAGTCTGTGAGAAATATATATAATTGTAACACCCTTACTTTTCAGCTTTTTGATCAGCTGAAAGAGAAGTTCTACTTCATTCTGTGTAAGCGGCGATGTTGGCTCGTCCATAATCAAGACCCTGACTTCCTGGCTGATTGCTTTTGCAATTTCAACCAGCTGCATCTGCGCAACTGTCAAATCTTCTACTAAAGTATCCGGGTTTATCAAAATACCCATCTCATCAAATATTTTCTGTGCCCGCTTTCTCATTTCCGAAAATTTTACAGTAACACCATTCCCTATAAAACGTCCCATAAAAATATTCTCAGTGACCGATAAAGTCGGGATCAAATTCAATTCCTGGTGAATAATACGAAGCCCCTTGTCCGTGGCCTGATGCGGAGTGATTTTCTCGAATTTCTCTCCCCCGATATAAAAGGTACCCTCATCCGGCTCTATCACACCGGAAATAACTTTCATCAGTGTCGATTTTCCTGCACCATTTTCTCCGATCAGCCCATGCACTTCCCCTTCATAAAAATCTATGGATATATCCTTCAGTGCAATTACCCCTGGATAAGTCTTGATAATATTATGTACAGACAGGCTTAATTTTCTTTCTTCTCCCATATGTAAACCGCCTTCTCCCTTTCACTGCCAGAAAGACATCCTGAAGAAGAATGTCTTTCCAACATCTGCCTTTTTACTTCAAAACCTCTTCCACATTCTCGATTGTGATTGGATTCATTGGAAAATAATTCACTTTTTCATAGTCTGAGTCTTCGCCTGTCACGTCTTTCATTGCACACTCAACCATATTCTCTCCAACTTTATTCAGTTCCAGATCGACAACACATTTAAATACTCCGCCTTCAGCAACATACTCTTTTGATTTCTTTGTTCCGTCACATGAGAATAATCCTCTGTCTTTTGATTTCTCAAGTCCGGCCTGGGCAAAAGCTTCATACACACCATGCATGGTATCGTCATTGATCGATACAACAACATTCATATCCGGATATGCCTGGAGGAAATTCTCCCCTGCTTCCTGGCCTGCAAGCGCTGTTGTGCCTGCACCAGTGATCACGATCTTCCCTTCCGGAAGTAATTCTTCAATGGCTTTCCTGATCCCATTCTCACGCTGTGTGAGGAATTCAGACGATGGCTCATTGACAAGACCAATCACCGGCTCAACTCCATTTTTCACAAGATTCTCCCTGGCCCACTCTGAAGCCTGCTCACCAATCTTATAACCTAATTCTTCGTTGGATGCGACAAAGCAATTTGTAAAATCACAGTTCGGCTCTGTATCAAATGTGATAACTTTAATACCGGCATCGTATGCTTTCTGCAATTCTTCCGCTCCGTCACTCGCATTCATCGGATGCACGATCAACACATCCACTTTACTTGTAATAAAGTTCTCAATTCCTGTAATCATCTTCTGGACATCCATCTCATAGTACATCAATGTGGCATCCACACCCAAATCCTCTGCTTTTGCCTTCATCGCATTTCCCATATCACTGATCACCTGTGTGGCTGCCTGATTCAGAAGAATTCCCACTTTTACCGGATCATCAGCACTCTTTTCAGTTTTTTCTTCTTTCTTACTGTTTTCCGATAACTTACTTTCCGTACTGCACGCACATAACCCAAAAACCATTGTAGCTGCCAATAACATTGAAACAATCTTTTTTCTCATTTCCTTTACCTCCCTGGTGGCCTTTCATTTTCTTCAAGCTTGAATTTAATATCATTATACTTGTCCAGCATATAAATACAATCAGACTGGCTTTGTAAAAAGTGGACTATTTT
>Ga0192280_1022_pt1 | contig 46621 bp, 64 predicted proteins | sample Koala_Koa24_M3_FD_131249 | JGI IMG/M metagenome (GOLD analysis project Ga0192280, IMG submission 131249) | Enriched cells from koala feces incubated with labeled cellulose particles, San Francisco Zoo, California, United States - Koala_Koa2-4_M3 ... | reverse complement strand
CAAAAGGGTATTTTGGCTTTGACATATTAGGGGCTATTCCATTTCATCGTCCAACAAAATGGGTGCAGTACAGTTAATGAAAAATTAACTACGGGGCTTTCTTCTTTCTGCCGCACAACAAGATACAAACCACCTTTTCGCCATGAGGCAGAAAGCCTCAAGCGCCAACAGCATTATATAGGGGTTTGAGGGCCAACCGTACGAAAACGTACGGTAAGAGGAAAATTATCGTCTTAAAAATCGATTAGTAGACAATGCCGTCCGTTAAGTGCCAATTTTCGATTAAAAAGACACAGTTTTGATGGCGTTTTTCTATGTCCATTATGTTTTGATATATCAGACAGTTACTTCACTAACGTACGTTTTCGTTCCATTGGACTTCAGCCCCCTATATATTGACCAGGAATTAAATTCCCAGCTTTCGGCGTGGACTATATAGTGTGTGATTCACCACGATGAATCCTTTGTTGATCCACTGTGTGACCTGCGCAGGTTGAACTCCGGTCAGCCTGGCGAACGATGCCTGATCCCCCGATAGAACTTGTTGATGTATTCAATCAAAGGCATTTTTTAATTCTCCGAAACAACGCAAAATCATATAGTAATTTACTATATGATTTTTATTTCGCAAGTGATTAACTCATCGGATTTCTTTGTAGTTAACGAAACGTTAAATTTAGTTTGTGCCTGGAATGGCACGCAAGAAGCACACTAGCATTATTATTTTGATCAAAACGCTATTTCCCCCCGTCATTGGGGGGCTTTCTTTTTTGATGCCGCGCCAGCGGCATGGAAGGCGGCACTCCGTTGTTGCATATGATACTGGAGTAAAACCGCCGAAGCCCGGCGTAAGCCGGTACTGATTGATAGGTTTCACCTCTCCCATCCTGCTAAGCCATACCCGCTTTCAGCCATGAAATAGCTTTTGTGCGCGGTCGGAGTGGTCCCGACAAGGGTTTACCCGCAGTCGGGGCGTATCTCCGCGTTAGCGGGCCGTCAGGGCCGCTTACGAGCGTGTACCCGGTACTTCCAGCCAGAAGGCTGACAGCGATGTAATTCCTTAGTTACAACATCCATTATTGAAAGCGATGTTGTTCCCGCCCTTTGGGCGGGGGCGGCGGCGCTTTTCAGTTATGGGTTGGGCGCTGTGGCTGAGTATTTGCAGTGTTTTTTGTTGGAGGGTTGGAGGGTTGGAGGGGCTTTGTTTTTTCATTAGGCAGAAGTCCATATGCCCGCCGCGAAGCGGTGGGAGGTACTTTTATATTCTGAGCGGCGCGGCGTTAGCCGCTGCAAGCGAAGGCATTTTTGTGATTATCCACAGTTGTTTCAAAGATAAATATTTTCCCTGCGGCGAAGCAACGCAGGGGATTAAAGGACAGGGGTTAAGAATATATTGCGGGTTTGATGTTCTATGTTTGCCGCTTTCTGAAGTTATTACTTTGCGGGTTTTTGTGGATAACCGAAGGCGTTTTTACTCCGATACCCTATTGCGGCCATCAAAAAACTGTCAGAGCGGGACAAAATGAAAAACGGTCGTCAAATATGAGGAATTTCATGAAATGCAGGCAACACGAAAAGCCCCGAAGGGGCTGAAGAGAGTGCCGATGTATCAGACAGCTAAACTAGTGGGGTGGCGAAGCTGTCAGGGCCAGTTCAAGCTGACGTAGATCCCTGGCTACCAGTTGCTCTAATCTTTCTTGAGTACACCAGTATGCCTCATCAGGTGGCATACGTTTCAGAATAAACCGCGCAATTTCGTTTCGCTGTTCATCATACGGCAGTTTTGCCAGGCGATTAGCACGTTTGCGCTCCGCTGCTTTCTTACGTCGGGACTTGATGGCATCGAGAGAACGCTGCGCATACCAGCGTTTACGAGCCGAGTGAACAGAGATTTCTTCGCCCTCGCGGATAACGCCTTCTTTAATCAGTTGCAGACGGATTTCACTTTCTGCAAGGCGTTTACGTTGCTGTTCCTGAAGTTTCACCAGATCAACTCCCAGCATTTTCCAGCCAGTTTCGGTGATCCAGACGTATTTCGGCAGTCGCTGGCGGGATTCACGGTCCCATATCGTCTTTTCTGACGTTCCCAACGTGCCAAAGGAAACCTGCTCTGCCAGCAGACGGGAAAGGCGCGATACTGTGACTGCGGTTTCAGGAATAACGTCTCCCTTACTGTCTTTTGGGCTTATTTCTTCTGCCAGGCGGGAGACAGACATGCCGACAGTGTGCAATCCACGATCACAAAAACTCACAAGTACAACCCATATTGCGTCAAGCAGCCGCTGTTTCTCCGGTCGGAATTTATATTTGCGACCGACACTCTGACGTTTCAGTACATAAAATGGATGCAACGACATGTGCATTCTGAGTGTGTTCTGACCAGTGACCGGGTCTTTTTTAACGAGACGATTGTAAGCGTGGCCCAACTGTCCGCCCAGCGCCTTATAGTTGTCGGGACGGAACCAGGCTGGATTCTCACACTTTGGCTTAGTGGAATGTTCACCCCGGCGACGTTTTGTTGTTCCGCCTTTGTTTTCCTGGAGGACCAGGAATGAGCTTTCAATTCCCGCTTCGTAGTCCTGCCAGAAACGGATCTGCTCTTCCGGTGATAGTTCAGACCAGTGACGTTTGCTAATCACAGCAAGCTGCACTTAGCTTGCACTGTAAGAGTTGATATTTCCTTCTCATGGAATTAAACTCCACTTCAGGTAGTAAGCGATTACCTGAAATAAAATGTTATCAGCTCAAGGCTCTGCCTTGAGGTCAACCCCCGCTAATCTGCGCTCCCTGGAAAAGACGAGATTACGGGGGTTTTCTTTATCTGAAATTTACGTTCTTGAACAAAATTTCAGCACCTCGTTTTCTGCATTTACAAATCGCGGAAAACTTGCCTGCAAATTTAGCAGCATGGGCGCAATCGATCAACGATGTTCAAGCCTGGCTCGTTTCCTTTTTGATTCAGCACACATCTCTGACAACTTCAAAATCGTTTTCAGAACAGCTACTGAAGCCCCTTCTTTACGGCGGCTGACGTTCCCATACAAAACCTTACAAAATCAGAAATTCAGAATTTTGTATATTCAAAAAAGATTTTTTGACTACATACACCCACTCACACGATCGAATAAACCACACAAACAGTATTATCTAGATTTTTAGATCGCACATCATTCAACAAACAGAATATTATTCTGTTTTTTAGATGTTATCCAGATCATTAGATCGCTCTTGTGGCATTGACAGGTTTTAAATGTCGTACACACAATACTATCCAGATGATTGTAAAAAGCTCTTTCGTCGCGTTTTTTGTGCTCATTGCCTGGAAAATGAGCACTCTTTGACGCCCGTTAGAACGCTTGTCATCTCATGCTCTTTAACAACCCCGGACAGCGGTCATTGCCTAAAGCCCTGGCATAAGGAGGTTATTATTCGTGCATTTCAAGCACCGCTGGCATCTGTCAGCAACGGGCTACGTAACAGAGTGACGTGCCGCGCCATCTACACAGGTAACGACTCTTTATCCGCAAATATCATTCTGCATACTTAAACCCCCTTATTTGGTGAACTCGCGTTGAGTTAATCTCACTCACTCTCTCCCTGAGCAAGTCGTACAGGCTGCAACGCAGAAGTACACCAGATTTGCCAGTCTCCACTCCAGGTAAGGGGGTTTAGCTATGCATGATGATGAACAATCAGATAAAGAGCCTGTAGTGAGTGGCTGCAACTTTTCATAATTAGCTTATGACGCTGTATTCCGGGGATGTTTCTATTTCAGACAAACAACCGGGAGAAAATATGGCGCGTAAGTTAAAAATTAATCCTGTCATTCCTGAATGTGTGGCAGATTTGAAAGGATATCCACTCTATATCATCGTGGCTTATTGGGGATTAAGAAATAATAAAACGCTCACAACAACGGATGTTAGCCGTAATTTCCTTATTACACAGCAACAATCTTATGATGTGCTTACCTACATTTACCAGGAAGCACAGAAGCAGATAACAGCAACTAAACGAACGCTATTTAACGAGCACAAAAGAAGAATTAGTGCGTTCAGGGTTCTTGATATTGACAAAGGCATATTGCGCACCCCAAAAAAAGAGATTGCATATGCCAGCTACGACAATATACCGACTGTCACAATGAAAAGTACCCGTTGTGAGATCCAGGATAGTTTTACAGAACTGCGCCGCTGGATGTGTTCAAGAAAGACAGGTGATCGAGTGGAGGTATTTTTGAATGCCTAAGTACCAAATAAACGCAACCATAAAAAAACCAGGTGGTGGCCCCGTGAAATGGACTCATTACAGCGACTTCCCTATGACCGCTGAAGAATGCAGAAAAAACTTCTCAAAAGAAAAAGAAGCAGGAAAGTGTTTTTCTGTTGATGTTCATATTTCAGATTTCATTTGCAAAGAGATACCTCCACAAAATGCAGGAAATACATATGGCTGATTTTGGTTCCACTAAACAAACAGTGACATTTGAAGAATGGCACGAGCTATTAATGGATTACGCAGAGTTACGCGGTGGAAATGCCGCCGATGCGGAAGCATGGCGTGATGATTATGAAGCAGGAAAAACTCCGGTTGAAGCATATTGTGATGAATGGGGAGAAGATTAATCATGATTGACGCTATAATTACGCCAATAGTTACATCTATTCCGTTGCTCTTATTAATTTTAGTCGCGCTGATATTCGTTAAGTCTGCCGTCAAAATCGTGCCGCAAGGTAATGCCTGGACAGTGGAACGCTTTGGTAAATATACCCATACGCTTTCCCCCGGTCTTCACTTCCTGATCCCGTTTATGGACCGCATAGGTCAACGGATCAACATGATGGAAACCGTCCTGGATGTTCCTAAACAGGAAGTTATTTCGAAAGACAATGCAAACGTAACTATCGATGCTGTTTGTTTTATCCAGGTCATTGATGCAGCGAAGGCAGCTTATGAAGTCGATAATCTTGCATCAGCTATTTCAAATCTTGTCATGACCAATATCCGAACTGTCGTTGGTGGAATGAATCTCGACGATATGCTTTCTCAACGTGACAGCATCAATTCTAAACTGTTAACGGTTGTCGATTATGCAACTGATCCGTGGGGAATTAAGGTCACACGTATTGAAATTCGGGATGTTAAACCACCAGAAGAACTGACTAAGGCGATGAACGCGCAAATGAAAGCGGAACGTACTAAGCGTGCCCAAATTCTGGAAGCGGAAGGTATACGTCAGTCACAAATTCTGAAGGCGGAAGGGGAAAAACAGTCTCAAATACTGAAAGCGGAAGGGGAACGGCAATCAGCGTTTCTTCAGTCTGAAGCACGCGAACGTCAGGCAGAAGCGGAAGCTCGCGCAACAAAACTGGTGTCGGATGCAATCGCTGAAGGTGATGTTCAGTCTGTTAATTACTTTATTGCGCAGAAATACACTGAAGCACTCCAGGCAATTGGCACAGCATCAAACAGTAAACTGGTGATGATGCCGCTTGATTCAAGTAGCCTGGTGAGTTCGGTTGCAGGTATCAGTGAACTGCTAAAAAACGTATCACAGGATACTCCCAAAGTTGATATGAAACAGGCTCAACAATATTTGTCTTAAAAAAGATAGCGGACGGTGACAATATTGTTTTAATCACCGTCCTTATATTCATATTCACGAATGAGCAAATCATTAAAATGAAAACTTATGGGTTCATCCTTCTTATTTTACATATAATCCCTATGGGGGCATGGAGCTTTCTTCTTTTTATTACAAAAGATGAGAACAAAGGAGAAAAAATACTAAACCACATCGCATCAATATTTCCATTATAGCTGAACTTCGGAGGGGTGATGATAGCGATGGCTCTGCTGCCCCTGTTAATATGGAGTTTTAATGGCATATTCTTCGGCTTCTTTCTGCTAATTTATGCATTTGGCGTTTATAACTACCTTCATCTTCTTTATTCAATTTCTCCCTTTTATCATGGAGATTAGCCATGTTATGGTTTACACTGTTTCTTCTGTGTATTGCACTTGAAATTATAACCGGAACAGGATGGTTACTCTTAATCAGTCTTGGTGCATTATCGAGCGCCATTGTGGGCTTTTTTCTTCCGATATCACAAGAAGCCAATATATGCTTCTTTGCGTCAATCAGCATACTGGCGTCGATAATTAAGTTCTTCTATGACAAAAAACATAAGAAATTAGATACTCTCCTGGTGAACACAGGGCATTCACGTTTTAAAGGAAAAGAATTTACGCTCAGTGACGATATTGTTAACGGCAAGGGGCAATTACTCATTGGTGATACATTCTGGCCTGTTGAGACGTTACACGATGAAAACTACCCTGCGGGAACAAGAGTTATTGTTACAGACATGCAAGGAATAACTCTTAAAGTAATGACCATCGAAGACAAGAGTGAAAGCAAGGAATAAAACATGCCTCTTTCGTTGTTAATTCCGCTTACGGGAACAGCGATGAATGCACTATGTATTTTTATTATCAGACTTCTGGATAAAGATTTTATTGAAGTCTACAAAAAACGCTAATAAATATTACTGCATTACATATTTTATTGATGGTGTTAAGTGTCACAGGAATAGTATGAGGACAATTCTATGCGAAACGCAAATGAAGGGATTTCTCTTGCAGCTATTGTAGCTAAAGAAACAACAACAGGTAAATGGAATGGTACTGGTGGGGGTATTGGTTTAGGTACTGGTGGTATTGGCTTATTCATCGGAGGTGTTTCTGGTTCTAAACAAGAGCAGACACAAAGGGCAAAAAACTTTGAATCGCCTAAAGAGGAAGAATACAGTCTACTAAATGTATACAGTTCAATAACAAAGTTTCTCGTTTTTGGAGTGCTATTTGGTTTATTTGCCCGTTTATTTACATTTTTATCAGACACTGGTTCTGATTTTGCTGAACCAGTAACAGCCACCACAGCTACAGGAAAGATTCAAACTATTCTAGGTGGTATGGCAGACATGGTAAGCATTTTAGGCACCGTTGTCCCTTTTTTAGTAATTATCATAGCAATGATCTGGTTTCTGTTTTTCAGCAGCAAACGAGAAAAAGAAGAGTTAAATCGAGTTGAACGTGAAGCGGCTAAAACCAAACTCCGTATAGATGTCTATCACCGTTTACGTTACGTTGAAAGCGATCATGTCGTTTTTGACCCGGTTACAGGCCGGGAGGTTCCAGCAGAACGGGAGGGTATTAATAAACTTATTGAGGTACTTGCTGATGAAAGCAACAACATCTCAAAAAGAAATTAACGAACTTCTGAATGCAATTAAAACAGGCCATTCAAGAGTTATTCTATCAATCCCCGTATATACTACCCATCCAATGGCCCATAAAATAATAAAGCCTTGCTTCAGGAGCACACCAATTAACAAACCATAATCTATTTATCTTGCACACATTAACAGGACCGCTTCTGTATTCAGTTACTTATTTCGTCCTTTTACTGCCGATAACTACAGTAAGAGGACGTTCTCTTATTCAGGACATATCAATATGACTCAAGCCAAAGCCAATCTGAGAAAACTTCGCCGTACACGTTATGTCCCACCTCGAGTCATTAAGAAAAACATGGCGAATACAGAAAGAGCTGTTTCTAAGGCAATTACTGGCTGTAGTATTTTCCGGGATATACCACTAGTTAAATTGAATCTAATCGAAACAAGGAAAATTTTACAAATCGAACTGGCTTTATCCGTTGCTAACTTATCTGAGGTGAATCCAATTGAGATACGAAAAAAAATCAAAAGCATTGACCGACAATTATCTTCAACTTCAAGAATCAGAAATACATTATGAAAAAAAACGACGATCTTATCACGTTATCATCTTATAAAAGCCACGCTCTCGATTACATTATTAAAGAGGCGTTTACACCACGCAAAACAGAAACATCGACAACAACCCATAACGTTTATAGTTACAATAAAGAAGAATCGACATTAAATTTTCAGAAAATTGGAGAAGCAATATTTTTCGGCACAGACCTGGTAATTAAGCTTAGGCCAAATATTAGTGCCTCAGGTAAACTCTTCATCTGCCAGAAGGATTAAGCCATGAACATTGTTTCAGAATTTCTTGAGAAAGTAACAACCATTGTTGAATCCACAGCGGCGACGAACGCCGCTAAGGTCGCACAAGCAATATCTCCTACATTCTTTGCGGCTATAGCCTTATACGTTATTTATCTAATATATGAAATCACGTATGCCCAACGTGACGTCCTGATGAGCGAGGTGACTAAGAATATCGGTGCATTCGCCCTGGTTGGTGCATTCACTTATTCAGCGCCTTATTACAGCCAGTTTGTTATTCCTTTCGTAATGCACGCTGGCTCCGACCTTTCTGCTGCTGTTACCGGAGGTTCAGGCACTGCAACCAGTGTTGATAATTTGTGGAATGCTCTATCTACGAACCTAAACAACTTCCTTGCTACAAGTATGAGTATTTATGGAAAGTTCCAAATTGCTGAGAAAATTGGTGTTTATCTGGTATGGGGGATTGGTTATATCGGCGGAATGCTTCTCATCTATTACACTACTGTTTTCTTAACACTATCAACTTTCATGGTTGGCATTCTATTATCTGCCGGAATATTATTTATTTGTTTTTCTCTATTTTCATCGACCAGAAATATGTTTACTGCATGGGTTGGTAGTTGTCTCAACTATATTCTATTAAATTTATTTTATAGCATATCATTTAGCTTCGTAATTAGTTTCCTTGAATCTGTTGTCCCTGTTAATGGAGATATAAAACTATCTGTTGTAGTTTACTTCTTCCTTATTACTGTTATTTCCATATTCCTTATAGAACAAGTTGGCACACTCTGCTCTACATTAACAGGTGGGGTTGGTATAAATGGCCTTACATCAGCCGCCAATGGATTTGGTGGTAAGGTTGCATCCGGTTTTATGCAAGCATCAGGACTACGATCTTTCACCAATGGATTTACCAGCAAAATGCCAAATCCATTCTTTAATGCAGGAAGCCGTTCTGCATCAGCATTAGTTCAGGGATTAAACCGAGGAAGTAAACTTAAAGCGGGGTGATTAACATGAAATATAACGTATTATCCATTGTCCTTGCTGGAATTATTACCGTAACATCACCATCAATCTTTGCATCAGGTATTCCGGTGGTAGATGTGGCAGCGATAGCTAAAACAGTTGAAGAAGGATTAAATCGTGCTGCGGAGGCAGCAAAACAGCTTGAGCAACTCAAGCAACAATATGAACAAACGATAAAATATGCAGAAGAGCAAAAACAAAGACTGGAAGGCTTTACTGATTTCAGTAATGGATTTGATAATGCCTCCAGCTATATGAAGGATTCTCTGTCTACCATAACAAATAGTGCGAAATCAGATCTTAGCTCTCTACGCTCGCAATATGACCTGTCAAGTAACGTTACAGAAACACAACAGAAATATGACGCAATCTTAGCTAAGATCAAATTCTATGAAAATTTCAACAATGAAATGCAGGAAAGAGCCAAGAGATTAACCTCATTACAGAAGGAGTTCGCGTCAGCAGATACTCCACAAAAAAAAACTGACTTATCTAACCAATTGAATACAGAAAAATTGACAATGGAGCTACAATTGAAGCAATATGACATTGCAGAGAGACAGCTAGTCGAGTCTGAAAATGCAAGACAAGAGGCTGTTGGTCGAGAAAAGTTTAATTTAATGATGCAATAGGTGTTCGAATGAACAAATTTATTAGCACTTTAACTATTTTGTCATGCTTCCTATTAGCTGCTTGTAAAGATAAAGTTTATGATGTCAGTTACTATGCAGAACATCTTGAACAAGCCCAAGATGTTGTCACAAAATGCAGCAAAGGGGACATGTCTGGTCAAAACTGCGAAAATGCCCGTGAAGCTCTCCAAAAAGAGCAATCGAGTAAAGCATTTAAAGATATGATGCGATAATCCCTTCATTAAACAGCTCGCAAAGCTGTACCTTCTTGGCTGTTCGAAGTGACCAATTGATGGATAGGTTAACTTAAAGATGATTAACTTACGCAGCGCAATTATCCCTCTATTAATGGTCTCAACAACATTAATACTTTCTGGGTGTAAAGAAAAAGTTTACGCTGTTGAATACTATTCAAGCAACCCAGCCGAAGCAGCTAAAACCATCGAACAGTGCAGAAAAGGCGAAATCACAGACCAGAATTGCGATAATGCTCGTGCTGCATTAGAACAAGCTCAAAAAGAAGAGCACAAGAAGAAAGTGCGGGATCTAATGGAACGATTAGATTAATATGAGTAAGCAAAACAATAATAAAACCCGCCTCGAGCGGGTTTTATCTTGTGTAAAGATTTATAAAACCTCCACTACCAAGCATTACTCTATGGCTTGCCTGTGGTTTGCATTAGCAAAAATTGTTTCATTTATTACTTCATGAAGTTTTATTTTCTTCGCCTGTTCAGATGTGACTGGATAAAACACACCACCTGGTTCATCAAACATCATAAAGTCTCCCTGCATTGATTTACAATGACAACAATGATTCGCGTAGTAGGTCATTTTCGCTGTTTTACTATAGGCGGGATAATATAACTTAGAATGCTTATTGATTATTGATAACGCAGAAGATGATATCCTTCTTACGTTGGATAAAATAGCCCATGCTTTTGGATTGGTTAACCACTGATAAATTATATTTTTCTTTGAATCAAAATATACCATACCTCGTGGAGAAGATGTTTCATACCATTTATCTAATATGCGACCTTCCCATTCAGCAGGCTTAACCCCACAAACAACATCTCTATAACTAAACCAACGAGGCAAAAAAACACCAAAAACAGGAGTTATTTTCTTACAGCGCCAACATGACTGGTAACTTTCCGCAATATAAAAACGTTGAGAAAAAATATTGTAATCATGTTCGTTTAATTCTTTTATCCACTGAATAAAATAAATTGGATTTTTCCCCTGTGGAACAAACCATTTCCGTTGTTCTTGATCCCATTGCGCCCCTTTTTGTTTGGCTAACTCCTTTTCTTCAAAAGGTACATTTAAGTAAAACCGCGCCATAACCAACTTAACTCCAGTATTCTGTTCTGATGATGCAACAGGATAGATATCAAAACTAAACAAAGAGTGCAATTCCGCCTTTAATGGCTCATTCATACCCGCCTCGTGCGGGTTTTCTTTTGCCTGAAATATGGAGGAACACCATGAAATCCATCATTTTATCGATGGTTGCCGCCACCGCATTACTGTCAGGCTGTGCGGATAGCAAAACACAACCAGTACCTGAGTCACCGTTAACCAAACATGACCACCAGATAACGTTGAAAATTGATACCGTGCGAACAGACCTGCCAGGCAGTTCTCCTGTCTGTTTGAATGGTATGAATATATACGAAAGTCTGAGCGAGCGGCATCCTGGCTTGTTTGCCAAAAATCAGAACGTGATTTTCCGTAGTGCATTCTTTGATGACGGTCAGGCGATATCCTCCGAAACAATCCGCAAAATAATGCAGAGTACCCCGTGCGTTGAATCACAAACAACATCTGCCGGAAGCTGGGAACCTGCCACGGAACTGATCCCCCGTCAGGCAATATCCGGTGACACTACACTGGCTGAAAAAGATCGGACTGCTGGCTTCACAATGCGGATAGCACCGGATATTGAGCGTGGAAATTTCCACCTGCTACTCACAACCACTGACCCAATACGGAAACAGACTGTCGAGCAGAATATTTTACTCAAACCGGACCAGCCCCTTGTCATGAGTGGTTTTACTGGAGTTAATGCTGATAGCCAAAGTGAGAACCGGATTGTCATCATTACGCCACACGTGCGTTGATTCCCAACCCCGGATCATTTTTGTCGTTCCCTGCCATCAAAAGCACCTTTAAAAGTCTTTTTAAGGTGCTACAATCTCCATGATACAAATGGAGGACTTATGAGCTACCAAATTCTGACTACGACAGCAGCCAGTATTACTGACCTGAAAAAAAATCCTATGGGAACTGTAGCCGAAGGAGAAGGGGATGCCGTCGCAATCCTGAACCGAAATGAACCAGCGTTCTACTGTGTCCCACCAGAACTTTATGCCTACTACCGGGAACTCGCTGAAGACGCTGAACTCAACGCAATTGCTGATGAAAGAATGAAAAATCCAGACATTGTAAGGGTTAACCTGGATGATTTATGAACTGGCATTTGACCACAGAGCACTGAAGGAATGGCAAAAACTCGGTCACACTGTTCGTGAGCAATTCAAAAAGAAACTGTCAGAACGCCTGATAAATCCACGCGTCCCCGCAGCCAAGCTACATGGTCATACTGACCGTTACAAAATTAAGCTTCGCGCATCCGGTTACAGGCTCGTTTATCAGGTAATTGATGAGAAGGTCGTTTTGCTTGTGATTTCTGTGGGAAAAAGAGAAGGCAGCGACGTCTATCACATGGCAGATACCCGCTGATATTTTAAACCTGTCAAGTAACCCGCCTCGTGCGGGTTTTCTTTTGCCTGAAATATGGAGGAATACAATGAAATCCCTCGTTTTGTCGATAATTACCGCAAGTGCTATCGCACTTTCAGCTCCCGTATATGCATCAGATCCATGTGCTTCCGTTCTTTGTCTTTACGGTAAAGCTGTGGGCAATGGCGGTGGTAGCGATTGCAAAAGTGCTGAAAAGGACTTTTTTAATATTCTGAAAAAGAAGAAAGGAAGTATTCGCTGGAGTCAAACCTTTGATGCCCGTAAGGCATTTCTGAATCAGTGCTCAACGGCTGATCCAGCAGCTATCTCAAAAATCATGAGTAAGTTCGGACGCACCCGGGGTTAACCATGAAAAAACTCATTATCATTCTCACAACATTATTACTGAATGCGTGTTCCCATGCCCCAGAACCCGCACAGGCTAAAGGAAATTGGTTTGAACTGAATACTACAATTGAGCAGGTAAAAGCTGACACATACTCTGACGGGCCAGCTCTTAAACAGACAGTAACAACACCAAATAGCCCTGTTCAATACAGCAATGACAAATTTCTGAAAAAGGAAACTAACAACATACATTCCAGAAGAGACTATCTTTCCCATTAACAAAATATCCCCTGACAAGGGGATTCTGAACTGGAGTCTGCATATCCGACACATCATTATGTGGAGCGGATATATCGCTACGGCGCGGACTTCAGTCCAGAAAATCTTTACCGGAGATACCCATGCAGGATAATGATGATGTCAGCGAGCTTGATATTGCCACTCGTGAAGTTCTTATCTTACGATGCAATCTTATTCAGCTTGCTTCTGAATATATAAAAATAAATCCTCTTAAAAACACCCGAATCTACACAGATTTAATTCATCGTTCAGCAGATGTTATCAAAAATATCGAACAAGATAACATCCAGAATAAACATAATTATCTGTCACAGGATGTAAAACATACGCTTGTTTTATACGACCTGTACAAATCAGACTTCGAACAATGTCCGGGGGCAAAATCCCTTATACCTGTCAGGGAAAAAATTGTCTCGCTGAAAGAACTTCTTTCCGGCGCTAATGAGCTGGATAGTATCGTTCGTCGCACCCGCAGGAAAAAACGTTCTTCACGAATTTAATATCAGGAGATAAATCCCTTATGCAGTTATCAGCGGCTGTTCTGGCAGCACTGATAAGTCAGTGTGCCCCTGATGTATCACCCGATACGATGAATGCCCTGATTATGACTGAATCAGGGGCTAATCCATATGTAATAGCGAATGTTTCTGACGGAACAAGTAAGTATTTTAAAGATGAAAAAGGAGCTATTGAATATGCAGAAAAATTAACAGCAGAAAATAAAAGGTTTAGTGCAGGTCTGACACAGATATACAGCAAAAATTTCCCATCACTCAATCTGACTAATAAAACAGTTTTTGACCCGTGTACAAATATAAAAGCAGGAGCGGCAGTCCTGACGGACAATTTTCTGAAACAAAAGGAGGGTAGTAGTAATCAAAAAATTCTCCGCGCTTTATCTTTGTATTATTCGGGTAACGAATCAACAGGATTTATTAAAGAAAAGAAATTTAACAACACTTCTTATCTGGAACGGGTTATTCGTAACGCGAATAACTATATCGTGCCATCAATCCGTGAAAAAACTGATGAATCAGAAATAAAACCCCCGAATGATGAAGAGAAAACATCACCGGACTGGGATGTTTTTGGAGATTTTAGTTAATGAAAGTCAAATCAACTTTGCAGTATTTTATCCTGGCGTTTTTCCTGTCACTAACTGCCTCCGTTGCCTATGCAGGTGGACTCGACACTGCAACAACTACCCTGACTGAAATAAAAACATGGGCATTTAGTTTTTGTGGTGTTTGTGCTTTATGTTATCTGATCTATAACATCATCATGGCATTTATGGAGAAGAAAAGCTGGTCTGATGCAGGGATGGCGCTTGTCTATTGTTCTCTGGCTGGCGGAGCCATCGTCGGAGGAAACTGGGCGTTAAGCCTCTTCAGTTAATAACAGAAACACAGTGCCGCATATATCGTCTTAACGGTAAATGCGGCCTTCTTCATGGTGAATTATGGAAATACATAATAAACATATCCGTGAGTCATTCATGACTTATAACGGATTTAACCGCCCGGCATTAGTTGCCGGAATCCCATTAATGTTGTTGTTGTTCACAGCCTTTTTCGCTTTTCTGACTGGTTTTCCAGCTATTTTCTTTTGGGGCATGAAAGGACTCATTATTCCTGTTGTATGCGCCTTGTTTCTCTTTATGGTGAAACTGGGCTGTGAAAATGATCCGAATGCACTAAGAGTTATTCGTTTAAACCTTATGGGGCTTTTGTTAAAAATCCGCCACAGAGATCTAATTATTGGTTATTCATCTGTCAGGTAACATATATGCACAAAATTAAATTAAAGAAAAGCGACAATATGGATGTGAGTCGTGAGTATCCCGATTATCGGTTCCATATAACAGACAGTATTATCTTTACTTCTGACAGGAAAATGCTGGCTTCACTTGTGGTAGCAGGTATTCCATTTGAGACAGAGAATGATAATGTTCTTACAAATCTGTTTAATAGCGTTAAAAATTTCCTTGTCGGATTAGGAAAGGAAGGAGACCTGTATTTATGGACGCACCTTATCAAAAAAAGGATAACCATCGATGGAGAATGGATTTTTGATAATAATTTCTTAGACAGATTTTCGAAAAAATATCTTGCTCTGTTCACATCCAGTTCATTCTACAAATCAACATGGTATTTAACATTCGGGATTCCCTACGATGATGTTGATACCGGAATCGAGCGAATGAATGAAATAACACAACAGGCACAAAAGGCGCTCCAGTCATTTAACGCCTCATTATTATCCGTTTATAATACATATATCAGTGAGATGGCAGACTATTTATCACTATTGATAAATGCAGAACATAACATAATCCCTTTATCATCCACCCCATTATCATCCAGTATTTGCGAATCTGAATGGTATTTTGGTGCAGATGTGCTTGAACTTCGTAATAACGAATCGGACAGTAAGAAATTCGCAACAAATTATATTCTTAAGGATTTTCCGATAGAAACGACCCCCGGACAATGGGATTTTCTTCTCCGGCAACCCTATGAATTTATTCTCACACAATCGTTCATTTTTGAGTCACCAACAAAAACTCTGAAGAACATTGACTCGCAGTTAAACAAACTACTATCAGCTAATGATGCAGCCCAAACACAACAGGAAGAACTCCTGCTTGGTAAGGAAGCTGTCGCAGCCGGAATTACGTTGTTTGGTTCACTACACTGCGCATTAACGGTATTTGGTGATACACCGGATCAGGCCAGAAGCAACGGTATAAAACTCTCCGGTGAGTTTATCACTTCCGGTCAGGGATTCCGTTTCAGTCGAGCCTCCCTAGCATCACCATTTGTGTTCTTCAGTCATATGCCTCTGAATAAAAAGCGTCCACTGGACACACGAAGAACAATAACCAATCTGGTCTGTCTGATGTCCCTGCACAATTATTCTACCGGGAAAAAATCAGGCAATCCCATTGGGGATGGTTCCGCCATAATGCCGCTGAAAACGGTGTCTGACAGCATCTACTGGTTCAATACGCATTACAGCCCGCCGGAAAAAAATGTTACCGGACAAAAAATTGCCGGGCACGGAATGATTCTTGGCGCAACAGGCACAGGGAAAACAACATTTGAAGCATCAGCCAGCGGCTTCCTTCAGCGATTTAATCCCCTGATGTTCGTAGTGGATTACAACCGCTCTACAGAGCTTTTTGTCCGTGCATACGGCGGAAGCTATTTCACATTGCAGGAAGGTATCTATACCGGATGCAATCCGTGGCAACTGGCAGAAGGCCCGGAATCGCCCGTCTGGCACCGACTTCTCGCATTTCTGAAACGCTGGGCACAGGTTCTGGCACGAGACAACCAGGGCAACCCCTGTTCTGATGAACATGGCATTGAATTAAACGCCGCCGTGGAAAGTATTATGCGAATGCCTGTCGAAGAACGCAGGACTGCCCTGCTTCTCGATATTGTCAGCCCTGAACTTCAGACGCGTCTCGCCAAATGGTGTGACAATGGTGAATATGCCTGGGCGGTGGATTCTCCCCGGAATACCTTCAACCCACTGCATCATAAAAAGGTGGGATTTGATACAACAGTCGTCCTGGACACAAAAAATGGTATTCATCCGGCCTGTGAACCTTTACTGGCGGTCCTGTTTTTCTACAAAGAAATCATGCAACGCGGCGGCAATCTGATGCTCTCCATAATTGAAGAGTTCTGGATGCCAGCAAACTTTCCTATGACGCAAAGCATGATTAAAAGCGCACTGAAAGCAGGTCGAATGAAGGGTGAAATGATGTGGTTAACATCACAGTCCCCGGAAGACGCCATAAACTGCGACATCTTTGCAGCTCTGGTACAACAAACCGCAACGAAAATTCTCCTTCCGAACCCTGATGCTGAATGGGAAGGGTACAAAAAGATTGGGCTTACTGAAAAAGAGTTTGAAAAACTGAAAAAGCTGACGAAAGAATCGAGGACAATGCTTATCAAGCAATCCGGCTCTTCTGTTTTCGCCAAAATGGATTTGTTTGGATTCGATGAGTTTATCCCCGTGCTTTCTGGCTCTGAAACTGGCTTGTCTATTTTTGATGAGATTATTGCTGAAAAAGGAGATGTAGCTCCTGATATCTGGATACCAGAACTCCTGAAACGCCTGAACGGTTAATTTCTCTGTTTTATACAGAACGGAAAACAATATGAAAATCCCCCTCATAATTGCCTCCGCGCTATTAATTAGTGCATGTTCTCACACCCCCAATCCTGTGCTGAAAAAAGGGGGATGGTTTGAGTTAAACACAGCAATTGAACAGATCAAAGCAGGTGATTATTAATGGAAAACACAAACTATTATGAACATTCAAAAAAAGAAGCCACCAAAAAGAAATTTGAAGAAAAAAACGAAAAAAAGGATTATTTCAAGGCCATACGTGACTTTGAGCGCAGTGAAATTGAAATCATAAAGAAAAAGGCAAAAACATTTACCATTCTCGCCATTGGTGAATTTGTTGTAATTTGCATTCTTGGTTTCGCAATAGCCTCCCTTGCTCCATTAAAAACCGCTGTACCGTTCCTTGTGCGAGTGGATAACAGCACTGGATATACTGATATTGCCCCTCAATTATCTGATGCTAAGGAAAGTTATCAGGATGTTGAGACTAAATATTTCCTGTCAAAATATCTCATTAACTATGAAGCATACGACTGGCAGACTATCCAGGAACAGGCCGATACAGTAAAAACAATGTCTTCCCAAAAGGTGTTTTCAGCTTATGACACCATGATTCGTGCTGATTCCTCACCACTGAACATTCTGAAAAACAACTACAAAATTAAGGTCCAGATTAATTCAGTAATCCTTCTAAGGAAGGATATGGCGCAGGTGCGTTTCAAAAAAATGGTACTGGATTTATCTGGTAAACCCGCCCCCGGATACAGAGCAACAGAGTGGATTTCGACGATTTCTTTTGACTGGGATAAAGATATCAAAACAGAGAAAGAGCGCCTTGTGAATCCGCTGGGACTGCAAGTTCTGAGCTACCAACCTGATCCAGAGGTTATAAAATGATGCTTAAACGCACTACTGCGATAGTTCTTTTGTCGATGCTACAAGTACCTGGTGCTTTAGCCGCTATGTACGGCACACCATCGGAACGAGACGGGCGTATTCAGACCGTAGATTATAACGAGCAGGATGTATTTAATGTGCGCGTAAAAGCAGGCGCACAAACAACAATTAAGTTCGGACAAGACGAAACAATAAAAGATGTCGGAATTGGTGATCCAGAAGCCTGGTCAGTATCGGTCAGGGACAACACTCTGTTTCTGCGTCCAAAAGCAGAAGAACCGGATACAAACGTTACCGTTCAGACAAATAAACATATTTATCCTCTCTACCTGATATCGACCACAAAACAACCCACGTATATTCTGCGTTTTAATTATCCCAAACCTAATTCAGCTACTGTGTTTGCAGAAAAGGAACTTCCATGTACTGACGGTGGAATAATTAATGGTCATTACCAACTCAAGGGAGATAAACCCATTTTTCCTTATCAGATATGGGATAATGGCGAATTTACATGCATGAGGTGGACTAACAAACAAGAAATTCCCGTCCTTTATCGTGTTGATAGTGATGGCAATGAACATCTTGTCAACGGAGATAAAAATAAAAACACAATGATTTTCTATGACGTAGCTGAAAATCTCCGTTTACGACTGGGAGATCAGGTTGCGAATATCAGAACATCATCAATCGTTAACCGTCCGTGGAATAAAAAAGGCACATCAAACGGAAAGACACGAGTAGAGAAGTTCAGCTATGAAAAATAAAGATGATAACAAAAGTAATGACGCAGGAAATCGCGGAATTATTGAGGTCAAGGGGAAAGCAGCACCGAAGAAGATATTAATCCTTATCATATTACTCATTGCTGCATTATTTGTAATAATTATCTTGTTTAAAGTTCTCTCACGAGAACAAGTCGTTCAGCAAACACCTCTTGAAAAGTCTGACGAAACACTGGTCACAAACAGCAACAATGGCGCTTCACTGACAACAATGATGAAAAACATCGAGGAAAAGGAGAAACTCGATGCCGCAAACCGCAGGAAAACACAGGAGGAGAAGGAACAGAAACAAACAGATAATTCCCCGCCAACACCAGCATCACAACAGAAAGATCAAACAGCCGCCAATGTGATAGCCAAAGGCACACCACAATCCGCACCAGCCAGTAGGGATCAAAATCAGCCATTGCCGAAATCCATCCGCCAACTGATGGGCGACACAATGGTGAAGATCGACAATCAGGAACAAGGCGAAAAAGCCCAGGAAAAAGATGATTTACAGGGCAGTAAGTACGCTGATGGAATGGTATCTCCTGTTCTGAACCGCCGGTATCTGTTATCTGCGGGAACATCATTATCCTGTGTGCTCAAAACGAAAATCGTAACCTCTTATCCTGGTATCACAATGTGTCAGTTAACACGAAACGTCTGGTCGGATAACGGTGAAGTTCTTCTTGCCAGTAAAGGGGCATTACTGATCGGCGAGCAGAATAAAGTCATGACACAGGGAGTAACCCGTGTTTTCGTTAACTGGACAACACTCAAAGATGGCAACGTCAATGTGCGCATTGGTGCACTTGGCACTGACAGTCTGGGCGCTTCCGGTCTTCCTGCGTGGGTCGATAATCATTTTGGTCAACGTTTTGGTGGTGCATTGCTACTGTCATTGCTTGGTGATGGTTTAGATATTCTGAAAAACAGCACGCAACAAACAGGCTCAAACAGCAATATCACCTACGAAAATACGTCTGACGCCACAAAAGAAATGGCAAAAACGACGCTGGACAATACGATAAACATTCCACCTACAGCATATATTAATCAGGGTACTGTATTGTCTGTTATCGTTCCACGAAATATCGACTTTTCATCCGTATATGAACTTCAGTAATTTTAAGAAAGCACATAACATGAATAATATTAAAGATATCGGTAAAAAGAGCGCTGGTTTTTGTAAAATACCAGCTGCAATATTAATTGCAGACTTCCTTCCACCAGAACAGCGTCATATCACGACTAAAGATGTGCCTGAACATCTGGAAAAGTTTTATACAAAACATGGGAAGTTTATCATTTCCATTCATATACAATAGATACTCTACCGACAGCATATCAATCTAAAAATAGTCATTATAGGTTATTTCCCCCATAACATTCATAAAACACGAACGATATGAATAACATCAGAGATACCAGTAATACATCACAACCACGAGATCACAGTAAAACCGCAAGAACATATCTTGAAATGACGGGAATCCAGTCTGTTCTTAATATTGAACATGTAACTGAAATATCTGTGAATAAACCAGGAACAATATGGTTTGAAGGGAAGAATGGCTGGGAATTTAAAGATGCGCCAGAAGCGACCTTTGATAATTTAATGACGCTTGCCAAAGCACTGACGAACTTATCAAAGATAAAAATACCACCTAGCCCCGATAACCCCATTGCATCAGTAGTTCTTCCTGGCGGAGAACGTGGACAAATCATCATTCCACCTGCAACGGAAAATAACAGTGTTGTGATATCTATCCGTAAACCATCATTAACCCGCTTTACTATAGATGATTATGTCCTAACGGGACGTTTTGATAATGTCAGGATTGCGACAAAACACGAAGCCAAACTGACCGAACGGCAACGCTATCTGTATGAACTGTCCCGGCGTCCAGATGGACAGTCTAAAGCTCAATTTTTAAGAGAGGCGGTCAAAGACCGCCTTAATTTTTTAATTGTGGGAGGGACAGGCTCCGGTAAGACTACAGTAGCAAAAGCAATTGCAGATCTCTTTCCTCCAGAACGACGCTATATCACCATTGAAGATGTACCGGAAATGTCTCTGCCGCTGCATCCAAACCACATCCGGCTTTTCTACAAAAAAAATACCGTTGAAGCGAAGGAAATCATTGAAGCGTGTATGCGATTAAAGCCAGATCACATCTTTCTTGCTGAACTTAGGGGTAACGAAGCATGGAGTTATCTGGAGGCGCTTAATACAGGGCATGAAGGCTCAATCAGTACCATTCATGCTAATAATACTTATGCCTCATTTTCACGACTGGCAAGTATTGTAAAACAATCTGATGTTGGTATGACTGTTGATATGGACCTCATCATGCGTACGATAAAAACATCAATTGATGTCATTCTTTTTTTCAACCATACCAGAATGACTGAACTGTATTACGAACCCGAAGAAAAAAATCGCTTTTTGAGCACAATGTAAATTCTGGAGATAACTATGGATGCAAAAAAAACGGGGGGGTTAATTCTCTTCCTGTTACTGCTTCTTGTGGGTGTGCTTATAGCCTCAAACTATCTCGGTGGATACACAGCATTAAGATATTCATCCGTTGATATGTCTTTGCTCAAGTGGGATACATTCCATTCTGTAATCTCAACATTTTCTGGCAACCCACAATATAAAAAACTCGTTTTTATGGCATGGTTTGGATTCAGCGTTCCATTAATATTCTTTGCCATATTCATGTTAATTGTCGTGATTGGGATTATGCCTAAAAAAGTCATCTACGGTGACGCCCGGCTCGCAACTGATATGGACCTGAGTAAATCAGGTTTTTTCCCGGATAAAAAATCACCTTACAAACATCCACCAATACTCATCGGTAAAATGTTCAAGGGGAGATACAAAAAACAATTTATTTATTTCGCCGGACAACAATTTTTAATTCTTTATGCCCCGACACGTTCTGGTAAAGGGGTGGGTATTGTTATCCCCAACTGCGTAAACTATCCAGGAAGTATGGTCATACTGGATATCAAACTTGAAAACTGGTTTTTATCAGCCGGATTCAGGCAAAAAGAATTAGGGCAAGAATGCTTTCTCTTTGCGCCCGCCGGATACGCGGAAACTATCGACCAGGCAATTAAAGGACAGATACGCTCTCACCGCTGGAATCCTCTGGATTGCGTCAGTCGCAGTGATTTACTTCGTGAAACGGACCTGGCAAAAATTGCCGCAATCCTTATCCCGGCAAGTGATGATCCTATATGGTCTGATTCTGCACGAAACCTTTTTGTCGGGTTAGGACTTTACCTGCTGGACAAGGAGCGTTTTCACCTGGAACAGAAAGCCAAAGGTCATAATGTACCGGACGTTCTTGTTTCCATCAGCGCCATACTGAAAACGTCGGTTCCCGATGGCGGCAAGGATCTCGCCGCATGGATGGGACAGGAAATTGAAAACCGTAGCTGGATTAGCGATAAAACAAAATCATTCTTCTTTAAGTTCATGTCAGCACCAGATCGCACAAGGGGAAGTATAGAAACAAACTTTTCATCACCGCTGAGCATCTTCAGCAACCCTATTACTGCTGAGGCGACGAATTTCAGTGATTTTGATATCCGGGATATTCGTAAAAAGCCCATGTCAATTTATCTTGGTCTGACACCGGATGCTTTAATCACTCATGAGAAAATTGTAAACCTTTTCTTCTCATTACTGGTTAATGAAAACTGTCGTGAACTGCCGGAACACAACCCGGACCTGAAATACCAGTGTATTATTCTCCTGGATGAATTTACATCAATGGGTAAATCGGAGGTCATTGAACGCGCTGTTGGTTTTACAGCAGGTTATAACCTTCGCTTTATGTTCATTCTTCAGAATGAAGGACAAGGGCAAAAAAGCGATATGTACGGTCAGGAAGGATGGACCACATTCACTGAAAACAGTGCTGTTGTGCTTTACTATCCGCCGAAATCAAAAAATGCTCTGGCTAAAAAGATTTCAGAAGAGATTGGGGTGCGTGATATGAAAATATCCAAACGCTCAATATCCAGTGGTGGTGGTAAGGGAGGAAGTTCACGTACACGGAATGATGATGTAATAGAGCGCCCGGTTCTTCTTCCTGAAGAAATTGTGTCTCTCCGGGATAAGAAGAATAAAGCCAGAAATATTGCAATCCGTGAAATTATAACCAGTGAATTTAGCCGACCATTTATTGCCAACAAAATAATCTGGTTTGAAGAACCAGAGTTTAAACGCCGCGTGGATATCGCCCGTAACAATCATGTTGACATTCCAAACCTGTTTACACAAGAAGTCATGGATGAAATAGCAAAAATTGCAGAAATTTATCTCCCTAAAGCTGGAGGAAAAAAAGTCATGGTTGCCGGAGGCAATGTGATTACTAATCCAGACCTTGATAATCACGATAAAACAGACGTATCTGAATAACAGTTCAGATACTGATTAACCCCTGTACCCGCGCCAACGGAATGTGATTATTAGTTACAATCAAAGGTGTAAAAAATGAAAGTAACCAAGTCTATTATAATTATTTTATTGGGTTCACTGGGACTGTTTTCTGGTAGCTCATATGCATCATGTACCTATAATCTGACTGGTAATAAAGAAACCATTGACCTTTCAGGATGTGTTGCGACTGCCGAAAATACCGCAAATACAGCCAACTCAACTGCATCGAACGCATTAACAATCGCGCAAAAGGCACAAACTACAGCAGATACTGCAAACACCACTGCACAATCCGCACAGACGACCGCAAATCAAGCTAATTCAACTGCGCAGAATGCACTGGACACAGCTAATTCGGCACAAACTACAGCGAATGCTGCAAATACCGCTGCACAGTCCGCGCAGACAACAGCAAATGAGGCCAATTCGGCGGCACAGAACGCACTGAATACGGCGAATACCGCGCAAAACACAGCGGATACTGCCAATACGGTTGCTCAAAATGCTCAATCGACAGCTAACCAGGCAATCCAGGATGCGGCAGAAAAAGCTGAAGCGGCAGAAGAGAACGCAAACAACTATACAGACAATAAAATTACGGATGCTAAAAATGAACTCAATACGAATATTGATAGTGCGAAAAATGACGCAATCAATTCGTCTAACAGCTACACCGACAGCAAAATCAGTGATGTGACAACGGAACTGAACGCCAGTATCGATAGTGCGAAGAACGATGCGGTTAACTCATCAAATAGCTACACCGACAATAAAATCAGTGATACGAAAACAGAACTGAATACCAGTATCAACAATGCAAAGAACGACGCGATCAGCTCATCAAATAGCTACACCGACAATAAAATCAGTGATACGAAAACAGAACTGAATACCAATATCAACAATGCAAAAAATGAGGCAATCAGCACATCAAACAACTATACGGATAAGAAATATCAACAAGGTATCAGTTATACCGATGAAAAATACGAACAAGGTATACAGTATGCTCAGAATGCAGCCGATAAAGCTGAACAAAATGCGAATAACTACACAGATAACCGGTTCAGTCAGTTAAGCAGTCAATCAAATCAGCGGTTCGAACAATTAAACAGTAAAATTGAACGTGCGGAAAAACGTCTTAATGCCGGTATTGCAGGTGTAACAGCAATATCATCAATTCCGTATGTTGCTGAAAATAGTTTCTCATATGGTATTGGTGTTGGTAATTATCAGAATGGAAATGCGATTGCAGCAGGCATTCAATATAAAACGTCATTAAACACAAACGTGCGCCTTAACGTTTCATGGGATTCATCTCATAACACTGTTCTTGGCGCAGGTTTTGCGGGTGGCTGGTAATAAACTATCTACATACGTGAAAGGAGATAAAAATGAAACCATTAGTTTATGCAGTAATTCTGTCACTGACGACCTTTTCTGCTTTTGCAAAACAGAACTCGGCTAACAGTCAGAAAACTGGTGCAAGTAATATTGAAAGACAAAGCTATGAGAATACCGATGCGGGGAAAAAACAAGCTGAATGGATGAAAGGTAAATTAGTTAAATCTGATTGTTCTCCAGCCATGAACCGTATTGGCTGGTCAGAAGGTTGTAAGTAATCATCAATGATAACCTCGCAGATTCCAGATTTTAATCTGGATTTTGCGGGGTTGAACAACCGAAGGGCGTTAGTTTTATGATAAATAAATTTAGTAATGTCAATCGTATGCTTCGGCAATTTATTGTTTTTAGTTTTATTACAGCACCATCAGTAGCCTTATTTATTGTTTTTATGTTTTTTTCGTTTAATAACTCAATTGCTGGTTCATTCTTAAAAGAAGCAAGGAGTCTTGTAGACAATACGCCTTCTGATAAGGTTAATGTCTGTCTTTTCGAAAAGGGAGCGCTACAGGATGTTGAGTTGACAAAGTCACCACCTGAACCAGTGTTAAAAAATAAATGTATAACAACGTTAGTTGATGCTGCTGACTGGCAGGAATCTGTTGACGGTTCTATTCGATATTTTTATTGGTCGTCAGTTGTTGTTGGTTTTGTGGTCTGGCTTACCTTTAATTTTTGTGCACTGGAAGAATTATTCCATCGTGAAAACAGAAAAGGAGACGTTGAATGAGGATTTTGTTAAGCGTGATTTTATTCCTGTTTACTGCTTTTCAGTCTGCAAATGCAGGTGGAATACCTGGTGCTTTAGCAGGAATACTTTCTACATTAAACCAGGAAATCCAGGGGAACGTTATTCGTGTTCTCGATGGCGATACAATCGAAGTTTTACAGGACAAAAAGCCCGTCAGGATTCGCCTGGCAAACATTGATGCACCGGAGAAAAAACAGGCTTTCGGGCGCTGGTCAGCAAATCAGCTTAAAGCTCTGCTTGCAGCACAGCCTGTTACGGTGACGTACACGCAGACAGACCGCTACGGACGCATTATCGGTCGCGTGTTCACGACGAACGGCACGGATGCCAGCCGCTTTATGGTTCAGTCTGGCGCTGCATGGGTATATGAACGTTACAACACAGATAAATCATTACCAGCTCTGCAACGGGAAGCGCAGGAACAAAAGCGTGGTTTATGGGCGGACAGTAATCCGGTTCCACCGTGGGAATGGCGGCATAAATCTCAATGAGGCGGAAATATGATGGAACAACTACAGAGTGATTTTTTATTCTGGATATTTATTTACTCCCTGATAGTAGGTTTACTTATCTGGAACATTCATCTTACCAGAAGAATCAGAACTATCGAAAAAAACAAAACATATCCAGTCGATGAATATTATGTTTTGGATATTGAAGATCACATGTCCAATAAATATATTGGGCGGCTAGTACCCCGTTTTATGAAGAAAACTAATGGTTCACCTTTATTAATTGTGTTTCCAGAATACGATAATGGAGACAATGATGAACACAAAAACTCTTGTTGAATAAAATGGCGGACAGAGGTTCATGAATGAGTGTGATTAATCATCTGACAAGTAACAATAACAAACTTTCGGTACATGAATTTTTTAAGGTATGTCAAAACGCAGGCATTCTCCGTCTTGTAAAAACAGAGGAAGATGAAAAGTATATCTACATTATTATTTGTGGTGTTTATCGCATTCAAAAAAACAAAAAAAATGGAAATATCAGTTTGTGGGTGTACAAGCTAAAAGACAAGAACACAGGGATATGGATTCGAAGAAATTCATTTCCTTGCAAGATTTATTTGTTCTGGTCTAATAAAGCTGCACACGATATGGACGACTGGTTAAAATATGCGATTACTCACATCATCAAATCATTGATTGATGCCGGATCTTCAATTGAAGATAAAATCTATTTGTTCCGCATTGGAGAGGAAGAGAAACACGATGAGAGTATTTACATTTCCACACTATATCCATCCAGTGTATATTACTCGCATCATTATGAAATGCATGACATTATACATTGCCTTGGTAAAACGGCATCATTCAACTACCCCTGTGACGTACAATATATCAGCAAACATGATTTACTCGAAGAGATAAAAAACAAAATTTATCACAGAGTATTAAAAATTATAGGAGTGGACAATAAGTTTAATGCATCAAAAGCATTGTGCAAAGCCATATGGATAATGGTAGATAAAAAGATATTCGCACAATATGCCAGAGCTTCACATTGCTCGATAGCTTACAATTCAATTCGTCAGGCATTGTTTGAGGACTATCTGGATTTTTCAAAGCGAATCCATATTCTGGATGATATAGATTTTTGCGGATTGTGGCCTATGGTTGGTCTTCTAAGACAACAACATAAAAAGGGTCAGTTTATGCTATCAGGAAAGACAAAAGAGTTATATGAAAAACTCTGTTTTCCCTATGAGCTTAGTTATGGTGAGTTCAGAAGTTTACGACATGTTAGTTTATCATTAGTATATGCTTTAATTTATAACCATGATAATGCATCATTCAGATTAACAGTCAGATTATTACGCCATCCACTTATCAGAAACTATCCTGTAAGAGCAATTTACTGGATTATCGATTATATTAGCATTCGAGCTTACCCAGAAAAAGAAAATGATATTTATCGTATATGCTCAAAATGGCTTGAATATCATCGTGATTTATTTAAAAACATTGGCTTTTATGACCGTAATACTGAATCCAGGCAAACATCACGCTGGGAAATGGAAACGAATCAGTTGTGTCATGCAATTGACTGGTTGTTAGCAGAAGAACGGTTAATTCATAAAAACCAGGAGTGGCCTTCTTTCTGGAGACTATCTGATGAATGGACGCGACAAGTGAAGAATAACGTTATTCCCGTAACTCCAAAATGGAAAGGAACTGGGATAAACTGGCAGAAAGTTGATAACGGTGTAAATGAATTAATTACATTTGATGCTCTGTGTCAGGAAGGTCAGGAGATGGAACATTGCGTTGCCAGTTATGCAGACTGGTGTGCATCTGGAGAATATATTGCAATTTCAGTCATGATGGATAATGAAAGAGCGACTCTTGGACTTTCACGAAAAGAACATGATTTTACCTATCAGTTTGACCAGATGAGAGGTTTTCGTAATCAGGCTGTTTCCAGAAATATGCTAATTAAAGGCAGGCATATTTTAAAAATAATCAACTCATCACTAAAAAGATAATGAGTCATCGAATCTTATTACAGCTCCGATGACTGGGTGTTTATTCTTTCTGAATACAAAAACTGGCTGAAAGACAAGGAAAGAAAGTTTTCTTACCTGTTTGTCTTACGCAATGGTGAACTGGTTCACCATGAGATCAACAAATCAGAGCTTCTGTTGAGAGGTTTAACATGCAATATGCATTATTTGATGGGCTGGAACGAAAGTTTTTGCTGGATGCTCTTGAATTCGGTGTTCTGAAGTACAGGAAAGAAAATCCGGTAAAAGAACTTCCTTATATTGATGAATCTGCTCACCCCTTCCATGTCTGTTATGGTGGATATTTATTAAATCCTAGTGTTTCAGATTCAGATATTAGCAGAAAAATAAAAGACCAGACAGGATTCTGGCTGGCAGCTATTGATGATACCCGCATGGATTGTCATTCAATAGCTTATTATGATATTCACACACTCCCTATGATTTCGTGTGGTCATCAAAAGATAGTTCCTTTTGCCGCGTTAATAAAAGCTGATGAATGCATCATTTCAAAAATTTCTTCGTATTCTGGTTTTGCTGTAACAGCCTTTTTGAGAATTAAAGAGTGGGATATTGCAACTAATATCCTTAACCGTGAGGGAATTTTTGCCTTTAATGGCTGTGAGCGCAGATTCAGACAACTTGTAAGTGAAGATAACTGGCAACAGGCAGTATCAGAAGAACGCGCTATCCGTTGTGCCAAAAGATTAATTCAATGTAAAGGATAACAAAATGAGACTTTTTATCGCAGAAAAACCCGCAGTAGCAAATGATATTGTTAAGGCGCTTGGGGGCAATTTTACCCGTCATGATGGCTGGTTTGAAAGTGATAATACTATTGTGACTAACTGTTTTGGTCATATTATCGAATCACAGCCCCCCGAAAACTATAATCCTGAATACAAAGAGTGGAAGATTGAAACACTCCCTTTGCGTCTTTATCCCGTAAAATACCAGCCTGTAGAAAGCGCCGAAAAACAGGTTAAAACGATTATTGAGCTTATCAGGCGTGCTGATGTGACCGAAATTATTCATGCTGGCGATCCAGATGACGAAGGACAGCTACTTGTCGATGAGGTCCTGGAATATGCAGTCAACACAAAACCCGTTAAGCGCGTTCTGATCAACGACAACACCCTTCCGGCAGTGAAAAAAGCACTGGCAAATCCCAAAAATAACCGTGACTTCAGAGGACTCTATCTCAAGGCTCTGGCGCGTTCTGTAGCCGACGCGATATACGGTTTATCCATGACGCGTGCTTACACAATCCCGGCAAAAACTAAAGGCTATAAAGGTGTTTTGTCTGTCGGACGGGTCCAGACACCCGTGCTTGGCCTGATTGTAAATCGCACCCGTGCCAATAAAAATCATAAATCCAGCTTCTACTACACCATGACCGGACATTTTCAACGCGGCGCTGATGTTATCAGGGCGAACTGGAAACCTGGTGAGTTCGCACCGCTGACAGACCGCAAATTGCTTGATAAAACCTGGGCGAATGGAACAGCAACATCACTTGCAGGAAAACCAGCCACAGTTGAAGCGGCAGCAACAGATGATAAAAAAACGGCTGCACCGTTGCCCTTTAACCTGGTACGACTTCAGCAGTACATGAACAAAAAATTCAAAATGACTGCTCAAAAAACGCTGGATATCACACAGCAGCTACGCGAAAAATACAAAGCAATTACTTACAACCGTTCAGATTGTTCATATCTTTCAGACGAACAATTCAGCGAAGCACCACAAATAATCGATGCCCTGAAGTCGGTGTTTGATCAGCCAATGGATATTGATACGACACGTAAAAGCAAGGCATTTAACAGCGCAAAAGTAACAGCGCATACAGCCATCATCCCAACCGTTAGCGTACCGGACGTAAACGCACTGAGCACCGACGAACGCAACGTTTACCTGGCAATTGCACAACACTATCTTGTCCAGTTCATGCCTGAAAAGGCATATCAGGAAGTATCCGTCGCCATTCAGTGTGGTGATGAGTCGTTTTATGCCCGTGCCAGGAAAACTACAGACAGCGGATTTGAAGCGTTTCTTGGTGTGGAAAATGCCGGGGACGATGAAGCAGAAGTCGAAAATGATGATTCCGCTTTTGATCTTCTCTGTAAAATTCGCACAGGAGAAATAGTGACGACAAAAGAAGTGGTTGTGAATGAGAAGAAAACAACGCCACCGCCATTATTCACCGAAGCCACTTTACTTGCCGCGCTTGTTCGTGTCGCAGATTTTGTCACTGATCCAGTGATTAAAAAGTTACTGAAGGATAAAGATCGGGATAAAAAAGACGAACATGGCGGTATTGGTACGCCAGCTACGCGGGCTTCCATATTGGAAACACTGAAAAAACGGAACTATATCACCCTGGAAAAAGGAAAACTTATTCCGACAGATACCGGGTATGCGCTTATTGATGCTCTGCCGGATATAGCTGTTAATCCAGATATGACGGCATTATGGGCGGAAAAACAGACACTCATTGAAAACGGAGAAATGACCATCGAACAGTTCGTTGACGAACTGTACAATGATCTGATACCGATGATCAGTAATGCGAACAGTGCTGAAATAAAAGTTTCCCCCAGCGCGCCGTCTGGTCAGTCACAATGCTTGTCCTCTCCTTGTCCTTCCTGTGGTAAACAGATTGTTATCAGGCCAAAAAGCTATTCCTGTACAGGATGTGAATTTAAAATCTGGAATGAGTTTTCTGGCAAGAAAATCACCCAGGCACAGGCCGAAAAACTTATTAAATCAGGAAAAACCGATTTGATTAAGGGATTTAAAAAGAAAAGCGGTGGAACGTATGATGCAGTTCTTGTCCTTGAGGATAAGAAAACAGGGAAGCTGGGTTTTCCGGCAAGGGCTAAGAAGTGAAAGCAAAGCAGAAATGGCTTTTCAGGTCAGGAATTGCTTCAGTTAATCGCCAAGTCTGGTCGTGGGCGAGCGCCAAAACCGATTGCTGAAGCACTGGCAGGAGGTCGTTCCCTTGATGAGTTTCTCATCGAGAAAAGATTCTACAGCCCTCCTTTTCTCTGGAGGGCGTTATCCTTTGAAATATCCGTTTATTTTGATGATAATTCTCATGTTTCGTTTCTCGGCGTGGGGAGTACAGATTTTATGGTGAATGATTTGTTGCTTTTCTCTGTTAGTGTATTAGTTTTTTTAGTGATAATCCTGATGTTACATTTGACCCTAAAAACAGCCAGTGTTCTTTCTGAATGCTCTGAATATCGCACGAAATGTGATAATCTCTATCATCTATGCCAGATGCAAGAGAAAGAGTTAGAACATCTACGTGCACTCATTGATGCGCATAACATAGATTATTAGACGTTGCTTTAGGGGGGATAAATGAAATTTATTATTTTAAATAGCACAATTGCCAGAAACGACTCTGTTTTCCCTGTTAACAATTTCTTTGTCGTTTTAACTCTTGTGTCTTCCCTGGCTAACTCTGTCGGAATATTTTTTCCCATAATATCTCATTCTGGCAATGTTATTGATATGTGTTTTTTCGTTATGTTTTCAGTATTACTGGCTGCTTTCAGTTTTGTAAGTACAATGGGGCTGGCGAACGCAGTACCCCCCATTAAAAATGTGTTTCCGCTTTTGTTGTTGGTTCTTGTCTTAATTACTAATTATAATATTTACTTCTGATAAGAACGGGGGCGGCAGCGGCTTTTCTTCTGCCCGTTCTCCCGTCAATAAACCCAGCAGTAGAAATCAAACATCGTTGTAGCTATTATAGGGCAAGGATGTTCTTCAGGAATTGTACAATGAAAACAAAACAAGACTGGCTCTTTCAGTTAAGACGTTGCTCAACACTCGACACACTTGAAAAGATTATTGAAAAAAACCAAAACAGCCTCCCCCCTTCTGAGCTTGAGTCGTTTAATGCCGCCGCCGATCACAGGCTTGCGGAACTCACAATGAATAAACTCTACGATAAAGTCCCTCCATCCGTCTGGAAATATGTATATTAGTTTTCATCTATTAATATTAGATTTTTGATCGACACAAACATCAGCAATCCCTATACACCTTTCATAGAATGAATTGAACCCTGTATATAGCCTGTCTGAAATGGATATCTGGCAGGCTATCTTAATAGTGTTATAGGTGGTATGAATGTTTTTCCTCTACGAGATCTACAATTTCTTCTACTACCTGATAAAGTTAATTGTCATTCAGCCACAATATATTTGTGTCTATATGATGTTCTTTTTTTTCAATGCAGGGATAGCATATAGCATCACCAATGATATCGAGGATCAAGTATGTCGATGGCTTTTATTCATAAGTATGTTACATGCTCTGATGATTCCCCCCGCAGTTATCATGCCACTTATCACGCCACCACAGGAAATACTTCAGGAAACAGAGAAAAGGCAGGAACTACATGAATCAATACCCAAAACATGCAAATTAAAGGCACTGGATGCTCAACAAGGTGGTTTATTCGGCGTTGATAAAGATGAATGGGTATTCCCTGACAATAAATCATTCTATCTGCCTGAAAAGTACCGTCCAGAAAACTGGATTACGGAACTCGCCATGATGAAAGAAGGATAAAAGCTTATGAAGGCCATTGAATCTGTGTTCAATTTTTACATACTCTGTGTGCAGCCTTTACTTGGATTATTTCTCGTGGGTTACAGTATATGGAGCTTCTCAGGTGAAGGTATCTGTACGGCAGACAAAGTTATAGCCTGTGATATATCAATATATCTGGAACCAGCATTTTGCCTTCTCATTGGCACTGTTGTTTTGTTTGTATGGTATATTGCATGGCAGACAGAACGCTCTAAAGAAGAAGACTTTAAATTAAGCATTAAGCCGGAAGATTTTGTGAAGTGAGGTGTCACTATGTTTGATGTTAACGTTGACGTTGAGAATAAAGAGTTTAAGGCTATACAAAAGTGAGGAAAAGGAAAAGTGCTTATATATAACCAGACCCTGGGATATTTCGCCATACCTTGCATAATTATTTTTATACTCTCGTGTTTATCAGCGGCATGGTCTGCATTAAAGAAAAATGAAAAAATCTTTGATATAAGTGGTATTTCGGCTGTTTTATGTTTTGCCGGAGTAATTACTTCAATACTTATACCAACCTATAACGATGAGGATATCAAAGCAGGTGAAGCATTAGCTGCATGTAAAATCGTAGAGGAAAATGCGTATAACGGACTATTTAGCGACAATGTAAATAAAATTGATTGCGACGGTATTATAAAGAACATTCCTGTAAACACATATAACAAACTAATGTACGTCTATAATAAAAATAAATTCAGAGCGCAGGAATGAAATCAACATGTGGAAACAAAGCCCGTTTCGAAATTGAGTTACCGTTATTACACACTAAAGACGAGGGAGATGTATGCTCACCCATTTTTTGTTTGTACCCTATATCAGCCCCTGGCAGGGATTGCTTTTTCTTACTGTAGCAGTAATAACCATTGCAGCCGGATGTATTTTCATCTACGAAAACAGAACGCATTTCTCATGGGCTGATGCGGTTATGGTTCTGGTTTATTGTGGTCTGGCAGTTTTTTTAGGTGTTTGCGGTATACGGGCACTTGGGCTTATCTGAACATCAATAAATAACAGGAAACATAACATGATCACTCTTTTTCTGTTCTTATCACTATTGATACTCCTGATAAGGATATTCTCTGCCAGACTAATAATTCCGGCAGTGGGCGTGTTTCTGCCAGTGTCATCACTCTGGATGGGATTTCATATGCTCACAGAAAATGAATCCTGTCTGGATAACATCGTCTGTGTTGCTCCCCCATTTGGTCAGTTCAGTACCCTTATAGGATGGTTTTTGATTGCGGAATCAATATTAACCGCATGTGCTGGCGTATATTTTCTCCGTAAAAATAAAAAACGCTGGTCACGTCATGATACAGTCATGTTTCTTTTTGCAAGTGGCCTGGCAATTTTCAGTACGTGGATGCTGGAACTTCTCCAGCTATAAAGGTGCGTATAACTTCCCCATAACAAATAAAGGAAAGAAGGTTATTAATATGCTCACTATTTTTCTGTTTTTGCCACTATTGATGGTATTTATGTTTATGAGATTATCTGTAAGAGCAATAATTATGAGTGCTTTTATTCTACTGCCAGTGTCAGCTATCTGGATGGGTTATAACATACTGACACAACACGAATCACCATGTCTTGACAACACGGATTGTGTTATCTCGCCGTTTACTCAGTTCAGTCCTCTTTGGGGATGGGCATTTATTGCTTCCGCAATATTAATGATATGCATTGGTGTTTTTATTATTGAAAATATAGAAGACTGGTCGGACTTTGTACTCCAATTTATAATTTATGCCATTATTTTGGTAGGCTTTGTAATTGGCGGCTCATGGATACTAGAGTTTTCTCAAATTTAAAAAATCAAAATACCTAATAATAAAAACCCGGTCCCAGTGACCGGGCTTTTTTATTATCTTTCCTGTAAATCGTCACGCTGCTGCTGCGATTCTATATGCTCTCCTCTGGCCTGGACAAATTGTTTTCCAAGAGCATCTTCTGCCATTTCACGAGTGAATCCGTGATTAAGCAAATCGGATTCGGCCTTCTCCCTTTCGAACTTCAGTCCTTCCCCTCTGAACTTGTCCTCAAAGCGATCAATTGCCTCAAGAATCTTGCCGTCTTCCGGCGTGCAATCCCGTCCCTGTGCTTTCTCAATTTCATGACGCTCCACGCGTTCAGCATTTTTCATTACAGCGTCAATCCCCTGAGAAATATGTTCAGACTCGACGCGATAAATGACAGTATCGCGCTTATTGAGATCATGTAGCTCGCATTCAACACGGCCCCACTCAATAGCATCCTTGAGAGAGCTGAAATCTTTTATTTCAGCATTCAGGCCTTCATGTGTTGAGAAATAGACATAATCCTTCTGTTGTTCCAGTTTATTCACATTTTCAATAGCCCTTGTACTGAAATGGATACCTGTAATTACCGGAACACGAGCCGATGTTTGGTCCCCCGTTAAAACTTCAGAAGGTGTTTTTCCAGTGATCGCGGCAAATTGCTGCTCCGTAACATCCACTCTGGCAACTGCATCACCACGCTCTAAGCCATGCTTACCAGCGACCGCAAGGTGATAAAGACCACCTTCCCCCCGGGTAATTTCCGCCTCCACAACGATATCCCCATTGCAGGAACTGAACTGAGAACGGTCTTTAACCAGGAAGTTTTCAAGCCCGGAGATCATATGCTCGTTAGCTGAAATACTGGCGAGTATCTCTTCTGGTGATTCTCTGGACGAATCCCCCTCCTGTTCCATCACTGCCATATTAGCGTCATTAACTGCGTCCTTAATTCCTTTGAAGGCGATTTCTTCTCTTGTTACGGGTGTGATTAAGATATCATCTTGGTTAAGCCCGTGCTCCTGAAGCATATTATTTTTATATTCAGATGCGTCGTGCAATGACTCAAAAGTCTTAATATCTTCACTAAACTCATCCTTCGAGAAAGAAACCGCATACACTGGAGTACGGTATTCTTCATATGAATTGGCAATTACTTCAAATGGCTTATCAAGCGTTACTATTCCCCCCTCTGGATAAGAGGATAATTCATCGGTTGAGACAGTTTTAGACATAAGCACAATGGTTTCAAAACCATCACCATTTAAATAATTGCTTTCATATTTTTCTATTGCAGAAGATTTGTTTCCCTCATAAAAGTCAATGGCAGCATCTTTAGAATAAAATACAACGCCCTCATTCTCATCATGGAGGTGACTAAAGTTTACACAGTAAATTTCCTGTTTATTATGCTCCTGCGCGGTAGCCTGATCGTGTTGAGAAGTAAGCTGCTCCTGAATCAAAGCCTGTGTTCTGTCAATTCCTAATTCATTAACAATATTGCAAAATTCTTTTGCATCGTTTTCATTATCAAAACTGGCAACACTAAAGATATCATCGCTGTCTCCAGGTACATGCCCCAGCACTTCCCAAATCTCATTTTCATCGCTATCCAGAGATTTCAAATAGCCAAATTCACCATTTGTGCCTTTACTAAGCATCTGTGAATCCAGGGTATTTGCCCTGGTAATAACACCAGGATCATATGAAGATGTGGCCTGCTGTCAGCGCCAATGATATAAGACAGTAATTCACCATTTGGATTGTCCGCTCCACCCAACATGTTGTTTCCTTAAGGTTCCTACACCACAAAGGGAACACTCATGCTGAGCAGAGAGGACTTTTACATGATAAAGCAAATGCGCCAGCAAGGTGCGTATATTGTTGATATTGCCACTCAGGTTGGTTGCTCTGAGCGAACTGTCAGACGGTACCTGAAATACCCGGAACCTCCGGCCAGAAAAACACGCCACAAAATGGCCAAACTCAAGCCGTTCATGGACTATATCGACATGCGTCTGGCTGAGAATGTCTGGAACGGCGAGGTCATCCTGGCGGAAATCAAAGCGATGGGTTATACCAGTGGCCGTTCCATGTTGCGTTACTACATCCAGCCCAAACGTAAGATGCGGCCATCGAAGAAAACGGTTCGCTTCGAAACTCAGCCCGGTTACCAGCTACAGCATGACTGGGGAGAAGTTGAGGCTGAGGTTGCCGGGCAACGATGCAGGGTTAACTTCGCGGTTAATACGCTGGGGTTCTCACGTCGCTTCCATGTCTTCGCGGCACCAAAGCAGGATGCTGAACATACCTATGAGTCACTGGTCCGCGCCTTCCGCTACTTCGGCGGCAGCGTAAAAACCGTGCTGGTCGATAACCAGAAAGCCGCAGTGCTGAAAAATAACAACGGGAAGGTGGTGTTCAACTCCGGGTTCCTGCTGCTGGCCGATCACTATGGCTTCCTGCCACGGGCCTGCCGTCCACGAAGGGCCAGAACCAAAGGTAAGGTGGAACGGATGGTGAAATACCTCAAGGAAAACTTCTTCGTCCGGTACCGCCGGTTCGACAGCTTCGCCCATGTTAATCAGCTACTGGAGCAGTGGATGGCTGACGTTGCCGACAGGCGGGAACTTCGCCAGTTCAGGCAGACACCGGAACAGCGCTTCACGCAGGAACAGGAGCATCTGCAGGCGCTGCCAGGTACGGACTTCGATACCAGCTACTTCGATATCCGTCATGTCTCCTGGGATGGCTATATCGAGGTTGGCGGGAACCGTTACAGCGTGCCGGAAAGCCTGTGTGGCCAGCCGGTATCAATACGGATCTCGCTGGATGATGAACTGCGGATCTACAGTAATGAGCAACAGGTAGCATCGCACCGTCTCTGTTCGGCTGTATACGGCTGGCAGACCGTGCCGGAGCATCACGCCCCACTCTGGCAGCAGGTCAGTCAGGTGGAACACAGGCCGTTGAGTGCCTATGAGGAGCTGTTGTGATGCATGAACTGGAGACACTGCTGGGTCGTCTTAAAATGGAACATCTGAGCTACCACGTTGAAAGCCTGCTGGAGCAGGCGGCCAAAAAAGAACTGAACTACCGCGAGTTCCTGTGCATGGCGTTGCAGCAGGAATGGAACGGGAGGCATCAGCGCAGTATGGAGTCCCGGCTGAAACAGGCCCGCTTCCCGTGGGTCAAAACGCTGGAGCAGTTCGACTTCGGCTTCCAGCCAGGTATCGATCGTAAGGTCGTCCGTGAGCTGGCCGGGCTGGCGTTCGTGGAGCGTAGCGAGAACGTGATCCTGCTGGGTCCGCCTGGTGTGGGTAAAACGCACCTGGCAGTCGCTCTCGGGGTAAAAGCGGCGGACGCTGGTCATCGGGTGCTGTTCATGCCACTGGATAAGCTGATCGCCACACTCATGAAGGCAAAACAGGAAAACCGGCTGGAAAAACAGCTACAGCAGCTTGGTTATGCCCGGGTACTGATACTGGATGAGATAGGCTATCTGCCGATGACCCGCGAGGAAGCCAGTCTGTTCTTCCGGTTGCTGAACCGTCGATATGAAAAAGCGAGCATCGTGCTGACGTCAAATAAAGGGTTCGCCGACTGGGGAGAGATGTTCGGCGATAACGTGCTGGCAACGGCAATCCTGGATCGACTGCTACACCACTCAACCACACTGAACATCAAAGGAGAAAGCTACCGGTTAAAGGAAAAACGCAAAGCGGGAGTGCTGGCAAAAAACGCCACGCCAATCAGTGATGATGAAATGGCGGAAAGCGGACAACATTAATGACCAATAGCGGACATTAAAAATGGCGAAAAACGGCCAATAATCTTGGCGTTGACACTGCTCTGCGACCTGTGCTTGCTCTGTGGCCTGTGCCTGCTCTGTGGCCTGTGCCTGCTCTGTGGCCTGTGCCTGCTCTGTGGCCTGTGCCTGCTCTGTGGCCTGTGCCTGCTCTGTGGCCTGCGTCTGCTCTGTAGCCTGAGCCTGTTCTGTGGCCTGTGCCTGTTCTGTAGCCTGCGCCTGTTCGGTGGCCTGTTCCTTCAATGCATCACCTTTCTCTATTCTGGATTCGGACTCCTGGCTATTTTCCTGTGTTTCCACCTGCTCAAACTTATTACCCTGAAGTTCTGCTTTTAATTCCAGCATCATCTGTTGATACTGCTCCGGGCGTAAAATAATCTTCATGTCCTGCTCTGCGGCAACTTCAGCGCACATTTTTTTGAAATCTTCAGAGCCGGTAAGTTTGAGTACACCACCAAACTTTTCCCTGGAATACTCAAGCATTATTCCGATCTCTTCTTTTGAGGGATTTTTACCCGCAACGATAAAGTTCCCTTTGTCGGTAAAGACAGGCTTTTCCGATTCCTGATCGCGATAAACAATCCTGGAATCCTGCTTATCCATCACAAGATCTTTTAGTTTGGTGTTAATCTTTTTCGCCTCTTCTAAGCGGCGCTGGGAATCCACCGCTTTCTGAAGCGAAAGTTCGGGTTCGTCAGCAGAAATGGCGTTGATTTCATCGAAGTTGAGATAGCTTTTGAGACGTTCAAGGGCTTTCATTTCATCTTTATCCTTATGCCAGTCAGCATGATATTGACGAATAATGTGTCGCCCCTCTGTGTCGAGTTCAGAAAGACGCTCAAGTGTGGTTAGTTTTTTGTAAACAATCACACCCACGGCAATATCACGCTGTTCACGTGGTATTAACTTCAACTCGCGTCTCATCTCTCGCAGATCATTATACAGCTTGCCACGCTCAAATCTGATAGTATTTCGTAATGTTTTTTCCGATAAATTCAGTGAGTTAAGACGCTCACGGGCTTCATGATGCGTAAGGCGTCTGTAGGTTGGATAGCGCGTATATGGCGTGTTTTCTAACTGCTGTGAATAAACCTCAAGCAGAAAGGATTTCGCATCTTTCCAGGCAAGATTAATATGCTTTGTCAGAAAATCAGATGCGTTCATATTACGATTCCCCACAGAAAACCGGGGGGAACCGTCCTTTGCTGTTCTGATTTTATGCTGCGCTGGAATAATATTAAAACGCTCGGCGGCAGAAGACAGAAACCTGACAGGATCAATATTTCTGCGAATTTCTGCCATCGTTGTAATTTCGTTTTTCTCTGCCGCCTCATTCAGAGTCTGAAACATCGTTTCACACAAAAAAGAAGAGCGTTCAAGACTTTTTATTCCTGACTCTGTGAATTGTCTATCATAATCCCGTCGCACATCCTGACCAGGATGTTCTCTTTGCGGTAATTGCTCTGCCAGATCACGCTGCGAAATATCTGACAATACACTGACAGAGTCGGGTCTTGTGAATCCATTGATTCCGTAAACCATACCGCGTTGGGGCATACGTGACAATCCGACTGTTGCTTCAGATTGACGGATTCTGGCAAACTTTTTAGGACACGACTTGTAACCTCCCGCTCGTCCTGACGTTTGCTGAGAATTTCTTTCGTTAAGTTTTTCTCTTGAGTCATATTCTTTTATCCTCTCTTGCAGGAAATCAATTTGTTGTGAAGGGCTTAATGTCTTGTAAAGTTCCCTTGTTTTCTCCGCCTGGTTAAAAATATGCTTAATCTCATGGCTTGTTTTATTTAACCAGGTATTAAGTCTCTTTTCTATCTCTTTGTGTGTTGGTTTTTCAAGTGTTAATGTCCTTGTCTCAATGTAATTCTGACGAAAAAGAGGGCTTTTTAAGTTTGTGTATTTTTTATCTCCCGGCAATTTTACAGCCAGATACTCATTGGTTTTACCAGCATTTCTTATACGAAGTTCACCATACTCTGCAACAATATCTTTGAATACAGAGTAATTTTCAATTTTCTCGTTCTCTATACGCGAAAGCAACTCACCTTTCAATTCAGAGTGATGCTCTTTGTAAAGATCTCCCTTAACTCTACTTATAATTTTTCCGTAATCCGAATCTTTACGCGGATAGTCTTTAGGGCTATCAAGATTATATTTATTATTAATAAATTCCTGTATAGCATCAAGCTGTTCAATTGTATGCCCTTTGGTAACATCTCCCACTGGATTTAGGAACTTTTCAGTAATCAAATTTACTTTAGGAATTACAATATGAATATGTGGTTTTCTTTCAACAAGTTCCCCAGTGCTATTATCCTGGATATGACGAATTTTAGGCAAATGAGCTTCCGCATAAAAAGAGTATTCATCAGGATGATAAGCATTCATCAATAATTTTTTATAATCATCAACAACAGCCTTTAACACTTCATTCGACACATGACTTTCATGAAAAGACAGAGTAATGTGCAAATAACGTTCCTGACTTTTGTTTTCAATAGAATCAATAATCTTATCTGTAGTCTGTAAATCACCATCAAGAACGACACGATGATCAAGTTCATCACGCGTGTACTGGCGTTCTGCTTTGCGACCATTTATCAGATAATCAACGATACCATCATTACCACCACCGTATCTGACAATCATTTAGCTATCTCCTGAAGGCGATCACGAATACCGATTAGTCCATTTAAAACCTTTTTATAAAGCGATTCTGATATAATACCTTTTAAATGATCTGAATTTAATCGGTGCGCTATTTGATTTATGTTGTTTCCTGCCCAACTCAACTGAGAAAGACAACGTTTGTATTCTGGTATGTTACGTTTATCAGATGCATATGTGTTTATTTTACCAATAGTAAGCAGCCTGAAAAATTCAGACTTACTAATATTAAGCTCTTTTATAGCCCTATCGAACGGAGCATATTCTTCTTCGGTAAGTCTGAATGTTACATGAACGTTTTTGTTGGTTTTTTTCTTCATATGTCCTCAAGGTTCGTAGAACCGCATAAGAACGGCTGCATCGTTCGGGGTTTCAAAGGGGCGTCCCCCTTTGGCACACGATTGTAACATGACCGGAACGGTCTTGTGTACAATCGGTATCGTGCCTGTGTTTTAGAAGAACAAAAAAATGCCGTGCATACAGCCCACACAATGACTCACATAATCACCCACAACTCAAAACACACAGCCCACACAATCACCCACACTTTAACCCACAAAAAAGACCACAACCCCATTGACAACCCACAAAACAACCCACATAATCACCCACACAAACGGCGAGCAAATTGCTTTAAATAAGGTATTATGCCAATGTAGGAGGTAGAGAGAGAGAGGAAATGTAACAAATGAAAAAGATCGAGAGTTTATTATCTCCAATATGCGAGGCTATAAACGAAACAAAATCGAAATCAAAACAGGCTGTCTTCAATATGTATTTGCAAAATATACTTGAAGCAAAGAAATATTATACATGGGAGCAAATAGCTGATTACATAAACAACAACACCAAGACAGAACTAGCCCAAAAGACTTATATAAATATGACAGAGAGGGCTAAAAAAAGACAAAAATGCACTGAACCAAAAGAACAGGCAAAAACCATAGATGTAATTGATCAGAATGAAGCTAAAGGCGATGAACCGAGAGGGGGGGTAAAAGGTTTTTTTTCAAACATTAGTGAGAACAAAAAAGAAATAGAGCACGATCCAAGTGCTACGAATGAAAAATTCATAAATAAATATCTTTAAGTAAAGGAGCATTATAAATGAAAAACTCAATCAATTTCATCCTTCAGGGTAAAGGTGGTGTTGGAAAATCATTCGCGACCGCAATACTGGCACAATACTTTATTGATGAAAATCACATGGATAATATCGTAGTCGGTGACACAGACCCGGTTAATACAACTACGGTTAAAGTAAAAAGATTAAATGCAGATTTGATACAAATCACTGAAAACAGCAAAGTAATACAATCCAAATTCGATCCAATGTTCGAATCAATGCTGACCAATAGTCAGAATACTTTTGTTATTGACAATGGCGCATCTACATTTTTACCGTTAATTCAGTATTTCAATGATAACTGTGTTATGGACATGTTTGAAGATGTAGAACAAGACGTTTATATCCATACTGTTATCGTTGGTGGACAAGCTCTTGCGGATACCTTGCAGGGATTTGAAGAACTGAAAGAACTGGTTAAAGGAAGTAAGGTAAAACTTATTGTCTGGATAAATGAATTTCAGGGTATTCCAGCACTTGAAAATATCCCATTAATAGAAACTAAATTCATTGAAAAAAACAAGGATGTAATCGCTGGCGTTGTGGTTATTCAGGACAGAAAAAGTGATGCCTTTGCCTCTGACATCAAAGAGCTAACAGAAAAATCACTAACACTGAAAGAAGCTCTTGAGTCCGACCATTTTGGATTAATGGCTAAATCACGATTAAAACGAGTCTTCAATGACATTTACAAACAATTAGATAGCATCTATGACGATGAACACGGTGAATAATATGAGTACAGTTAATCAGCCAGAATTAAAACAGCCTGAAAAGGCTGTTTCCAGTGAAGATATTGATAATTTTATTGTTGATGTATTCAAGGAGACAGGGCATAAAATATCAAAAGATGATCCAGTTATTTCATTAATTTTTCTGAACCAAAAGATACAGGAAAAATTCAGCAATGAGTTACAAGCTAACTTCACAGCCCTGTCTGAGGGCTTCAGACAGGTCGTTTCATCTGTAGAAAATGACTATATTCAAAGATTCAAGAATATTGTTGAGACGTGCGGCGATCTGGATAATGAAATAAAAGAAAAAGTAGAAGAGGGAAAAAACGATCTAAAAGAAACAAGTGTTGAGGTAAAAGAAAAATTAACAGATGATATTATTGAACTCATATCTGGAATTAAACGCAACCAGGAAAAAAACAACAAATTATATGAAGAAAAGTTGAAGTCATTATCTAAGGCTGTAAAACCCTTCAGTACAAGAACAGCCATTGCAATTTGTGCCTTGTGCACATTATGCCTGTCTGCGGCATTTTCTGGCGCAACCTGGTATGTTGCACAACATGAAAAAGAGGCAAGCCTGCGCTTCTATGCAAGAGCTTTTCTTGATATGAAAAAAATAACTGAAGAGAGCATGAGAAAATTACCAAAATCAGACCAGCAAAATATAAAACTCAAACTAGACGAAATTGATTCAAGAAAACCATAGATATGAAAAGGAGTCACTAATGACAACTTTTACCGACGACGACAAGAAACTAATTAAAGAAATCAGGGAGCGAATCGGCAGCCTGGACGTGCGAGACAATATTGAGCGCCGGGCTTATGAAATTGCTCTGGCATCACTGGAAGCAGAAGCGCCAAATTTGCCTGGTGGTTTCACAATTGAAGAAGCAAAAGAATTACACGAAAATCTGGTAAAAAGTCACGTAAGCAAGGCTTTAAGTGGCGAAAAAATGAAAAAAGAAAATCGTGATGCCGATTTGCGCTGGATTCATGGCGTAATAGTTCAGGCCGCGTGGTTTGTGAAAGCATCACTAGGGCAGAATGCATAGTGCGTACCTGCTTTTCTCCTGGCAACGGTGGATCTTCCGCTTCCTCGTCACTCGCTCGCTATGCTCGGTCGCTGGACTGCAGCGAGCGGTTAGCTATCAAAAAAATCCCCGCACAACGCGGGGATAGTTTTATTTATATGCAAGTTCATGACGTGCCGCCTGAGCCAGAAAATGGCTACGATCTTTGTATACGCCACCACTTTCTCTCACATATCCATCAATACGACGAATCAATACATCAGGCAATGAAATATTAATACGTTGTTGTTTGCCCTCAATTTCTGACAAATCAACATCAATTACAAACCAGCTATCACAGTGGTTATAATTTGGGTTGGCGGAATAAGTCAAACACCCTTCATCATGAATATCATCAACAGAATGAGCACCGCTTATTACCATCTCTTCCACGATTGCCAATATCGCTTCACGCGCCATTGCGGGTATTTCTGCTTGAGAATCAGCAGCAGAAACACATCCAAAATCAAAGCAATCAAAAACCGGAACGGTGATACCGTATGCTGTATGATCATCTTTCGGTGTTTCGACACCAACAGAAAAGAACATGGCTACCTCCAAAGTCGGCGGGGATTAAATCCCCGCCATTTTTTTGATCGATCTGACAGTACCTAGCGGCAAGTCCTTTTTAGGATGAGGAACAGGAAAAGTTTTTCCTGTTATTGGCGACCACCATATCTGGTGACTGCTTGCCTTATGCCGTTTCAACTCGCAACCAGCAGCTATCAGTTCTTTCAACAGGTCAGCAGATTTCATATGTCCTCCCTAACCTGAAAACAATTATACACACACATACACACAAAGGCAAATTATTTCATTCGTATGACTTATGAAACACACTGTAAAGACAGTTCAATCTTTACAGTGTAAATCATTTATCCAGTTTTATCGCTATGCATGTGATACATAGAAAAATCATATAGTGTTTTACTATATGATACCTGATTGACACTTTTAACTGTACATCTCATCATTTACATCGTAAAGACAAACATAGCTTTACAATGTAAAGGTATATAATTAAACACTCGTGTCCCAAATAAGGAAAGAAAATGACTCAACTAAGCCCAGAAAAGATACTGGAAATCATAGATGATCATGATCGCGCAGAAAAAAAGCAACGCAACAAAATCGGTTTCATTTATTTATGTCTCTGTTTAGCAATAATTGGTGTGGGCGCGTATTCCTTTATATCAACGTTTAGCATTAATGTGGTAACAATCATCATAATGCTTTTCGGTGTGTTTATGATTATGATTTTTAAGAGCTATTTAGACTCATGGAGTGGGATAATTCTTAGCAGTGACCACATATTGTCCATACTCGATAAAACCAAAGATTACCCAGAAATTAAACGTATAGTTATTAATCGTTTGCTCTCCGGCTCAATACTCACGGGTAAAGATGAAGAGTACATATTCAGTCAACTGAAAAAGGCTGAACAAAGCAACGAACGTGAAAAGAGATTGCAAGCAATTAAAGAGTATACATCGTAATACAACGCATTACGTCGAAATACCCTGGATCATCGAAGCCACATACCCCTAAGCGCAGCGCAACCGCCGGAAAACGCACCACACTGTAAAGACAATAAAATCTTTACAACGTAAAGCTAACTATGTAATACAACGCGCTACACAATAAGAAAGGGAGAGCATGACACTCTCCCCATATATGACTCAAACTAAAGCATTATCCCGGTTATGCGCCCACCAAATGATTTCGCTAATAATCCATGCTTCTATCGCGGGTGTTTTTACAGGTTCCCCATTTACAATGCGGTTTGCAAGCTCTATCATTTCACATACTGACATTTGAGAATCTCCAAAGATGCATCTGTCATTTGGTAACAGGCTGCCCCACAGCCTGTTACCAACCCCAAATTAGTATTTGCTGATTACTTTACCCTCCTTAATCATTTTTATTAGTTCCTGTTCAGAATATTCTTTTCCATGTTCCAATGTGGAATATATATCGCCAATAGTCCATACCCCACACTTTTTAATTTCTGCATTTAGCCAGGATTCATGCAGAATAAACAACGGTTCGCAATCATTTCCTTTTTCATAAACATAAATAGATTCGGTATCATTTCCAGAATCAGAGTAAGCGCATCATTTAAACCGTCTTTCGCCTCCCTTTCCTGTTTCCGATACTAATGTCCATTTTCGCAGTAAAAGGACATTTAAGATGAATGCACGAAAGGCGGTACTGGCAGATAATCCGGAATTGATCCTGCGTGTGCTACAGCTGAGATTTGACGAGTCACTGTCGTACCCGCGCATTTCTGCGCAGACTGGTGTCAGCAAAACCGCCATTTTTTCTCTGGTGAGGCGATTTCACCAGGTATTCACTGACTGGCCTCTTTCCGGTGAATATTCCTGCGGGCAACTGGCCCGGGCTCTTTTCCCGGGGCGATATCCTTCAGCCCCGACCGTGACTCAGCCTGTGAAAGCAGAGAAACCCCGCCGGAACCGATTTTCACCGGAGTTTAAATGGAGACTTGTTCAGCAAACTCTTTTACCCGGTGCCTGTGTCGCACAAATAGCTCGTGAGAACGGAATCAACGATAACCTGCTCTTTAACTGGCGGCATCTCTGGCGTAACGGCGGCCTGCAGCCGCCCGGCGAACATGAAACATCGCTACTTCCCGTGACGTTAACGCCGGAGCCGGATAATAAAATCCCGGCACCAGTGCAGATACCTGAACAGATAAATACACTGCCAGA
>Ga0192280_1019_pt1 | contig 50450 bp, 40 predicted proteins | sample Koala_Koa24_M3_FD_131249 | JGI IMG/M metagenome (GOLD analysis project Ga0192280, IMG submission 131249) | Enriched cells from koala feces incubated with labeled cellulose particles, San Francisco Zoo, California, United States - Koala_Koa2-4_M3 ... | reverse complement strand
GTACGGAATCGGATTTGACGGCTCAAACTATGGTTATGCGGCTGTAGAAAAAAGTGACATGGTCTTTATCCCAGACCCGGCAACCGCTGTCGTAGACCCATTTACGGAAATTCCAACTCTGACAATGTGCGGAAATGTATGTGTGATCGGAAAAGAGAATACTCCTTTTGACCAGTATCCAAGAAATGTAAGCCTGCGTGCAGTGGAATATATGCAGTCTGAAGGAATTGCTGAGCAGATGCTGATCGGACCTGAATTTGAATTTCATTTGTTTGACAATGTCAGCTACATGGTTGAACCACAAAGGACTGGATTCACAGTCGATACAAGACAGGCTTCCTGGAACAGCGGAAAAGAAGGCCCGGACAATGCAGGATATCAGGTTCCGCCGAAGGGCGGGTATCACATTGCCGCACCCCACGACATCGCATACAGCCTGAGGAGTAAGATGTGTATGTACATGGAGGACTGGGGTGTTGATGTAAAATATCACCATCACGAAGTCGGCGGCTCCGGACAGATGGAGATCGAAGTTGAACTCGGTGATATGGTTGATATGGCTGATAAAACCATGATTATCAAGTATATCATTAAAAACGCAGCTGTTCAGGACGGCCGGACTGCTACGTTCATGCCAAAGCCAATTTACAAAGAGGCCGGAAACGGTATGCATGTACATATGCTTCTTATGAAAGACGGCGAACCAGTTTTCTATGACGAGAACGGTTACTCAGGGTTAAGCAAAACTGCTCATTACTTTATCGGAGGACTTTTAAAGCATGTGGCATCCCTGTGTGCATTCACCAATCCGTCTACAAACTCCTTTAAAAGACTGGTTCCGGGATACGAAGCTCCCGTGACGATTGGATACGCCACCTCCAACCGAAGCGCAGTCATCCGTATTCCGGCATATGCAAAAGCACCCAAAGCCAAACGCTTTGAGCTTAGAAACCCGGACGCAACTGCGAACCCTTACTATGCTTATGCCGCAATCCTGATGGCTGGAATTGACGGAATTAAAAATCAGATTGATCCAAAAGCAAATGGCTGGGGACCATATGACTTCAATCTCTACGACCTGCCGGAAGAAGAGAAAGAAAAAATACAGTCCCTTCCAAAATCACTGGACGAAGCTTTAGATGCCCTGGAGGCTGACCATGAATATCTGACCGCAGGAGGGGTATTCCCTGAACGCCTGATTGAGATATGGCTGAAACGCAAACGTGCAGAAAGCCTGGAGATTTCGCAGATTCCTCATCCCGCTGAATTCCAGAAATATTATGATCTGTAATAGAAATACATAGGGAGCTGATGCACTGACAGAGACTATGAAATCTCTGTCAGTGCCGCAGCTCCCTTTTAAGGTTCTATTTTTCATATATTTCCTGATTCTATAGCCAGCGATGAGGACTTCTTTGCCTTGCCCGCATATTGATATACTTCCTTCTTTTTCCACATAAACCATACAGATACAAATACCGTCAGAAATTCTGCCACAGGCACCGCAAGCCATACACCGTTTACTCCCAGTAATTCAGGCAGCACTAGAATACTGACAACAATGAATCCAAATGTTCTCATGAAGGATATAATCGCAGAAACTTTCCCATTTGACAATGCCGTAAACAATGACGATGAAAAGATATTTACCCCTGCAAAAAAATAATTCAATGAAAACAGGAAAAATCCATTCCTCGCAATCTCATAAGTCTGTGTTCCCTTCGGTGTGAAGATCTCCACAACAACCGAAGACCCAAGAAGCGCAAGAACCGAGACAACCGCTGCCGACGCAACGATAAATGTCGTGCAGATTTTAAATACCCTCCGCAGCATCACGTTGTTCCTGCTCCCATAATTATAGCTGATGACGGGCGCCACTCCGATGGCAAATCCCATATACAGGGAATTAAACATAAACTGTCCATACAGCACAATCGTAATTGCCGCCACCCCTGTTTCCCCAAGAAGTTTCAGCATAATAATATTAAACAGGTATGTGATAATCGCATTCGAGAAATTCGTCACCATCTCTGAGGAACCATTCAGACAGCTGTCCCGCAATACTCTCAAATCCAGTTTTGGCTTTACAAAATGAAGCTCTCCTTTATTAAAGGCAAAGTATAAAAGCCCTGCCACTGCCGGGATCAGCTGCCCGATGCCTGTTGCCAGCGCAGCTCCTTTGATTCCCATATTCATCGGTCCCATAAATACATAATCAAGAACCGCATTTGCAACACCTCCCAGAACCGTCACAATCAGCCCGGCTACAGGCTTCCCTGCTGTCACAAAAAATGACTGGAAGAACAGCTGTAAAATACAGGCCGGCGCAAAATATAAAAGAATGCTTAAGTACGCCTCACACTGCAAAAGAATCAGCTCCGTAGCCCCAAGCATTTTCACAAGCGGGGTGATAAACAGATTTCCGAGCACCAGTGCTAAACAGCCAAAAACCACACCGACCAGAATGATCATGGTGAAATTTTCTCTTGCTTCCTTCTCTTTCTTCTCCCCCAGTTTCATCGCGATAATCGCACTTCCCCCTGTTGCAAGCATAATACCTACCGCAATCAGAATGCTCGCCGCAGGATAAATGATATTCGAGGCCGAAAGTGCATCACTTCCCACAAGCCTTGAAATAAAAACTCCATCTATAATTGTATACAATGACATGAATACCATCATAACCATCGATGGCAGTGCAAATCTAAGCAACGATAGAAATTTAAAATTTTGTCCGATTGACTTTGTCATATTTATTCCTCTTTCCCTTGTATTTCCATCCCGTACTGGTTATCATAAGGTATAGTGTAACCCGACAGTCAAGAGGTGATTACAAATGGATTACAAAAATAAATATCTGACCACAGGAGAATTTGCAAAACTCACCGGAGTCACAAAACATACATTGTTCCATTACGATGAGATTGGCCTGTTCTCTCCTGAACTGAAAACAGAAAATAATTACCGGTATTATTCTATCTCCCAGCTGGATGCATTTGATGTGATCTGGACTTTGAAGGAACTGGATATGCCGCTCTCTGAAATCAAGGAATACCTAAATCATAAAAGTCCGGAAACTTTGATCTCACTCCTCACCAAAGAGGAGAAAATCATCGATCAAAAGCTTACAAATCTGAAGAAAACGAAAAAATGGCTTCAGAAAAAATCACAGATCATCAAAGAAGCGATGGAAATTAATTTTGACCAGATTGAGCTTAGGGATTTCCCTGCTCAGTATTATATTTTTTCTGAAACCTCTTCTTCCGATGACAAAGCCGTGGCGATGAAAATCGGAGAACTCGTGGCCTACTGTGAGAACCGCGGTATCAAAAGCCCTTACAGTATTGGGTACCTTCAGCACTGGGAGAACATCAGACGAAAGATCTACAATGATTACCGGCACATTTATATGCTGTTTGATGATCCCCCAAAACAGATTCACTATCATGAGAAACCGGCCGGCACTTATCTTTGTGCATGGCATCAGGGACACTGGAACTCTATCGGGCAAAGTTATGAACGGCTCCTTGCCTGCGCAAAGACACATTCGCTTGTTCTTCATGAAGAATACTATGAAGATGCCATTTTGGACGAACTTACGATCAGCGGATATGAAAATCACGTCACGCTGATCTCAGTGAGAGTATTGAACCGTTGATTCAGCAAATGTATCAGACCGCACTATATGCAATATTTACGGCAATATCTTCCATGTTTCCTCTCTCTCCCTCTGCTATAATAAAGTGTATAATGAAAAAAGAGAGGAATTTACTTATGAAAGAAAAATTAACCGTTGTCATTCTTTTCGGAGGACAGTCCTCGGAACACGACGTATCCTGCAAGTCTGCCGTTACAATCATAAACAGCCTGAATACAGATAAATATAACCCGGTGCTTATCGGAATTACGAAAGAGGGCCGCTGGCTCTTAACCGGCTTTGCGGATCAGATTACAGATGGGACATGGAGAATTTCAGGAACGCCAGCTATTCTCTCCCCGGATGCCTGTGATCAGTGCGTCCTCATCTGGGATTCTGGTCAAATCCGAAAACTCCCTGTGGATGTAATTTTTCCTGTACTGCACGGAATGTATGGAGAAGACGGTACCGTTCAGGGTCTGTTCGAATTAAGCCAGATTCCATATGTGGGATGCGGCGTACTTGCATCTGCGGTATCGATGGATAAATTATATACGAAAATCATAGTTGATACTCTTGGCATCCGCCAGGCCCGCTATGTCGGTATTCCAGTTTCCGATCTGAAGGATATGGATACTGTGGTATCAAATGTTGAGGCAGAACTTGCCTATCCGGTCTTTGTAAAACCGTCAAAATCCGGTTCTTCCCAGGGAGTCAGCAAAGCTGCAGACCAAAAGGAACTCATTCAGGCTCTGAATCTCGCTGCCAAACATGATTCCAAAATTCTTGTGGAGGAAACCATTGCCGGGCGCGAAATCGAATGTGCGGTTCTTGGATACGGCTCCACTACACAGGCTTCCGGCGTCGGTGAGATTCTTGCCGCCGAAGCATTTTACAGCTACGATGCAAAATATAATAATCCCCAGTCTCAGACAGTGATTTCCCCTGACCTTCCAAGCCAGACTACGGCAAAGCTTCAGGAATACGCCGTGCGCATATTTCAGGCAGTGGATGGCTTTGGACTCTCAAGAGTAGATTTCTTTGTCGAGCACTCTACCGGGGAAATTGTTTTCAATGAAATTAATACATTGCCAGGCTTTACTTCCATCAGTATGTATCCGATGCTTTTTCGCGCCTGCGGACTCGATACAGACCAGCTTGTGGATGAACTGATCGCTCTTGCAATGGAACGGAGGAAATAGATGAAAAAAGAAATGATCCTGAAAGGTGATCTCTGCTACAGTACCACCAAAGACCACATGGAATTTCGGAAAGATGCTTATCTTATCTGCCGGGATGGCATCATCACCGGTGTATACGATGAACTTCCCAAACAATACAAGACTTTCGAAATACTCGATTTTAGCGGACATCTGATTGTCCCGGGCATGACGGATCTGCATGTGCATGCCCCGCAGTATGCCTTTCGGGGAATGGGAATGGATATGGAACTTTTAGACTGGCTGAATACCCACACATTTCCGGAAGAAGCAAAATACAAAGATCCCGCATACGCATCAAATGCCTACGAACTCTTTACGGAAGATCTTAAAACCAGCGCGACAACCAGAGCCTGCATTTTCGGGACGATCCATGTCCCTGCCACGCTTAAACTGATGGAGCTTTTAAATGATGCCGGAATCTGTTCCTATGTAGGCAAAGTAAATATGGATAGAAATTCTCCGGATTACCTCATCGAGGAAGGGGCCTTCTCTTCTGCGGAAGCAACCTCTGAATGGATCCTTGCCGCATCGGGGAAGTTTCCCCATGTAAAACCAATCCTGACTCCCCGGTTCATCCCGACATGCAGCGATGAACTGATGGAAAAACTGAGGGAACTCCAAAAGCTTTACGATCTTCCTGTACAGTCTCATCTCTCCGAAAACCAGGGAGAAATAGACTGGGTAAAAGAGCTCTGCCCGGATGCCAGATTCTATGGAGATGCCTATGACCGTCACGGGTTATTCGGCAAAGATGTTCCAACCATCATGGCTCACTGCGTATATTCATCCGCCGAAGAGATCCTGAGAATGAAAGAAAACGGTGTCTATATTGCACATTGTCCGCAGTCCAATACGAATCTTTCTTCCGGTATTGCACCAGTCAGAACCTACCTGGAGCATGAAATGAACATCGGCCTCGGCACGGATGTTGCCGGAGGCCCGGGGCTTTCCATGTTCAAGGCCATCGCAGATGCGATCCAGGTATCCAAACTGTACTGGCGCCTGGTGGATGACAGCAAAAAGCCGCTCTGCATGGAAGAAGGTTTTTACCTTGCAACCAAGGGCGGCGGGAGCTTCTTCGGCAATGTCGGAAGCTTTGAGGATGGATATGAAGCGGATATCCTCGTCCTCGATGAGAGTCGTATGAGACACCCGCAGAATCTGACGGTAAAAGAACGGCTGGAACGTTTTCTTTACCTTGCAGATGACCGGTGTGTACTGCACAAATTCATTGAAGGACGGCAGATTTTTTAAACTCCATGACGATGGTAAGTTTCTCCTCCCCAAAAACCGCGTCCATTACTCCTCCCATTTCCTCAGTGAGATATTTGGCGATGGTGAGGCCAAGCCCGGTTCCTTCCAGGTTCCGCGCTCCTTCTTTCTGATAAAAACGGTCAAACAGATACAAAACATCTTTCTCACTCAGATGTTTTGTATCATTTTTAAATAAAATCCTCACCAGCCTGCCGCTTTCTGTTATTTTTATTTCCAAAGTGCTGTCTGCATATCTGACTGCATTTTGCACAAGATTCGATATCACTCTGTCTAACGCGGCTTCATCGGCGATAATAAACACGGGCTTTTCAGGGAGATCCATTACTACAGAAATCCCGGCCTTCGTGAGACTTTCATAGAACCCTGCCGTACATTCCCTCACAAAACGGTTCACATCCATTCTTTCTGGTTTGGCCTGGTAATCCCCTGCCTCAAGTCTGGTCAGATCATAGAATTCTCCGATCAGCTTCTTTAGCGTTACTGCCTTGCGCCGGATGACTTCGACCGCTTCCTTTTCACCACTTCCAAGCGCTTCCGTATCCATCAGTTCCAGATATCCAAGAATGGACGTCAGAGGAGTCCGAAGATCATGGCTGATATTTTCAATCTGCTGCATGAATTCCCGTTCCTTCCGTTCATATGCAACCCGTTCCTGCCACAATTCTTCAAGCGCTCCATTCAGTGTATTTAAAAATCCCTCCAGATCTTTATCCGGCACTGCAAACTTCATTCTCCTGTTAGAAGAAATTTCTTTTGTAATCGACCTTAATTCTTCATCCGCCGCTCTCACTGCACGTTTCAGCGCAAAGAAACGAACCCCAAAATACACTGCTGCCGCCACAGAAATCATACAAAATATAAACCCAGCCACTTTGGTGCCCCCTTTCCCTGACCGTATGATCCATCTTCCCTGGATCTACTGTATTGCCTTCCTGCGAAATGCCAGAATTCCAAAAACAACTGACAGTAAAAGTATAACACTCCCTGATGCCAGACACCTGAAGAGCCCTTCGGGAGTATCCCAGACACATTGATACGTCCCCAGATATCCGGAAATCTCATGACTGAACTGATAATTTGGCATCCAGCGGACAATCCTTGCAAATAATTCAAATTTTCTTCCCAGGGCATCGCAGAATGCCGGAATAAGATAAAATACCGTCGTCCAGATCATAATCACCGTTGTCAGCCTTTCGGCACAGCAGAGGATCGCAGTCCCGAATACAATTGCTCCAAATGCGGCCGGCAGTATCGCTGCCACTCCATGCATCAGGACATTCAACGGTTCCGGCCCTTCATTTTCAAGAAGAAGATACGCAGTCCCGATATGCGCCGACTCAATGACAATAAAACTGATGGAAGCTGTCACTGAAGCCACCATACATTTTCCGATAAAAAACTGCGTTTTGGAAATCCCATATGCAACTGCATTTTTCATCGTACCATTTTTATGCTCATCGGCGAATACCAGCACTGCTGCAATCAATCCTCCGACAAACATAAACGAAAGATTTCCAAGCATATTATTCAGCGAGAATCTGACAGTCGCATACCGAAATTCACCGGCCACAAAATTTTTGCAATAATAAAGAACCGCATTCATGAATACAGTCAGAAGCGCCGCCACTATGGTCAATACGTAAATATCCCGGCTTCTTGCTACCCGGTAAAATTCACTCTTCAGATAGTTTAGCATATTCCCGCCTCCTTCCTCGTTTTCAGGTTCATATAATAGTCTTCCAGTGATATTTTCCTCCGGTTCAGCCGGAGCACTTCAATCCCATGTTCCGAAGCGAGACGGCTGTAACACGCAGTCTCCTCCTCGCTTGTTTTGATACTGACCGACCGGTCAGGCATCACCTTATAATTCGTACAGCCAAGCTCTTTTTCAAGCAGCGCTGTATACATTTCCGTCTGGTCCACCTCGATCTCCACTGCTTCTGAACATTGCTCCCTGAGATGCTTTGCCGTTATCTGTTCAAGCAATCTGCCCTTGCTCAAAAAACCATATACCGTAGCAATCTGTTCAAGTTCAGACAGAATATGACTGGATACAATGATGGTAATTTTACGCTCCTGATTCAGCCTTAAAAGAAAATTTCGAATCTCGATAATCCCCGATGGATCCAGTCCATTGATTGGCTCGTCCAGAATTAACAACTCCGGGCTTCCCAAAAGCGCGAGTGCCAGGCCAAGCCTTTGTTTCATCCCAAGTGAGAATTCCTCAAATTTCCTCTTTCTCACCTCATAAAGTCCGACTTTTTCAAGCACTTCCTTCACCTTTTCTTTTCCCGGCACTCCCCGCTGAATCCTGTAATATTCCAGATTCTTCTCTGCGGAAAGTTTCGGATAAAATCCTGGACTTTCAATGATTGCACCAGTCCTTCTGCGCACCTTCAAAAGCTCCTGCTGCCGGTGTTCACCAAACATACTGACTTCACCCACAGTGGGATAAATCTGTCCGGTCAGTATTTTTAACAGCGTTGTCTTCCCAGCCCCATTATCACCGATCAATCCATAGATATCCCCTTTTTGAACCTCTATCCCTACACTTCTAAGCGCCATAACTTTGCCGTAATACATGGAAATTTCATTCATTTTCACAATTGTCTGGTTCTTCATAACTCTCTCCTTTTTTGTCTCACTGCACGCCTTGCCCTGCCTTGCATGATCCAATTATAAGGCGGTGCCTTTTAATAAGTCCTCAAGAAAGTCTAAAGAAATCATAAAGATCATCCGACCGCAGAAACTATGACATCTTAAAACCGATTCCCCACACAGTTTTAATGTATTCCTCCTCCGGATCTGCGGAGGCAATCTTTTTCCTCAGATTGCTGACATGGACATTGACCGTATTCTCCTCCCCATAATAGCCGCCCTTCCATACCTCTTCATATAAGTGTTGTCTGGAAAATACCTTCTCTGGTGACTGGATCATCAGAAAGAGGATTTCATATTCATATCCCGTCAGCATAATCTCCTCTTCTTTCACTGTCACCTTGCGCGCTTCCGGATATAGCTTTAAATTCTTATAACTCCATAATCCAGGCTCTGTTTTCTCCGATTTCACGCCTGTATACCGTCTGAGCGCTGCATTTACGCGTGCGAGAATCTCTTCTTTCTCAAATGGTTTCGTTATATAATCATCCGCCCCCTGATTCAGCACTTCTACTTTCCCGGCAAGCCCAGTTTTTGCCGACAGCACAATCACCGGAACATCACTTTTCTCACGAAACCGGACAATCAGCTCTTCTCCGCTGATCCCCGGAAGCATCAGATCAAGCAAAACCAGATCCGGCTCCTTCATGTCAAACCGCAGTTCCCCTTCCGTTCCTGAAAATGCCTGTACCGTTTGATATCCGGCTTTCCTTAAAATCTTATTCAAAAGATGATTGATGTCTGTATCGTCCTCGATAATTAATATCTCTCTGTTTTCCATTCTGAAACCCTTTCATACTATCTTCTGTTATGATCGTTTTCATTATACCATGCAAATTCTCTGCAGGCATCAGACATTTTCCTTCAGGTACCGTCTGACACGGCATGGCAGAAGCGGTGTAGTGTTGATCCGTGCATCGGGCAGTCTTTGAATCTCCGATTGACCGCAACGGAATCTCTCATTAAAAAGAGCACCCGGATAGCAGATCTAATGCACATCCGGGTGCCCCTTATGTATTACTCATCTCTGTAAATTACAATACTCTTTTGGAAAGCCAGAGCAGAACATCTGCAATCACTTCATCTTTACATGGTTCATTAAAAATCTCATGGAACAAATTCGGATAGATAATCAGCCCCTTATCCTCCGACGCAATCTCTCCGAATAATTCTCTGGAATCCTGATTGCTTACCAGGCCGTCACAGCAGCCATGAAGCATCAGTACCGGATCTATGAATTTATCCGGATTCTCTTTCAGCCAATTGACACCCTCACCAATGGAATTCAACAGCCCGACAGAAATTTCCTTTTCTACCAGCGGGTCTTTTTCATAAGCCTCTACCACCGCCGGATCACTGCACACACCGCTGCCCAGTGCATTTGGCGAATAGGTGTCATCCGGTGCATCAATCGGGAGCGGCCCTGCACATTCTGTGTGATATCTCGTCAAAGCTCCCGACAGGATAATGCCATCCGCTTTTCCCGGGAATCTGGATGCAAAACAGGTTGATGCATATCCGCCCATACTGTGCCCCAGAACAAAAAGCTTCTTCCCTTCATTCTCCGCTTTCACCATATCTACAACCGCATTTACATCATCACTGATCTGTGTCCAGCAATTATAATATACTTTTTTCCCATCTGATCTGCCATGCCCGCGATGATCAAAACGGCAGACCGAATACCCTGCCTCATTTAATTTTCCGGCCAGATACTCATACCTTCCAAGATGCTCACACAGACCATGGACAATCACGATCACACCCTTCGGCTGATCCACATAATCCTTCACCATATAAAGCCGTGTTTTGTCAAACGAATAAAAATCCATTTCTTCCCGCATACACATTTCCTCCTGTACTTTTAACTTATCGCGATCTCTTTTCTTATTATAACTGATTTTTTTATAATGTGTTGTAATTTTCCAGAAAATAATGCAATATATAATTATATTTAGTAACTATTCAGCCATGCACAAATGATATGAAAGCATCTGGCGCAAGCCTGCTTGCAGAAGATGGTTTTATATCATTTGTATACGGCGTTTAGCCGAAGCGAGGAAATACGGAGGATTTCCGAGATTATGGGTGGATCGTTACGGCAGATAAAACGATTCAGCCATGCATCAATGATATGAAAGCATCTGGCGCAAGCCTGCTTGCAGAAGATGGTTTTATATCATTTGTATACGGCGTTTAGCCGAAGCGAGGAAATACAGAGGATTTCCGAGGTTATGGCTGGATTGTTACGGCAGATAAAACGATTCAGCCATGCACAAATGATGATAATTTCACCGGATGCATGAATAACATACAAGGAGGCGTGTTTATGGGAATCAGAAAGAATATCAAACGTGTAGATGCCAGAGCCAAAGTCACTGGCGAAGCTAAATACACTGCTGATCTCACACCCAGAGATTTTTTATGTGCCAAAGTTGTGCACAGTACAGTGGCCAACGGGCAAGTCACAGGCTTTGACCTTACAGAGGCTTTAAACGTACCCGGAGTTTTAAAAATTGTTACCTGTTTCGATGTCCCTGATCTCTGTTTTCCGACTTCCGGCCATCCCTGGTCAACAGAAACGGCTCATCAGGATGTTGCGGACCGAAAATTATTAAACTCTCGGGTGCGGTGTTACGGCGATGATGTCGCAGCAGTCATTGCAAAAGATGAATTGGCGGCGTCCAAAGCTGCCCGTCTTGTAAAAGTATTTTATGATACATATCCCCCGGCAGTCACAGTTTCAGATGCAATGAACTCTCATACGGTTCCGATCCATGAAGAACATCCGGACAACATTCTAGCACATTCGTCGATGAAGGTCGGTGACATAGAATATGAAGAAGCCATTTCTGATGACGGACTGCTTCTCCTTGAAAAAGAATATGAAACCCAGCGGGTACAGCACTGTCATCTGGAACCGGTAGTCTCCTGTGCCTGGCAGGATGAAAATGGAAAAACCGCAATCATCAGTTCCACACAAATTCCACATATCGTCCGCCGGGTTGTCGGCCAGGCACTGGGAATTCCCTGGGGACAGATCCGTGTCATCAAACCTTATATCGGCGGTGGCTTTGGAAATAAACAGGAAGTACTTTATGAACCACTGAACGCGTTTTTGAGTATACAGATGGGAGGACGCGGCGTCCGCCTGGAACTCTCCAGAGAGGAGCTAATGATTTGTACCAGAATACGCCACGCCATCAAGTTTCAAATCAAAGCCGCCATACGGCCCGACGGCCAGCTTGTGGCAAGGCATGTTACCGTTCTTTCCAATCAGGGGGCCTACGCATCCCATGGCCATGCGATTGCCGCAAATGCAGGAAATATGATCAAGCAGCTCTACCATGATGAGAAATGTTTTCAGGCAGACTGTTATACCGTGTATACCAATACCGCTACCGCAGGAGCAATGCGTGGCTATGGAATCCCGCAGGCAGATTTTGCATCTGAATGCATGGCAGATGACCTCGCCTTCATTGCCGGTATGGACCCACTTAAATTCCGTCTTCTTAACTGTATGAAGGCCGGTTATAAAGATCCGCATAACGGAATTACTTTTTACAGTTATGGTTTGAAAGACTGTATCTTAAAAGGACGTAAACTCATGCAGTGGGACAGAAAAAGAACCGAATACCAGAATCAGACCGGGGCGTTCAGAAGAGGAATCGGCATGGCTGCCTTCTGTTATAAAACGGGTGTCTACCCGATTTCTCTTGAAACAGCCTCCTGCCGGATGTCATTAAATCAGGATGGATCTATCCAGGTTCAGATGGGTGCCACAGAGATCGGCCAGGGCGCAGACACTGTCTTCACACAGATGGCATCCGAAACGCTTGGAATCCCAGAGGAGCAGATCTATATCGTCTCTTCTCAAGACACAGATGTAACCCCATTTGATACGGGTGCTTATGCATCAAGACAGACTTACGTCAGCGGAAAGGCGTTAAAAAAGACAGCCCTTTTACTAAAGGAACGAATTCTAAACTACGCATCATATATGACTGGAATTACTGCAGATTCCCTTGACCTTATATCCGGCACTATTGTAAATACCTCAGACCATGAACCTTTACTTGCAATGGCTGACCTTGCCCAGGAGGCGTTCTACAGTCTTGAGCATTCGGTACATATTACAGCAGAGGCCACAAGCCAGTGCAAAGAAAATACATTTGCAAGCGGTGCCTGCTTTGCAGAAATCGAAGTTGACATTGCCCTTGGCAAAATAAAGGTGCTGAAAATACTCAATGTTCATGACAGCGGCATCCTGATGAATCCTCAGCTTGCGAAGGCCCAGGTACACGGCGGAATGAGCATGGGGCTTGGCTACGGACTCGGTGAAATCCTTCTCTATGATAAAGACGGCCGGCCTCTGAATAACAATCTGCTTGACTATAAGATTCCGACCTCTATGGATACCCCTGAACTGGACGTCGAATTTGTGGAACTTGAAGACCCCACAGGCCCCTATGGCAATAAAGCCTTAGGAGAGCCTCCGGCAATCCCGGTTGCCCCTGCTCTTCGCAACGCCCTGCTCCATGCCACCGGTGTAGCCGTCGATTCTCTTCCTCTCGATCCTCAGAAACTGGTGGAACATTTCCGAAATGCCGGTCTGTTAAATAATACTGCTGCGAAAGAAGGTGCTGCACATGTATGATTTTGAACAACTTACAACTGCCCATTCTATAAAAGAAGCCATAGATCTGCTTTCAAAAGATCCCCTGGCAGTTCCAATTTCCGGTGGAACAGATCTTCTGATCAAGCTCCGGGAAGGTAAACTGTCCGGGTGCCATCTGATCAGCATCCACGGATTAGAAGAACTCAGCGGAATCTCTATGGATTCCGGCGGCACAATTCATATCGGGCCAGGTTCTGTATTTTCCTCGATTGTAAACGACCCTCTCATCCAGAAATATCTCCCGGTACTTGGTACTGCCGCAGATCAGGTCGGAGGGCCGCAGATCCGGAATATGGGAACGATCGGCGGAAATATCTGCAACGGTGTTACAAGTGCCGACAGTGCCCCTGCGCTCCTTACCTTGAACGCTATGCTGACCCTTACAGGTATTGAAGGCTCCCGCCAGGTTGCACTGGAACATTTTTACACCGGGCCTTCAAAAACAGTCCGTGCGCACCATGAACTATTGACTGATATCACGATCACGCCAGATAATTACGAACATTTCGGCGGACACTATATCAAATACGGCAAACGCAATGCCATGGAGATTTCTACACTTGGATGCGCCGTGAATGTACGGCTTTCCGATGACAGCTCCCGGATAGCAGATCTTCGTCTCGCCTTCGGAGTTGCTGCCCCAACCCCGGTCCGATGTCATGAGACAGAAAAAGCTCTGAAAAATATGCCAGTAACTCCCTCTCTTACAGAGACCATCCAGGAATTTGCTGTCAGAGAAATACAACCAAGAACCAGCTGGAGAGCTTCCAGAGAATTCCGTATCCAGATCGCCCGGGAACTCTCAAGCCGCACACTCACACAGGCAATTCAGAATGCAGGAGGTGACATCTATGCTTAAAATTATACATTTGACCGTCAATGGAACAGAAGAAGAACTCGCAGTAGATGAGAGGGAATCACTTGCCGATACACTCCGAAACCGCCTCGGCCTGACCAGCGTCAAAAAAGGATGTGAAGCCGGAGAATGCGGCGCATGCACAATTCTCCTCAACGGCAGAACCATTGACTCCTGCATCTTTCTCACCATTTGGGCCGACGGCTGCCACATCCTGACCGTTGAGGGACTCAAAGGCCCGAATGGCGAACTCTCCCCCATACAACAAGCCTTCATCGACGAAGCAGCCGTACAATGCGGATTCTGCACACCTGGCCTCATCATGACCGCCGTCGAAATCATCGGCTCCGGACAGAAATACACCCGCGAAGAACTTCGCAGACTCATCTCCGGCCACCTCTGCCGCTGCACCGGTTACGAAAACATATTGAATGCGGTAGAAAAAGCGCAATTGGGGACGTAATCCTTTTGAAGAAGTCTACGTCCCTAATTGCAAAACAACCTGTCCCTAACTGCAAAATGACCTGTCCCCTTTTGAAATATTACCAAAATATCTTAGTATTTGAAGTGAATTTCCTCGTACTTTTAGTTAGTTTGACGATAACACTCAAAAAGGGACAGGTCTGATTGCAGCTGGGGACAGGTCTAAACCTAAAAAGGGACGTAATCCTTTTGAAAAAGATTACGTCCCGAAATATTCATTAGTCGAAGCCCGGCAGCCACATATAGCTGCTATATGCAGCCGCCGTCTTCTTGATTCAATAAATATAATATACCGTACAATTGTGAAATAGATGTGTCATAAGCTTGAAGAATATATAAAAAATATTAAGGATTTCTGAACCGCCATCCAACAGCATTTAGTTTATATATATTGCATATTTAACCACACCGTCTTCCTGTTTTTCAAATACATTGTATGCATTTAAAATATCACCAAGTTTTGCTTTATGTGTAATCAGCCCCTTGGCATTTATTTTTCCATCGGCAATCAATTCCATGATTTCCTGACAGTTAGAAGCGTCTACACCGCCAGTCTTAAAGATCAGGTTCTTTCCGTACATTTCTGGCAGAGGCAGTGTCTGCGCTTTTTCATACATAGCCATCAATACAACAACCGCGTTGGGTCTTGCCACCTTCCAGGCCATTTCAAATGTATCATTCCCGCCGGCTGCTTCTATCACTTCATCTGCCCCTCTTTGTCCTGTGAGTTTTTTAATCTCTGTTTCAATATCCTGCCTGAGTGGATTCAGTATAATCTCTGCAAGCCCCATAGCTTTTACCATGTCCAGACGTTCATCGTTCACATCAACCGCAATGATACTTTGGGGTTGATCAAGTTTTGCACACATCATTGTACAGAGACCAGCAGGCCCTGCCCCGATCACTACCGTTGTATCACCCGGTTTGATTTCTGCCAGTTTTGCGGCCCAATAACCCGTTGACAGGAGATCTCCTGTAAAAAGAGCTTCTTCATCAGTTACGTTATCAGGAATCTTCGTCAGCCCGTGATCTGCGAATGGAATACGTACGTACTCCGCCTGGCCGCCGTCAATCCGGCATCCCAACGCCCAGCCGCCGTTTTCATCTTCACAATTATTTACAAATCCTCTCCGACAGAAAAAGCATTCTCCGCAAAAGGTTTCTACATTCACAGCCACCCGGTCTCCCGGCTTGACAGTACTTACCTGCCTGCCGGTTTCCTTGACAACACCTACAAATTCATGCCCCAGAACCACTCCCGCCTTTGCTCTTGGCACTGCTCCGTGTATGATGTGAATATCACTGGAACATATGGTGGTAAGGCTCACCTTCACAATCGCATCCGTCTCATCCAGAAGTACCGGAACCGGCCGTTCCTCAAGCGCAATCCGTCCATTTCCTTTATAAACAACCGCCTTCATTGTTCCTCCACCTCTTTACAATATTTTTCAGACTGGTATCAAATGCCTTCCTGTTTAAAAATCTCTCGGAAATTTTCTGCTTCTTCCATGGAATTATGCCATCCATATTCCCTTAGATTTACCCTTGCCCCCTCCGGAGTATCCTCTACAGCGATTTTCTCCTCCAGAAGTAACATTTTCTGAAGTCCCGGAGTTTCAAAAGCCGCAGCCCCGGACAACACACCTTTGTGATTCACTACCCTAAATGCAGGGACATTTTCTCCAGCCTTCCCTTTATTCAGCGCATATCCCACCTGTCTGGAATTCTTCGGCTTTCCGCACAGAAGCGCAATCTGTCCATAAGTCGCCACCCTTCCATACGGAATTCCTTTACATACAACCGCCACTCTCCGATAAAAATCCATCCGCTTTTTCACCTTTCCGCTTCCTGAAGCGCTGCATCATATGCATTTTTAGTGACCGGATCAAAAAGTACCCATACAATTTTATCCATCTTTCCCGGATAATCTTTTAGAAATTTAGAAACAGCCGCAACTGCTGTTTTTGCCGCATCCTTCACAGGATAACCATAAATTCCGGTGGAAATGGATGGGAATGCGACAGACTTCACCCCATGTTCCATTGCAACGCACAAGGATTGGTAATAACAGGAAAACAACATACTCTCCTCCTGCCTTCCTCCGCCGCGCCACATAGGACCGGGAGTATGAATCACATAATTACATGGAAGACGGTAAGCCTTTGTAAGTTTCGCCTGCCCCGTCCTGCAGCCATTCAGCTGCCTGCATTCATGAAGCAGTTCCGGCCCCGCGGCCCGGTGGATTGCTCCGTCCACACCTCCGCCTCCCAGCAGGCTTTCATTTGCTGCATTCACAATTGCCTCCACATCTGTTACCTTCGTAAGATCTCCGAGTCTGGTTTCAATCACGTTTTGCGCTCCTTTCCACTCTCTGAAAAGATAAGGCTTCTTATGTCTCTACATCCGGTTAGCTTCCAGCTTATCCATTTTTTCCTTCGTAACCTGAAATACTTCTGTCTGAACAGCATATCCATCCAGCTGTTCATCTGCCATCTGGCATATTGCCGCAACTTTACTCTTTCCATCACGCAGTTCACAGCCAATGCACTGAAATTCCGTTTCTTCCCCCACTGTACACTCTGTGCTGTCAGGCTCAATTCTTACCGTTACAGAAAATGATGGGATTCCATCTTTCATTGCTGCCTTATGTATTTCTGCTTTTGAAAGCACTTCCTCACTGAACTGATATCCTTTAAATGCCTCCGCCAGATCTGCAAGTTTTGCCATCCCGCTGTAATGATACTCACTTCTTCGCTCTACATCCTGTAACTTTAATTTCATTTATGCATCAGCTCCTTCGCTCTTTTCTCTATTGTAATACAACCGTTTACCTGATGTCAAAGTGAAACCAGACTCTATGACATTGTCTCACCATGGCCATCTTCATCCTGAACATCTGATCTGCCTTTTTTCTTTAACTGCGTATATTTCTGCCGGCTTCCATATGCCTCCTCCACAGGATAACGAGACACATTCTTCTGAAGCTTGTCCTCTATGATCTGACAGATATCCAGTTCAAGTATATCCGCCATCATAATACAATAGATCAGAACATCCGCCAGTTCCTCCTGCATATTAACTTTCTTTTCCGGAACCTCCGTATCACCTCCAGACCACTGAAATGCTTCCAAAAGTTCCGCTGCCTCCAGGCTGATAGAAATCGCAAGATCCTTGGGATTATGAAATTGTTTCCACTCCCTGTCATCTCGAAATTTTAATATTTTACGAATCACTTCCTCCATGACATCCTCCACTTTACTCTTTATATAACTCTACATACCGGCTAAAATAATGCCGAAGTTCTTCATCACATACATAGACATAAGTTCCGAGAATCCCTCTGGACATCAGCACATAATAGATATTTCTGATATATCTCCATAATTCATCATCTGTCGCAGTTTTTTTACCATTTTGATCATAATAATGCTTTCTGTCAATCATCAGCTGGCCATTCCTGTATTTCAATTCATCACCAATAATAACAAATGCATAGTTGAGATCATATCCCTGTACCGTATGAATACATCCTACCTCATTTATTGCATTCTCACTGTTTACCCATTCTTTTCCTGTTGCATTCCATCTCTTCTCAATCCCGTCTATGACAATATCCACAACAGTCCCTGACTTATCTTCTTTGCTTTTCCATTTCCACGCATACCCTGCTGCCATTCTGCACAGACCAAATTCTTTTTCCTTCTCATATAAAAGCTGGTTAAACAGACTAAATTTTTCGAACAGTTTAAACTCATATTTTTTAAAACTTCGTTTGCTGTCCAATGTACCGCTTAACAATCCGCATATATATCTCAGATAATCATTTCCGCCCTTTACACGCATCTGGGAGCAGAGCTGATAATATCCCGCTGCCCTCTGCGCGGTTTTATCATTTAATTTGTGATACTCAATACCAGAGGGACCGATAACCTGCAGCTGATCATAGAATATGATCTGAACTCTACTTCTTTTAATTATCCAGTCCATCTGATCTGCATTTTCTGAAAGACCAAGTGTTTTATTTACTTCCAAATGCCTCTTGCCATAATTGATTGCCCTTTTCTGCTGAAGCCGGTGTCCTTCATCTACAATTAAAATCTGATAATCCTTTTTCAGCACATCATATGGTCCAATAACATCTTTTGCGTATAAACCATCTAAAGACTTGAAGATCTTACGGATCGTTGCTCTAAGTGACTCCTGCGGAACCACAAGGGCCATCTCCATATGTTTCGTTTTTTTTGACTCTTTCAGCAGTTTAAACAGATATACTGCAAGAATTGTTTTTCCTGATCCCGGAAGCCCCTCAACAATTACTGTACCTGCTTTGTTCCAGTTCCTTTCCCGGAAGATTTGAGCGCAGATCTTCTGCTGATCTTCTGTCAATGTTTTATAAGGTGAATACTTAAACAGATCAAGCCCTTCGATCGTCTCTATCGAGTGATCGGCAATTCCTCTGTTTCTAAGTTCCTCCCACAAAGTTACAAATTGCTTTTCATAATACTCTTTATTAAAATAATGTTTATCTGTAATTCCCCTGTTTTTGTTCGTTATAATATACTTTCCATCTGCAGCCATCATTCTGATCAGCCTGGCTTCATAATCTAAAAGAACAGATAAGTTAAACTCATCCGAATATACAAAATAAACTTTTTTAAATTTATGGCTGGCTTTTTCAGGATTTATTTTATGCTGCCCCATCCTGCCGGTTACATTAAGAGACTGGCCGATATAAGCCCTTCTTCCACTGTCCAAAATATATAGCATCGGCCAGTTTTTAAAATATTCTTCCTGGCCATATTCTTCCTCTTTTAACTTCTTCTCAATAATTTCAAACATTTCTCTTACGTACGCTCCCCCTCAGTCTATCTCCAGAACCTCATCAATCTCCTCCAAAAGCCACTCCGGAAAATCCTCCGAGTCCGTATCAATCTCCTGAAGCCTCTCCTTCATCCTCCTGCCTGTTTTCATCGCTTTCTCCCGGTCTCCATAATTATAAAGTACCTCAAGTTCTTCAATCCGTTCCGCAAGAGCCTCTTCACATGCATCCTGAAAATCAGCGCTCAGAAAATCATCCTCAATAAACCACTGCAGTGATTTTTCAAATCTGGCAAGCAGCACATTCGGATTGATATTAAACTTTCGAAGCACCGTATCCTTTCCAATTACTTCATCCGACAAATCGCAGAATTGATAGACAAGATTAAATCCCGTATAAGTACTCGCCATCCGCCCGAAGTCTTCAAAGCCGATCTCCTGCCCGTCAATGACAATACAGTAATCTCCTTTTTGGGAAGTATCCTCGACCCGCCCGGTTCCTGTCTCTTTCAGGCTGTATTGTCTGTCATCTGCATGATATGCATTTTCGATATAACTCTCATCTTTATACTCCTGAAGTGACTTATACCCGATTCCAAGCAATATCTTCTGATGAAGATGATAGAGAGCGTCGCTTTGATTATCATTCAGACCCGTCATTACCTCAAACTGGTATCCTCCGTTGATCTCATCCGCATGCCAGATAGAATATTCCGGAAGCAGCATATTCCATACTTCAAACTGATGAATCTCTCCGTCCACATCGTAGACAGAAATATGCCTCGAATAATTATCGAACTTTTCCGTTCCAAACGCCCGGGAAATGATGTCATTATAGCAATCCAGGCAGAAATCTCCAACCCCCTCTACATGGATCATTGCTTCGGCTTTTTTACATTTGTCGCATTTCAATATAAGTCCCCCCTTCAGGCCGTTTTTTATATTTTAACATGTTCTTACTGCATTTTCTATGTCTATTCCTTCCGCCGCACACTTTTAAATCAGCATACTATCCGCACGTCTGAAAAAGGCAGTCCCTGCATTTTCATGCATCTGACTGCCTATCATTTTTATTTGCGCCGGAACATTCCTACCGCCTCTGATGCCTTCTCTCTGGCTTCTTCACAGGCTTTTCTCATGACTGCTTCTTCATCCACCCCTTCTACATCCAGCAGTTCCGCCCTGATACTGTCAACTGCCCCAATGCCCAGCAGAGACTCACACAATCCCCGTACATAATCTGTTCCAAAATCACACTTCCCAATTGCCCCGCCGCTGGTTGTAATATACACACACTGTTTTGCCCTGCACAGCCCTTGGGCACCAGACGGTGTATACCGAAAGGTGATGTCCGGTACACAGACCTTTTCCAGATATACCTTGAGAACTGACGGAAATGAAAGGTCCCAGTAAGGTGCACCGATCACAATCATATCTGCAGATGCAAACTCCAGCGCATAATCAAGCAGTTCATGCTTCTCATTTCCTGTAATTACCAGGCGCTTCCGAAGTTCCACATCCAGCCTTCCTATCGGCAGAAGCATACAGTCCCACAGTTTTACATTTATGATCTCACAGTCTTTGGCCTCTTCCTGTAATAGATCCAGATATGCCCGGCACAATTGGTACGTCCTCGACTCACTGTTTTTTCTGATCGTTGCATCCACAAACAAAACTTTATTCTTTCCCATAGTGATCTTCCTTATGATTTCGAATCTGTATCTGCAGGTTTTCTAAAAGTCCTTACATAAAATACCACCATACATGCCGCCGCAAATAAAATTCCCACAGGATATGCGATACTCTGAGAAATCCGGAATCCTTCATCTGCCATTAAAATATACGTGCTGCTTACTCCCGACATAAACATTGCCGGAAATGCCGCGATCAAAGATGCATTTTTCTTACAGTTTTTGTGAAGATATACTGCAGCCGCCCACAACGCAATCATCGCCAGCGTCTGATTAGACCATGAAAAATATCTCCATACGACATCAAAATCCATTCTCGTGAGAACTGCTCCTACAAGCAGCAGCGGAATCGTAAGCAGCAATCGTTTCCTGATTCTGCCCTGATCCAGTTGAAACCAGTCCGCAAGTGTCAGTCTGGCACTGCGAAATGCGGTATCCCCCGATGTAATCGGGCAGATTACCACACCGATGACTGCCAGCGCTCCTCCCACAATTCCCAGCAGAGAGGTCGAGATGTTATACACTACTCCAGACTGTCCAAGCGTCGACAGTGCATTTTGCAGTCCGCCGGTTGATCCATAGAAAGCCACCCCCGCAGCCGCCCAGATCAGCGCAATCACACCTTCGGCAATCATCGCCCCATAGAAAATCTTCCGCCCGTCTTTTTCCTTTTTCATACAGCGCGCCATCATCGGGGACTGGGTTGCATGGAAGCCCGACACCGCACCACAGGCCACCGTGACAAACATATACGGCCACACTGGTTTGCCGTCCGGATGAAGATTCGAAAGTGTAAGTTCCGGAATCTTGTATCCTTCGATAAATATCCCCCCTGCAATTCCAATGACCATCACGATCAGAACGACGCCGAATACCGGATAAATTCTCCCGATCAGTTTATCAATCGGAAGCAGCGTTGCCAGCAGATAGTAAATAAGAATCACGACAACCCAGAATGTCGTATTCAAAACTTCCGGCGTCAGCATTGCAATCAATGTTGCGGGACTCGTCACGAACACTGTGCCGACAAGAACAAGCAGAACTACGGAAAATACACGCATAACCTGCTTCATTCCCGTCCCCAGGTATTTGCCGACAATCTCCGAAATCGAAGCACCGCCCATACGGCAGGAGATCATCCCCGTCATATAGTCATGCACTGCCCCTCCAAGGATACATCCAAATACGATCCACAGGAAAACAACCGGCCCAAACACTGCTCCCATCAGGGCACCAAAAATCGGGCCGGTTCCGGCAATATTCAAAAGCTGGATCAGAAATACCTTCCAGGTCGGCATTTCCACATAATCCACCCCGTCTGCCTGCGCAACCGCAGGCGTCTCCCTGTCATCCGGCCCGAAAATCCGTTCTGCCAGTTTTCCATACGTAAAATACCCCAGAATCAGTGCTGCAAATGCGATTAAAAATGTGATCATTTTTCCCTCCCAGTTATGTTCACATTGTCTTATTTACAATATATGCAAAACTCCGGTTTCTGCCAGTTGTCCTTTTGCACATAATTATATTGACATTCGTCTTCGAAAGGAATATGATAATGATATCAAAATAATATCATTTTATTACACATCCCAAAGGAGGGGTACTGCTATGAAAAACGAACATAAAAATTTTAAAGAAGAAAAAATCTTGACACCAAAAAGTGGAATGGGTATGCTGATTCTTGGGATTCTGGGAATAATTGTAAGTGTTTTTCTCTTCATTTTTGGTTTTGCCGGATTGGATACTGTCTTTTACTCCGTCGGAATTACCATCCTGATTGAGCTTTTGGCCATTGTGCTGATCACAGTTTCCATCATCGGCTTCTGCGGCCTGCATGTCATCAATCCGAACGAAGCGCTTGTACTTGCATTATTCGGTAACTACTATGGAACCTTGAAGAAAGACGGTTTCTTCTGGGTAAATCCATTCTGTACTGCAATTAACCCAACCGTCAAAGATTACGCACCGGTCATTAATAAAAACGGTGTCCCAAGCGGTGGTGTGAAAACTTCTGCCAAAAAAGTTTCCCTGAAGACGATGACGCTGAACAATGAGAAACAGAAAGTGAACGACGAACTCGGCAATCCGATCGAAATCGGCGCAGTTGTCATCTGGAAAGTAGAGAATGCGACAAAGGCCGTCATCAATGTGGAGAATTATAAAAGCTATCTTTCCATTCAGTGCGATTCCATTATCCGTAATACCGCACGCCGTTATCCTTACGACAAGAGCGAGGCCGGAGATGAGAAATCATTAAGAGGAAGCAGCCAGGAGATCGCAGACACAATGTCCACTGAACTTCAGGAAAAAGTGATAAATGCCGGAATCAAAATTATAGAGGTTCGCATCACTCACCTCTCCTATGCTCCGGAAATCGCTTCCGCAATGCTTCAGAGACAGCAGGCTGAGGCAATCATCGATGCCCGCCAGAAGATTGTAGAAGGTGCAGTCAGCATGGTAGAAATGGCACTGGATAAATTAAATGAGAATAACATCGTCGAACTCGACGAGGAACGAAAAGCCGCAATGGTCAGCAATCTGCTTGTCATCCTCTGCGGCAACAAAGACGCTCAGCCTATTGTAAACAGCGGTTCCCTTTACTAATTACGATAAGATGTCTTTACGAAAGAACCAGGGGGCAAAAGACAGTTTGCCTCCGGTATCAGAAAAAGATATTTCACTAAATCTTCAGAAAGGCGATGGATAACCTTGGACGAAAAAAATAAAAACACTGGTAAAAGTGCACCAAAAAAGCAGGTACCTCTACGGCTGTCCGCCTCCCTCTGGAATGATCTCGCCCAGTGGGCTGAGGACGATTTCCGCTCTGTCAACGGACAGATCGAGTACCTGCTTACGGAATGTGTAAAGCATCATAAAAAGAAATAATCTCCCCTGTATTTCCGTATATGTTTCCAAACTAGTAAAAGAGAAGGGCTGTCATGATGATCAGAACATATATTGCAAGCGGAATCATGTTCCACGCAATAATCTTCCCCTCATTACCGGCAGCTCCGGTTGCTGAAGTTACAGCCACCACATTGTTCATGCAGACCATATTTCCCAAAGCGCCCCCTGCTATCTGCAGTGCAATCACCAATGCAGGATCAAGCCCCAGCGTCTGTGCCACATGGAACTGGAGCGGTGCGAACATCAGGCAGGATACTGTGCAGGACCCGGATACAAAGGCTCCCAGTACTCCAATCAGCGGCGCCACCAGCAGATAATAACTTCCTGTGACATCCACAATTCCATTGGCAATGAGAGACAGCATACTCTCCATCCCTGAGTGGTTATAATCCGTGTTGGACAAAAGCTGTACCATCGCCATCCCAAATAAAAGCGCCAGTGTCAGCGGTTTTATCTTGATAAAAGTCTCCTTCACTATCGATTTTGTCTGCCTCTTATTCAGACGGAAGAAGAAAATAAGCAGAACCCCCACCAGCAGAAATGGAATAATCCCGGGATTGTACGCCCAGTCGAATGTATAATCGATCCCTTCCACGCCTCTAACCGATATTTTGGTATAAGCAAGTGACTTTAAAAAATCTTTTATCTTAAGTGCCGGAATTCTCGTAACCAGAAGGATGACACCAATACAGATATAGGGCATCCATGCCCGGACAAGCGTCATCTCCCGCACACGTCCTTCTTCCGGTATGAAAGATACAGACTCTGCTTCTTTTCTGACAGTCTCTCTCTGATTCTCAGGGAAATCCCACACATACTCCGGTACAAAGATCCCCATCTTCGCGGCCCCTATTACAATTCCCATTCCAATCAGCGAACCAATCACCGTCGGAAATTCCGCTCCCACAAATCTTGCCAGCAGTACATAAGGAAGCACAAATGCCAGCCCCGCCAACAGCGTAAAAGGAATCATTTCCAGCACAGAGCGAAGTCTCCGCTTCTTTGAATACCCAAAAACCAGCATAAGAATCATGAGAAGCGGTATAAAAATTCCCCCGATTCCCAGAAGGAATGCCAGATTGGACGTCATGCTCTCTTCAAATGCCTGTACACTTGTCCCTGTAATTCCCTCCTGTATGAGAGTTACCGTTGTTGTCACAGGTGTTGCCACCGCCCCAAACGCTACCGGTGTACTGTTGGCAATCAGCGCCACCGTACAGGCAGCTACAGGCGGGAACCCAAGTCCGGTCAGCAGAGGCGCCGCAAGGGCTGCCGGTGTTCCAAACCCTGCACTTCCTTCCAGAAAAGCCCCAAAGAGCCATGCAATCATAATTGCCTGGATACGCCTGTCATTCGAAATGCTGGAGAACCCACGGCTGATCGCATCGATGGCTCCTCCCGCCTTCATGACATTCAGCAGGAAGATTGCTCCTCCGAAGATAAATACCATATTTATCGTCTTAAAAACACCCGTCATCATATAACCGAACGCAACATGGAACTCCATTTTCCAGACACAGACAGCCAGGATACTGCAGACGATAAAAGAAACCGCCATCACAGTATAGGCTTTCCATCTGCCAGACAGCATCAATATGACTGCCAGAAGAATCGGCAGCGAAGCTAAAAATATATACATCTCAACTCTCTCTCTTTCTGTCACACACTTTGCCCGGATTCAGGATATGGTTTGGATCGAAAACTGCTTTGATTCCACGCATCAAAGTCAGCTGCACATCCTTAAGCTGTTCTTCCATATATCTTCGCTTCGCCCATCCAATCCCATGTTCTCCGGATACAAGTCCCCCCATAGATGCAGCTTCCTGGTACATTTTCTCAAAACAGTCCAAAAGTTTTTCTTCCCATATTCCATCTGGGATACTATCCCTGCATAGATAGACATGAAGGTTCCCATCACCCGCATGTCCAAAACTCAGAATCCGTATGCCCGTATCCTCTGCCATGTCATGTACAAAATGCAGAAAACGGGCAACACAGTTTACTGGCACCACCACATCGCACTCATCCATCTCCGTCGTAGAAGCTTTGATTCCTTCCAGAAACGCGCCTCTCGCAGACCAGACAGAATCTTTCCGTTCCTTCGTATCTACAAGATAGGCGTCCAGTGCCCCCTGCAAGAGACATTGCTGTGCAAGCTGGTCAAGATCCTGTCCGGTACGCTCTTTGCTGCTTCCGTCTGCTGTCAGCAGAAGATACGCATCACTCCCGGAATCCGGGAATTTCTTCCCCAGATAGTTCTCCGCGCATAGGATGACTTCCCTGTCCATATACTCCACGGCAGTGGGGGTATGATTAGACTTAAGAATCGCCGGAACCGCCTGGATTGCAGCATCCATAGATGCAAACGGCACGAGAAGGCTCATCGAACAGGCCGGCAGCGGAACAAGCCTGAGTGTTGCTTCTGCCACCACCGCAAGCGTCCCTTCACTTCCGATCACCAGGTCTTTCAGACTATACCCCGTACTGTTTTTTGCCACATTTCCTCCCAGCATCTGTACGGTTCCATCTGAAAGGACTACCTTCAGGCTGCGGACATAATCTCTGGTCACTCCATATTTTACTGCTCTCATTCCCCCGGCATTTGTACTGATATTTCCCCCGATTGTCGCTGATTTTTCTCCAGGATCCGGCGGATATAAAAATCCTTCCGTTTCCACAAACTCTGCCAGGTCCATCAGCAGAACCCCTGGCTGCACGGTCACCGAAGCTGTCTCTTTTTCCAGCTTAAGAATCTGGTTCATTCCAGTCATATCCAGCACAATTCCGCCGTATACTGCAACCGCACCTCCCACCAGTCCTGTACCTGAACCGCGCGCCACAACTGGAATTCTTTTCTCATTTGCATATGCCATGATACTGGAGATCTCCCCGGTTGTCAGTACCTTTACCACAGCTTCCGGGGCCCCTTCAATCTGCCCCATCTCATCATGCCAGTATTCCTCCTGGATCTCTTTTCCCGTCATCACTCTGGACGGGGCAGCCGTTTCCAGAAACCTGACGTCTTCTTCTGTTAATTTATGATACATGCGGCATATCTCCCTTCATTTTCTCCATAAGCCGGGGCAGAATCTCATAGATATCCGCCACAACCCCATAGTTGGCGATGTCGAAAATAGGTGCTGTTTTATCCGTATTGACCGCAATGATCATGTCACACCCTTTCATTCCTGCTGTAAACTGCACAGACCCGGAGATTCCCAGTGTGATGATCACTTTGGCACTGACCGTTCTGCCGGAGAGGCCGATCTGCCGCTTCGGCCCAAACCACCCTTTCTCCACAAGCGGCCTCGTACAGGCAATCTGTGCACCGATGTGTTCTGCAAATTCTTCAATCACCGAAAGATCCGACTGGCTTTTGACGCCCTTCCCCACCGCAACAATAATCTCCGCATCCGAAATATCTATTTCCTTTGGTTTCTCTGTCACTTCCAGAAGTTCCAGCCTGCTTTTTCTTTGTTCCCTCGCAAGTTCCATATGAATCACCCTTGCATCATTGGCTGGCTTTTTGCATACCGCATTAAAAATGCCAGGACGGACAGTACAAAACTGCGGCCTGGTACCTGGTGTTATGATCTCCGCCATAATATTTCCGCCAAATGCGGGGCGTATCTGGCGTAAATCCGTATTTTCCTTCATCTCAAGACTTGTACAGTCTGCCGTAAGCCCTGTCTGAAATCTGGCCGCTGCCTTCGGTGCCAGCGATCTCCCCTGAACTGTGCCGCCTACAAGAACCGAAGACGGCTGTACTTTCCGTATGAAATCTTCCAAGGCATTCGTATAAGTATCAACATGGAATTCTTTGAGCTCTGCATAGTCATACACATATACCCGGTCCGCTCCATATTGAAGCAGTGTCTCTGCTGCTTTCTCTGTCTGATATCCCGCCAGAACTGCATAGATGGGATGCCCGGTTACTTTGGCTAATTCTCCGGCCTTTGTCAAAAGCTGAGGTCCGGACGGAAGAAGCTGGCCCCCATACTGCTCTGCATAGACTGCAATCCCATTCCACTCTTCTTTCTTTACCGCTGTCTTCCCAGTCTCCTGCAAGATCAATGCACCGTCACTGCTCTTTAAGCACGCCCTGCACATTTTGCATTTTTCCCGGTCAAGAAACAGTTCTCCTTTCTCCTCATATAGCGCATGAAAGGGGCAGAGGGATACCAGTTGTTCGATTTTTTCTTCTGTCAAACGTTCCTGTTTTATTATGATTTCTGTCACTTTTTCCCTCCTATACCAGCTTTACTTCTTCTAACAGATGATACAATGTATCAGCCATCTCCGGTGCTGTTCCTGTCAGCAGTTTTTTCTCTTTTTTCCTCTCCGGCTGAAAGATACGTACGACCTGCGTCGGAGATGCCTCCAACCCATAATGGTCCGGATTCTGATCGTCAAGATCCTCTATGGTGAGTCTGTGAAGCCTCTTCTCCTGATACTGCTGTTTTCTCCGGTAAGACGGAAGCCGGGGCGTATTGATGCGATCCCCGGTACATAACAGACAGGGAAGCGGAAGTTTCTCCACCCGGATATGCTCTTCTGTACTCGTCCTTACAACGATCTGTCCTGGTTCCACAATATCCGCCGACGTTACATGCGTCGTATGAGGGAGATCCAGCCATTCCGCCAGCTCTACACCGACCTGCGCTGTATCTCCATCCGTTGTCTGCCTGCCGCACATAACCAGATCTGCCTCTCCGGTCTTTTTCACAGCCTGTGATAATGCGTAGCTGGTGGCAAGGACATCGGACCCGGCAAATGCCGGGCCGCTGATGATCCATCCTTCATCTGCTCCCATATAAATCGTCTCCAGCACCGCTTCTTCTGCCTGCGCAGGTCCCATAGTCAGTGTCTGTACTGTTCCGCCAAACCGTTCTCTCAAGGTGAGCGCCAGTTCAACTGCGTACAGATCATATGGATTCAGCTTACTGTCAGCCCCCTCCCTCCTGAGTACGCCTGTCTTTGGATCTGTTGTCACCTGATTCGATTCCGGCACCTGTTTCATACATACTAATATATTCATCTGCTGCTTTTCCTTTTTCTCAATGCGACCACTGCACCGCTGATACCAGCCAGTGAAAGAAGCAGATAGAATCCAACCTTTGCCTCATCTCCTGTTTTGACACTGCCGGTTTTTGCAGTACCATTCTTTGTCCCATCTGTCTTCACATTGTTCTCTGCCGCCGTGATCTCGATTGCCGTCTCTTTGCTGCTCTCATTGTAATTGCCATCTCCCAGATAACTGGCAGATATTGTGTGGTTTCCTACGGACAGCTTTGGCAGCTCTGCCAGCACCTGTCCATTTGAGTCAAGCTCTGTTTTGATTTCTGTCTTTCCATCTATTACAAACTGAACATTTCCTGTCGGGGTTACACCGGCACCCTCTTTTGAAACTGCTGCTTTGACCGCCGGCTTTGATTCTGCGGTATAGGTAAGCTCCAGGCTTGTTTCCGCTTTTTGTATCTGCATAGAAACCTGGGCAGAAACCTCTTCATACTGTTCATTTCCTGCCATCACAGCCGTAATGGCTGCTTCTCCTGCACCGTTAATTGATACGGCACCCGCACCATCCACAGACACAATCCGCTCATCAGAACTTGCAAAAGTAACAGCTCCTTGTGTACTTCCTCCGGATACAGCTAATGTGCACCCTGTACCCCCATAGACAAAGGAACCCTCTGCTCCACTGATCATAAGCGCTTCCTGGCTATGCTTTTCATTCGTTTCCAGCAGGCGCGCACTCTCAATTCCTTCCAGCACCACCGCCTCCGGCTGGCTTAAATAGGACCCCAGCGCATCTTCACACGCTTCGTACTCATGAACATTTGCTTTTCCTTCAAACTGCGGATAATCTTCCGTATCATTTGGCAGGTAGTTATTCATTGCAACCATATAGGTTCTGTCCCCATCTATTGCTTCTCCCTGCACCAGCGCACTGATGATTCTGCTGCCTGCTTCCAAAGAAGGATTATATTTGATCTCCATTCCGCCAACCTGAAGTACATTCCCGCTGTTCGCCGGCCAGCCGTCATAATCCCCTTTTTCATTCGCCTCTATGTTCGTTCTCATAATCTCCAGGGAAGTTTCCAGCATCTCCAGAATTTCCTTCCCGCTCAGCTCTTTTGTCACAATATAATTGCCGTAAGGGGACACATCCAGAACATTCTGATAGGTAACCTCACCTTTCGGGATCGATGCACGAATCCCTCCGGCATTCTCAAATGCAATGTCCGCTCCGGTTGAAAGAAGATACGCTTCCGTCACTGCACGCCCCATCGTCGTCTCGCCAATTCTTATATTCTCCCATACTCCGTCCAGATCCTCGGGCGCATAGCCAACCGGCTGAGAGAGAATTGTTTTCTGTCCCTCCGCGATACCATAAAGAAGCGATTGTACCGCCGGATCTGCTCCAAGCGCCTTGCCTGTATCATAATCAATCAGATTTTCTAAAAATTTAGCGTCCCCGACAAGATTACCATCCGCATCCAGAGAGCACTCTATCTTCACATTTCCAAAATTCCACAGGTTGTATCCTGTCTCCACTACCAGCGCTGTCTTCCCGTCGGGCCTTGTAACCGCCTCATTGACTGTTGTATGTTCATGCCCTGCAAGCCACAGATCTACTCCATCCGTCACAGACGCCAGACCTTTTGGATCAATACAGTGCGCCATGCCGATCACGATCTGGCATCCCTGCTCCTTCAGCTCACTGGCCGCTTTTTGGGAATACTCTGCCATATCTGTAAATTCCAGTCCTTCCACGTTGTCCGGAGCAGTCGCATTGTAAATGGCAGGGTCAATCACCCCGAAGACTCCTATTTTCAATGTCTTCCCATCTTTTGTAACTTCCTTTGTCAGATACTCCTGATCAAAAAACATACTCCCATCTTCATTGACCACATTGCCTGCCAGAATCGAGAACTGCCCGCTTCCGTTACCCCTCACAATACTTTCCAGTTCCAGAAGCCGGTCCTTCCCATAGTTCCAGTCATGATTTCCCGCGGTCATGGCATCATATCCACAGGCACCGAGAAGCTTTGCCACAGACTCCCCTTTCACAAGCGTCGCGATCGACTGCCCGTGGAACGTATCTCCGGCGTCCAGCACCAGTGACAAATCCATTCCATTGGAAGCTTCATCAATATAAGTTTTCACCTTCGGAAGTCCGATGACCTGATTCCAGTCATCCTCCTGAATTCTCGCATGGATATCATTCGTATGCACTACATTCACAAGAAACTCTGTATGGTCTCCTGCTTCTGCATCCGTACTGTAAGTATCTGTATCCGGTTCCCCGGCATAAACCATGCCGGACATCATGCCAAGGATCAGACATACAGACAGCAGGATCCCTATCATCTTCTTTTTCATCATATTTTCTCCTTTATTTTACAGCCAGAATTACAGCTACGGTAATACAGCCTTCCTCTTCCGCCAGGTTCATATCTCCCGACGCATCTGCCGTGACACGGAGTTCGTAAATGCTTTTTTCATTCATTTTCTCCTGCTTTTCTACTTCACGGCCTTTTTCATCTGTAAGAATGAGATTGTCTATTCTTTCCAGAGTCCCGTCACTTTTCATGTAATATCCAACATACTCTCCCTTTGTTTTGTCAAGCCCGTTGACACAGAACGCAACCGTGCTTTCATCCCCTGCATCTTCTACCATAGCAGACTGCAGATAGGTGGCGGGTGTTCCCTTGCTGCCGGATGCAGTTCTGAACTCTTCATCACTTAGAACCGCTCTTTTCATTTTCGTAATATCAAGCTTCTTCTCAGGCTCCTCCGGAAGATAGGCAAATCGATCCTGCAGGCGCACAAGGATCTGCGAATTGGTCGGACAGTAGACGGAATTTCCATTGTCTCCCTGCATGATTCCCACCGCTATATTGTTATATTTCTCCTCATCAGACACCGGTTCCCACAGAACCGTCTCTCCGGTATCATAGTCCAGCGCAAAGAATCCCCATTCTGAGGTTGACTCATTCTGCGTGTATCCATAATAATATCCTGTACCCGTAGAGAATTTAATCATACAGGTATCTTTCAAATCCTCCCGGCACCATACGCTCTTGGCCTGATAGGATCCATCTTCTTTCTTTATAATATCCACCCGCTCTACCCCGGGCATCAGATAAGAAGATCCCTTCTCTCTCCAATTATCATCATAGAGATTATTAAATGACTGGATCGACGAATCCGCATCCGGATTGAAAATATCCGCATTCCCCGCTCCATACCAGTTGCATATAAGAACTGAAGTTTTCTGCTCATCCGGCGAATATACACTGATAGAATTCTCCACCGAGACAGTTACCTGATCCCCCAGTTCCAGTACGGGCATTGTAACTGCCGTTTCTCCTGTTTTTACATCCACCGCAATCAATTCCACTGTATCCTGATTATCAGTAAACAGAACCAGATCATTGGTCAGCGTCGGAGAACTTCCGCCGCCCCAGGCAAGCCCTGCCCCAGTGATCTGTGAATCCTCCTGTGCCGCTTTCCCTCCGGAACTTTCATAAGGCACTTTCCACCGGACATTCACTGTGCCTTCTTTTGCTTCCAGCAGATAACACGCCTGGTTCGTCAGTATGACACAGCCTTCCGGATGCGCTGCCATTCCATTCTCTGCGTTCTCTCCTTCTGCAAGCTTCATATAATAGAGATACTCCTCCGGGTTCAAATTCGTCTCCCCTGCCATGTACCGCTCTATATACTCCCGATCCAGATATCCCCAGAATCCCGCCTTACTGTATGCGGGATTCTTGTGAAATCCGCCAGTCACAAACCAGAGATTCCCCTGATAATCATAAGCAAGGCTCAGAAGATTCTGGTCAATTTCTTCCCCCAGAGCCTTCACAGCCCCCGACACAATATCTACATCTAATGCCTTGTGAAATACCGGAAGTACCTCTCCGTTCTCATCTGATGTCTGGATCATCACGACATGTCCATGGGTGGTCGGTCCGACAAGGTAATTATCTTTATCCACAAAAGAATACGATATCTGTATCCCATACTTTGCTCCATTGTCATCCAGGTATGGCTGGAACTTCCCTTCCACGTTCAGCTCAGGACTGTCCATATCCCGGATGGCAATTCCCCCGGAAATCACAGTCCCATCCTCCATCAGCTGGCTGTACGGAGCAATTGCCCTTCCATTATTATCATAAAAAAAAGCCGGAGGTGCGTTAGGGCTGTCCTTAGCTACGCCCTCAAACAACTCCGGATGGATTCCAAGCGGCATTGTTTTAGCTGTCACATCCGAATTATAAATATCATTATGTATATTCGCCTCTTCTGTAGACAGGTATGGATTAGGTACCAGTTCATTTGCATCTGTCCATCTCGGTACAAGCGCGTCGCCCTCAATAACTTCTGCCTCGGATGAATCCTTCTTCTGTTCCGCTGGCGACTGTTTCTGACTCGAGCATCCGCTGCACAGCACTGCTATTGCCACGCACATTGACATGCCTTTTATGATCTTCTTATTCATCAACTTCTCCCTTTCCTCATGGGTGTACTGCAGACGTACAATTCATTGAAATATGACTGGTACAGCACACCACACAGTTTTTATAATTATACCTTTACAGATTGGGAGGAATCCACTTTCTGGCAGGAACGTCAATTTTCTGGCAGGAACGTCAATGATGCGTCTTTTTCCTTTTAAGCCACAGGCAGTAATATTGGTAACATATATTTTCTCTCTAGAAACAATTCCACCTATCCTGTTGTTTTCGTTACACAATCCGTCATACAGTGCTGTTTAATTAAAAAAAAGAAAAGTGCCCGTCCGTTATTTATTGGACACTCACTTTTCTTTCCTGAGTATAATTCTATTTCTTAACCTCTGTTACACATGACTGCCGTTGGAACCGCACGAAAAACATTTGCGGTCCTATCCATCACTACCTGCTCCTCGCTTCCAGAATCAAGAATCGTATTTTGCACTGATTCCTTTTCAACCAAGACTGTGATTACATCCAGCATCTCCAGTCTGTCAGTAGATGTCAGTGCATCCACCTGTGCTGAGAAACAGGAGTCGGATGTTTCTGTCTGCTCAGCTGATGCTTCTGTAGTTGCGACAATATGATTGGATGATATGTAATTTCCCCGCCCCGAAACAAGATGGATAATTACAGGTTGCACACCAGACGGTTTTATACACTTTTTATGAACCGATTCTGAAATATGGTTGGAAATCACAGAGTTATTATTACCGCAGATATGCAAAAGTCCAAACATATCATCTAAGCCATTATCATTTTCCAACATGGGGGTCCATGGTTCATTATCACGTAAAAAGTGATTGGAAGAAATCATATTTTCAGAACAGTTTCCTTCTAACACCAGCATTCCTGGATAGAATGAATGAAATCTATTACTTGTAATTATGGAACGTGCCACATTATCAAAACAGACACTGCTCGTACCTCGTGGGAAAATATTATTTGCAGTAATCAAAAGTCCGCCAAAGTTCTGGGCGAATATAGAATATCCGTTATAACCTGCACCTATCAGATTATCCGTTATCTTAGATGCCTGCCCCCATCCCCGCAGCTCAATACAATTTCCACATTCAGCGATAAAATTGTCATGAATAGACAGTGCATCCGCATGATAAATCGTAATTCCGTGTTCTAAATATACAAATCCCATGCCAGTAATTCGGAATGAATCCTGCGCACTTGCAATATAAATACCTGTTTTATTGTTCATATAAGTATTTTCCGGATCATTTTTTCCGGATTCATCATCTGCAAAATGTAATCCGTCAATACAAAAATTTTCAAATTCAACGGAACTGATTCTGGGATTTCCGCTTCGTTCAATGTAAAATGCAGCACCTGCCGCTTCCCCGTCTCCAGGTTCTAAGGAAATGTCTGCCAGAATACGGCTTCCGCCCGGCCACACCTCGTGTAAATCTTTCCATTCTTCCTCCGGAAGATTATAACGGATACTTGAAGACACAAATCCATGCCCGGAACCACCGATTTTCAAATAACTGATATCAATCACTACCTGCGTACGAAGATGATAATCACCTGGCGGAATATAAATAAAAGCCCCTGATTTTCCTCCTTCGTTAACGTTTGCATCTGTTTGTCTGCTTTTGATATCCGCAATCATACTGTTTATAACTTCCCCAATATCCTCGTATGGGTTACCAACGCTCCACTTTGTAACATCATAATAATTTTTGCTGACCATAAATAAATCCTCCTGTCTAGCAATAGCAATTTTTTATTTTATACATCTCAATATCCTTTATTGCCACATTCCCGCCATATGCATGAATCTTCAGTTGATTCTGTGCCTCTGTGGCAAATATATTGTTGGAATGATTATTTCGATACTGGTCTGTAAAAATTTCAAGAGAACTCTTGTCAGATAAAATATGCACATCCAGTTCCTTTTTCCCTTTTAGATACATCACACTTTTTGAGATTCCCCTGCTCCATCCGTCCGCATCATTACGGTCTACACTCATTTCTCCCTTTTGAAAGTCAAACAGACACACCGTCTTTTTCCCTTCTCCGTAGCGCAAATCTAATTCCAGTTTGTCAGCATCCGTCTGTTCAAGATCTATTTTCATCTTCAATTCAAATACCACACCATCCCCTGCCTTCAGTTCTATTTCCTCGTCTGTAACTACAAGGGTTTCCTGATATTGGGGATCCTGTCTTAAATTTTCTATCTCTTTTATCGGAAGAAATTGTAACTTACCATCTTCCGCCAGACGCACCTCTGTCGGAATATTAAAGAAGCCGCACCAGCCTTCCTTATACGTTGGCCCCCAGTCCTTCCATAACGGCATCCATTCCCATTCATTGGCCCATCCTATCATAATTCTTCTTCCGTCCGGTGCCAGGAAAGACTGTGGTGCATAATAATCAAATCCCCAGTCAATCTCGCCGCTTACGTGAGAGTCAAACCTGCCTGTTTTATAATCAAAGTCACCAACCAGATATACAGACGTATGGTCACCTGATCCCATGGGGGAAAATGTCAGCACATATTTATCACCTATTGGATAAAAATCCGGACATTCCCACATAGTTCCCCATTCTCCACGGCTTTCAGCCAGTACATTCAGAAACTCCCAACACAGCATATCTTCAGAACGGTATATCAATGCCTGCCCCCGGTTATTACAGCTTGCACCGCATACCATGTAATAAGTACCTTCATGTTTCCACACTTTCGGGTCACGGAACATATCTGTCGGAATTCCTTCCGGCGCAGTTATCACCGGATTCCCCTCATATTTCTCAAAATGAATGCCATCCTCACTGTATGCAATACACTGTGTCTGCTCAAACCCGCTTCCTTCATTCATTGTTCCGGTATACATGAGAAACAATTTCCCATTATGTTCAATTGCGCTTCCGGAAAAGCACCCTCCTTTGGGATGATTGTCATATTGTTCGCTTGGTGCCAGAGCCAATGGTAAGTAATCCCAATGCAACATGTCATCACTGACCGCATGGCCCCAATGCATACTATCCCAAAATCCACTGTATGGGTTATACTGGTAAAAAAAATGATATTTACCCCTGAAATATATCAGGCCATTCGGGTCATTCAGCCATCCAGCCTCCGGCATAAAATGATAATGCTGACGCATCTTCCCTCTTCTTATCATCTCCTTTTTACTGTTTATCTCACACTGAGCCTTTAAAATACTCTGGTTCATTAATTCTATAGACATAAGACTCCTCCAACATTCTACCCTTTTACTGCTCCGGCTGTCATACCCTGGACAATATATCTCTGAGCCGCAAGCGAAATAATCATTACCGGAAAACTAAACAGAAATGCACCTGCGCACATTGGTCCAAGATCCAGATTATATGCCGACAAAAATCCTGCTAATCCAACTGTAAATGTCTTCGCATTTGTACTGGTCAGCAACAACGCTACAAGGAAATCGTTCCACGCAAGGAACAATGTAAAGATAAATGCAGTTGCCAATCCAGGTTTACAGATTGGCAAAATTACTTTCCGAAACGTCTGCAGACTGCTTGCACCGTCTACATATGCTGCCTCATCCAGAGTTGTTGGAATCCCTTCATAAAAACTTAACATCGTCCACATCACAAATGGCATGTTGATCGCTGCGTACACTATAATTAAGGCAAGCCTTGTATCATATAACCCCATATTACAGATCAGTTCATAAATCGGCACGACAATACTTGAAGTAGGGATCATCTTCAGACATAACACTAAAACCACTAATACAATCGATAATCTGGCACCCGAACGCTGAATCGCATATGCCGCAAGTGAGCCAAGAATCAGCGCAATGATTGTACTAATCAATGCGGCGCTCACGCTATTCAGCAGAAATTTAAATGCATCCATTCTTTCCAGCATTCCTGAAAAATTTTCTATGGAAAATACTTTAGGGAAAAATTTGGGCGGAACTGCTATCACTTCTGATCCTGGCTTAAACGAACAGCAAATTACATATATGTATGGGAAAAGCCAGCATACAGTAAGAATCACTGAAACGCTTATCCCTATTTTTTTTCCGATTTCACCTTTTTTCTTCACTTTTAATGCCTCCTATCAAGCCAACTAACAATTCTTTTTCCTGGGGTTCCACAAGCTCTGCATAAAGACCAGCGTAAATATTATCAGTACTACAATAAATACCACTGCCATTGCACTTGCATAACCGATATCATTATACCGTGTCAGAGTTTTGTATATAATGATACTGATTGTTTCTGATGAACTATTAGGACCGCCTTCAGTCATAGCCCAGATAATATCAAAGGTTCTGGCTGCATCAATAATTCTCACCGACAGTGCTGTCAGCAAAACTGGTTTGATAACCGGAAGTTTAATAGCAAAAACCTGCTGTAACATACTTGCCCCATCTATTCTTGCAGCCTCCAGCATACTGGAATCCAGACCCTGTAACCCGGCCAGTATCATCAACATCATAAACGGTGTTGTGAGCCAGATATCTGCAATACAACATGCGAACAAAGACCATTTCGGATCCGCAAGCCAGAGAATGTCACTGCTGCTTGATAAAATACCAATCTTTGTCAACAGTTCATTGACAATGCCAAAGCTGGAACTCATCATTAATTTCCAGATAAGACCTGCTACCAGTGGCGCGATCATAAGAGGTGCCATCATAAGTGAACGTATAATTTTGCTTCCTTTATAATTTAATTCGAAAAATAATGCAAATAATAGGCCGACCACTGTCTCAATACCTACTGCTACCACAATATAAACCAGTGTATTCTTCAGTTGTTTTAAAAAGCCTCCGGCTGTAAATGCATGGATATAATTTTCTAAACCAATGAATGTTTTATCTCCGGTAATTCCTACTTTAAAGAAACTGTCAATTACCATTGTAATGATTGGATATATAAGAAACGCACCCATAAATACCGCGCCAGGCAAGAAAAATAATAATAAAGTCTTTTTTGAAATTAATCTCATCTCTATTTACCAATTGATTCTATTTCATTCTTTGCTGTGTTCAGTGTATCATTGATATCGGCTCCGCCCAGGCTGGATTCGACAACACCCACAAGAACTTCCTCAATCTGGGCCCATGTAGTTACCATAGGTCTTGCCTGAGACTGTTCAGCCTCTAATGTAGTAAGGACAGCTGTTGTGTGTTCATTTCCTGCTTTGTCTCCCGCATCTTTATATACAGATGTTCTTCCTGCAATCTTTAACGTAAGATCCATATAATCAGCATTGTGATCATACATAAATTCTACATATTTTTTAGCCATTTCCTGATTTTCAGAATTCTTCATTACACACTCATACCACGGGCCCGTGGTTGCTCCGACACCATCACTTCCAGCAAGCATCGGTGCACATCCTACTTTGTCCGCCCCAAGTACTTCTACCGCTGCCGGATATTGATGGCTCCAGTTTAACTGCATTGCAACTTTTTCATTTGTAAACAGTTCCTGAGACTCTGTCGCTGCCGTTGACAACGAGTCTGACGGTGTATAATCCGCATTTGCATTCTCAACCATAAAATTCAATGCATCTACGTAAGCCTGGTCCGTGATATTTACATTTCCCTCTTTGTCAAACACAAGACCTTCTGCTCCGGCCTGACAGGCAAAATCAAGGAATGAACAAACCGCATCAGATCCACTTCCAAAAACAGTAGTACCATACATTTCATCCGTTGTCAGTTCTTCTGACAGTTTCTGATACTCTTCCCATGTCTTAGGAACCTTATCTTCCGGAATAAGATCTTTTCTATAAATTAACACCTTCGAGTTTACCCACATCGGATATCCAAGCAGATTACCGTCAATGGTTCCGCTGTCCTGTAATGTCGGAAGAAAATCACTTGTATCTATATCATTTAATGGTTCGATCGCATCTGCAAATGCTGCTAACCATACCACATCCATACATGCCACATCATGTGCTGCCTGTTTTGCTTTGATCTCCGTGGAAAGCTTGTCATACATTCCAGTATAGGCAACCGCATCAATGATCACTTCACATCCTGTTTCTTCTTTAAATGAGTCCGCCGTTTCTTTTGCAAGTGTCTCCGCCGGTGATCCACTTTCCACCAGTACGGTAATACTGTTCTTACTTGCGGCTTCCTTTTTCCCTCCATTCGTCCCACATCCCGTTAACATGGATCCCACGATTGCGGCAAGCACAATACTAAGCATTTTTTTCTTCATATTTTTTTCCTCCTACTTTTTTGGCTTTCATTTGATATCCTCATTCTAGTTTATGAAATTTATTATGTCAATCGTTTTCATAATTATTTTCTTTCTTCTCTGTTTTCAACATAAACATGCTCTTGTTTTTATGCATATATTACAAGTTTTTTGACTTTTTATTGATACTTTTCATTTTATTTTCAACCTTCCGGAAAATTTATTGAAAATATTTTCATTGTCCATTTTCTTTTGCAGCACATAATGTTATAATAAATTCACAATATAAAATACTGTCTATTTCATGATGTAATATAGTATAAAAATTCATTTCTAAACTTACAAAAAACAAGTGAGGTACCTTTATGAGTAAAGTTAAAATTACAGATATTGCAGAGCGGAGTAATGTTTCTCTTACCACTGTTTCCCGATACTTCAACCACCCTGAGCTTTTATCCTCCGAAACACAGAGTAAAATTAAAGCCGCTATCAAAGAACTGAATTATCAACAGGACAACCTTGCCCGGATTTTAGTTACCGGAGAATCCAATCTGGTAGGTGTCATTTTCCCGCATCTGCATTTGAGCTTCTACACCGAGCTGCTCAACCAATTGATTAAGTATGGGAAAGATAAAGGATACAATTTAATCGTTTATACTTCCAATAACTCTAAAGAAGAGGAGCTGCAGCTTATTCAGAACCTGCTTTCTTACCGGATCAAAGGCCTGATTCTGTTAAGCCACCTCTTATCTGCCCAGGAGATCGAAAACCTGCCTGTCCCCGTGATCTCCATTGAACGTGTGGGAGGTAACTTTAAGCAGATTAACAATGACAATTTTACAGGCGGAAAACTTGCCGCTAACCTTCTGATTCGTAATGGCTGTGAAGTATTTATTCATATCAATAATGATTATCGGGAAGACTGGCCATCTTTCAAGCGAATCCTTGGGTTTGAATATGAGGTAAGAAATTTATGTTATGAAAGATTTGTTGAAAACGACTTTACTGATCCCTACATGTCAAAAGCTGAGGAATCCATGAAAAAATTAGTCCAGCACATTTTCACGAAATACGCCGGCAAAAAAATTGGGATTTTCTGTTCCAATGATGATATCGCAAACCTTTTTGAACGCCAGTGTATTAAACATGGAATTGACATTCCAAATACAGTTGAATTAATTGGATATGATAATTCTCCTGTATCCAATTATGCGGTTTACCCTATTACATCCATCGATCAGAATATATCTCTCATGGCTCAAATTGCAATTCAGTCACTTGAAGACTATATTCCATATGAAAGTATGGTTCCAGCCACATTAATTGAAAAGGAAACAACCAGTCGCTTTTAACTATGCGGTGAAAATTATAAGCTGCAGCACATAAGAAAAAGAGGCAATCGGGAAATAAATGCCTGAAAGGAATAAGAGAAGGTGTGGTTCATGCGAATCACACCTTCCCTTATGAATTAACATAATAAAAAAGTCAAAATAATCCCCACTGGAAAATCCAATGCCATAAAACCATTGATTCCAGTGGGGATGAGTGAATCCAGGGTCGGAAGGATTAAAATTTACTATCAACCGCCTGCCCCTTTTTCTGTATGCAGCTTTCCTACATCGTCTTCACTACTTCCATGAAATTCATCATATCAATCACTTCAATCATCTTTACAGTTCCAGTTCCCCCTGGGCTTTGAACCCAGCATTTTACCTGATTTTCCTCTGGATATACATTAAATGTCATACATGTTTCTCCCTGATTGATATATATTTCTATACTGCTTTTATCTACGGCAATCAGAAGTTCCAGGTTATGCTTCACAAATCTTACAGCGCAGCTTACCGTTCCTCTTCCATAGACATCCGCATTGTTCTTATCAAAGATTAACTCTTTCTTTGCGATATCGATAGTTATCACGGCTTCTTTATCCTCATGGCTCATCAATCCGAATCTGATCTCCTTTGCGCCAACTTCTCTTTCATCTATCATCACCTTGAGCATATAGGAATTCATCCTGTTCGTGGGCAGTTCTATTTTCTGATTTTCCTTAAGCTGAACCTGCAATAATGTAGATATTTTTTCTCTAAGGACATTCAGTTCTTCTACCGGGTAAAATTTAAGCTGCCCTGATTCGGTAAGTGTTACCCTCCGCGGAATACTTAAAGCTCCCCTCCAGTTCTCCGTACTTGTAGGTCCAAACCCGTCACACCACGGCATCCAAAGCCACCCATTTTGCCAGCCAATCGTCACTCGGTTTCCATACCGGTCCAGAAAAGACTGCGGTGCATAATAATCAAATCCCTGATCCATATTGCCATAAGTTTCGACTTGGTACTGCCCACTCTCGAAATCCATTGTTCCAACACAGTACATCGCCTTATTGTTATGCGGATGCTTCATCGGTGAACAGGTTAAGATCCACTTATCCCCCAGCAGATAGAAATCCGGACATTCAAACATGGTACCCAGCAAATTCCTTGATTCCAATATACTGCTTTTATAATTCCAATGATAGAAGTCCTCTGATTCATATAACAATACGCGCCCGTCCCCATCAAGTTCAGGATTTCCAACGGATGCGCCTACGACCATATACCACTTATCATGATAAGAAAAAACTTTCGGATCACGGAAGGCTTCCGCAATACCTTCCGGAGGAGTTTTTATCACAGGATTATCTGCATATTTTTTAAAATGAACACCATCTTCTGACGATGCCATGCATTGTGTCTGTACGACCTTGCCATTCTCATGCTGTGTTGCAGTATAGAAAAGATATAATATTCCATCCTTTTCTATCGCACTTCCCGAGAAACAACCGCCTTCTGCATCATCATCATATGCTTCATCCGGAGTCAGTGCAATTGGGAGATCTTCCCAAGTTACCATATTTTTGCTTACTGCATGTCCCCAATGCATAGATGCCCACTCACAATGTTTCGGATTATATTGATAGAACAAATGATACCATCCTGCATAATATATAAGGCCATTTGGATCATTCAGCCAGCCATACGGAGCTGTAAAATGGTAGTCAGGCCGCCATTTTACACCTTCCTTCTTTTCTCTTTGATTTGTAATAAATGCCTCGATCATACTAGTTCACCTTAATGTCTTCCAAATCTCCATAAAGTACCTTAAGTTCTGTTACCTTTTCTCCATGATCGTCAATGGTCTGTCTGTATGTTCCCCATGCTTTTCCATTAATCCAGAATGTCTGATACTCATCCTGATGAAATACTGGCTGGAACGACATCGTCTTATGAACCAGGTCACATTGATAGCCTGCAAATGCCGGGATTAATGAAAAGCTGGACATTGGCCTGATATAATGGTGTCCGGCTTCTGTCTCACTCCACGGACAACGCTTGATGCCATCATAACGGTCACGAATTGCCCGAATAATTGTCAGTGATTCTTCCAGCATCCCTTCGTAAATCATGCATACGGCTACCTGATACTCGACCCCTGTCCATACTTCGTCACAATACGCAAATGGAAATCTCGGTCTTTCTCCTTTTGGCCATGAACAAAGTACCAAACCAGCCTCATCATTTAACGCATATGTACGCTGCACATTTGGAACATCTTCCATACAATCCCTGAAATTATATCGGTAAATGGACTGTAATGCCGCCTTGACATGTTCCTTTGGCAACACATAACCAAGCCCTGCTGTCTGTGACATGAACTGGCCCAGCAGCTGATCTGTCAGACATCCTTTTCCATACTGATATCTGTATTCATCCACATCATCAAGCTCTTGAATATAGTATTCTCCGTTAAATAATTTTTCATCTAAACGTACGGCTGCCTTGTCATAGAGTGCCTGGTATTGGTCAGCAATCTCATCTTTACCAAGATGCCTTGCCATTTCTATCACGCCTTTCACCGCACCCAGATAAACGGTATTTGTCATTGTATTTGGCCCGTAGAATTCTATATCATAAGTCACATGCTGCTTCCCATCTAACACTCCGTCTCCATCGACATCCCATTCTTTTATGGAATATTCTAATGCCTTCATCATGCTGTCCCAGATACCATGAAGGAACTTATCATCTCCGGTATATTTCCACTCACGATAGATGCGGAGAATAGAACCAAACTCACCATCGCACGCCGGAATCATATCCCATCTGCTCTCTCCGAGACACTTTCTGGCTCTGAATGGCATACATCCATCCGGATCAAGTTCCACATTAAACTCTACATTTCTCATTGTCATTTCCAGTTCCGGAAAAAGTCCTGCCACTGCCGTAGCATAATTCCATACATGATTTACATTTCCCTGTCCACAGCCGACATAATCGCGGATTCCTTCCCAGCCCATGAAGTTCCCGTCTTCAATACGGAAACAGCAGTGGCTCTTCATTGACATAATATTCGATGCAACTGCGTCAATTACATAACCCGGCAGTGATGTCGAGAATAATGCATCCTCAAACGCATGTGACGTATTTTCCAAATATTCTTTTTTCTCAATCACATATTTTAAGACATCCCACGCATCATCGAATTTTGTGGCATAATAGTTCCTGATGCTGTCATATCCGCCTTCATTGTATCTTTTAAGATCTTCATCGTATTCAATCCATCCTTTCGGCCTGTTTGGGAAATACCACGAAATCATAAATTCAAAAACCTTTTCTTCGTTGGGAAGAATTGTTTCATAACTGCTGATCGAGCTGATTCTCTCTTTCAAATTCAGAAAACTAAAGTCGTAGTGTGAAAGGAGATCACATCCCTTTGACTCAATCTCATCTTCTTCCTCTAATTTGCCATCGCCTGCAAAATCATCCCAAAAATCCTGGGCATTGTCTGTCCACTGCCCATGAAGCCATTTTTTCCTGGTAATATTATTTTTATTTGTCGTCGCAATTGACATGCTGCCGAATTTCATATCGGTTTCTTTCAGGTTTTTCGCTGTATAATACCACCCTTTTAATCCATTTTCTTCTTTATATTCATTCTGTACTTCATCCACCAGTTTCACATTATTAAACACGTCGTATCCGTCAAATCCAACGACATTCGCCAAAGTGCCAACCACCGAGACATCAATCGGCTGATCGGTCGGATTCTTCACTTTATATTTAATAATAGCCGTCGGAATTCCTGAATCATCTGAATTCAACGGAATAAATGGTGTGAAAGCTTCCATCTGCACCATAACCGGGATCTTACTATCTTCTAAATCTACATATACGAATGGTTGTTTTCCAACCATCTTTGACTTCTCAAATCTGGGAATTCCTGCAAGTTCTCCATTCAAAAAACCATGTGATTTATAAAATGGCGGCTGAATTTTTGACTCAAGGATTCTGCTTACCGGCTGTTTCCCATTCTCCTTCACCCATATTCCAAAAAATGAAAATGGAACAAATTGTCCTTTCCCTGGCCAGTTGAATATTTCCCAATCACAAAGCTGACCTCTTGATCCAACAGAAATATTGCCGGTTCCCAGTCCTCCTAATAAAAATTTGGCAACTGTAGCTTCTCCTCCATACGAGATTTCTCCTCCTGTTTTATATAAATCTGCTTTTGAATGTAATTTCTTTGTATCCATGATTTCTCTCTCCTTTTTTATCCTTTTACCCCTATATGTGTCATACTCTTTACGATCCATTTCTGTCCAATGATAAATACAATCAGAACTGGAATAATTGATAATACAACCGCTGCAAACACAACGTTATCACCTGTCGCGTATGGCTGTCTTATTGATAAAATCCCGACCGGTAACGACAGCTTTGGCGTATCATTAATCATAATAAAAGTTGTAAAATAGTCATTCCATGAAAATGTAAATACAATGATTGCCAGAGACGCCAATGTCGACTTTGCCATCGGCAGCATGATCGAGAAAAAAGTCCTGATTGGTCCGGCGCCGTCAAGCGCCGCTGCTTCATTCATATCCTTCGGTATCCCCAGAAAAAATTGTCTCATCATGAAAATTCCAAATGCTCCTGCAAGTCCCGGACACGTTGCACCTAAGATCGATGGCAATGTAACTGCCCACGAGGTATTGACAACGCCTAAAATCGTCATGATTTTATATAAAGCAACAATTGTAACCTGGGTAGGAACCATCATTGCAATCATCATAAGAAAAAACATCGTATTTTTCCCTTTGAAACTAAACTTTGCATATGCATACCCTGCCAGTGCACCATGTGCTACCATCCCAATTGTAATAATTGTACTCATGAATAAACTGTTCTTCATGAATGTAAAAAAGGGGATCGAATCAGAAAATAGCTTTGCAAAATATTTTAAATTCCAATCACGAAATGCCGGCGGCAGCCATTTGGGCGGCAGGGCAATTGCCTCATTGTATGGCCTTAAGGATGCCGAGAATACCCAGAGGAATGGCGCAATCATGATAAACGCTATGATCGTCATTACAACGACCAATATCATGTGACTGATTTTTATCTTCTTTCCAAATATTGTAATCCGCTTACTCATAATGAACCCACCATCTACTTCCTACAAACTGTATCACTGTTACGATCGCAATTAAAAACAACAGCAAAACTGATAACGCTGACGCCAAACCATAATCAAATGAGGTAAAGCCCTTCTCTGCAATTAACATTACCAGACTTCTTGAGGAATCTCCCGGGCCTCCATTCGTTAAGACATAGATAGATTCATATATTCTCAGGGCTCCTGTCACATTCATAATAAGCACGAAAAATATCTGAGGAGATGCAATCGGGACAATGATTTTGGAGAATCTTTGAACTGCATTTGCACCATCTATCTCTGCGGCCTCTAACAAGCCTCTGTCCACATTTTGCAGTCCTGCAAGTATAAGCAGCATGGACATTCCTGCATTTTTCCATATGTCTAATATCAGAACCGCTATTTTAGACATCTGCTGATTACTCAGCCAGCCAATTTTATCAATATGTAACATGCCCAGATAATAATTGATAACACCTGCATCCGTCTGAAAGAAAGACTGCCAGATAATTGCCACAAACGTCAGTCCTACCAATGATGGGAAAAAGTAAACAGATCTGAAAAAAACATTCAGTTTATTCGGCAATATGTCATCCACTATAACCGCAAGCAGCAGCCCAAACGCTGTATTTCCAACTGCGCAGAACAAGGTATACCACAATGTATTTTTTAATGCCGCCATCGATCTTGTATCGCTTAAAATCTTCATATAATTTTCCAGACCTGTAAATTGCGACGCTCCCGTGAAGACATTGTATTTTTGAAACGAAATCACAACTACCCATATTAATGGTATGATCACAAACACCAGAAATCCAAAGAATGAGGGAAGTGAAAATAAATAGGCCGCTCTTTTTTCTCTTCTATGATCTTTTACTTTTTTACTTTTTTTCACCAACATTCACCTCCATATACCCACATGTGGCAGATAAAATCTGCCACATGCCAGGTATTGCCTGCAATTCTATTCTATTGTATCTTCCAGACTCTTTTGTGCATCATCCAATGCAGTTTTTGCATCCTTGCTGCCTGAGAACAGTTCTTCCAGGCCACGCTGCAAAGTTTGTTCCAGATCACCGTAAAAAGTTGGAGCCGCTACAGGACTTCCTGCTTCAATTGCCTTCCACAATCCGCCTACATTTTCAGGTACTGTTCCCATAATAGAAGGATCTGTTGCCAGAGATTTGGTCGGAGGAATCTGCTGTCCACTGGCCGCATTCGCGGTCAGAGTTTCCGTTGATACCATTGCTTTTAATAAGTCCACTGATAACTCTTTCTCCTTTGTAGATGTTCCGACACACCATGCAGAACCTCCGTATACGGTCCCTTCATTTTTATTGACCGGCCACTGTACACAGTCAAAATCATCATTTGTAAGTCCTGCATCCTGCCATGTATTTAAAACCCATCTTCCGGCTCCTACCATTGCAAGCTGTTTTGATGCAAACATTGTATAAACGTCTGATGAGATCGGATCTGGTGTGACGCCTTCTGTAACTAAACTGTTTAAGAATGTAGCTGATTCGATCATCGCGTCACTGTTTAAAGCAGGTGTTTTATAATCATCGCTTACCGGATATGCCCCATTTGTAACCCACCATGGCGTTAACTGAAAATACGAACTTGATAAGCCGAACCCATATACCGACTGATCTGCTTTGGTTAATGCCTTCGCATCTTCATGAAACTCGTCCCATGTCCAGCCATCCTCAGGATAAGCAATTCCCGCCTCATCAAACATTGTTTTATTGTAATACATAACCATTGTCTGTGTGCCGCTTGGCAATCCATACAACGTTCCGTCTACGCTAAAACCATCCAGCAGCGACTGCGCATATTCACCCTGAAGCACCGTCAAATCTTCATCACCTGCAATCACTTCGTCAAGCGGCATCAGCAGATCATTATCAACTGCCATCTGCGCTGCCTCAAGTCCCAGATTAATAACATCCGGCGCCTCTCCTGATGTTGACATCGTAATCCATTTCTGAATAAAATCCGACCAGTTCTCAACTGGAACACAGGTCTGTTCCACTGTTACATCCGGATGATCCTCGTTAAATCTTGCAATTGCATCATTTGCAATGCTCTCTTCCTCTGTACTTCCCCAATTAAGAACCCTCAAAGTTGTTTTCCCTGAATCTTTTTGTTCTGTACCTCCACTGGTACTTCCACCGGAACTTTTATTGTTCCCACATCCGGCTAATGAGCAAATCATTGTGACAGCTAACCCTAAACCCAAAATCTTTTTTAACCGTGTTTTCATAACCTTCTCCATTCTTCTTTTTATTTTGTTTTTATATGGAACCCGTTCCATATCGTTCCTTTTTTTGGAATTCCTAAAATAGGAATTCCATTGTATGCGGCCACATCTTGAACTATGTTTAGTATATTACTCTTATTGCTATCTGTCAACACCTTTTTGTCGTTTCCGTTATATGGTAACCGTTCCATTTTATGTATTTTTGTGCATTATGCATATTTTTTAGATTCATCTGCAGGTTGTTGTTTCTCCAATTCTTACCGTAGTTGCCAATTGTATTCTTGTTTCCAGACATTTTTCACCATCGATCATTTTGCAGATCATATCTACTAAATTTTGTGCAATTAGCCGAACAGGCTGCACCACAGACGTAATGCTTGGCGTCATCGCTTCTGTAATATAGCTGCCGTCATATGACACGATCTTCAGTTCTTCCGGTATTTTTTTATTCTGTTTCAGCGCAGTTTTCATTGCATATATCGTCAGCATATCTGTTCCAAAAACTCCGTCTACATCCGGATATTGATTCATGATTTTCTTTGTGGTACTTTCAAAATATTCACTATTATGCTTATTCCACTCTAGTTCAATGGAAATCACTTCAATATTATTTTTTTTCATGTATTTTTCAAACTCAATATGTCTGTCATGCGTAGGTGCATCCACTGATTTTGATCCGACAAACTGTAAAACCTTCGTACAGCCGCTGTCCACTAATAATTTTGCCGCTGTCTTTCCACCTTCCACGTGATTTGCTCCGACGACCGGAATTGCTTTCCCCAGATAGCGGTCAAATGCAACAATCGGCTTGTCAATGTTAAGATATGCCTCTATCTGCAGCGAATGTACTCCGGTAATAATCCCATCTACAATCTGTTTATCCAGCATGCTCAGGTACTCCTGCTCACTGTTTTCAGCCTTAAATGTGTTACAGATCATCGTTTTATATCCTTTTTCATAAAGGAAGGTCTCTATATCTCTCGTCAGTTCACCAAAAAGTGGATGTGCAACATCTGGCATAAGTACCGCTACCGTTCCTACCTTTTTGCGGTATAACTGTCTTGCAAGCTCATTCGGCGTATAATTCAGTTTTTTCATCGCTTTTAGGATTTTATCTTTTGTATCTGCCGAAACATAACCACTTTCATTTAAAACTCTCGAAACTGTTGCCACTCCAACTCCGGCTTCCTTCGCTACATCTTTAATACTTGCCATTTCATCTCCCCCTCATATACCATAAATACTAAACTTATGAATACTGTGCATTTTCCAACTGCGAGCATTATATCATATCATTTTTCTTTTTTCCACAAAAATATGAAACCGTTTCCATATGAGGATTGAAAAAAAGATTCTGACATGCTATTATCTTTATAAATGAATTGGTCAGGAGTGTACCGTATGAATAAATGGACTGAAAAAATTCTTCCTATCTGCGATAAAATTGGAGACTTGTTCTTCTTAAATATCTTGTATATCCTCTGCTGCATTCCCATTGTCACAATTGGCACGGCAACCGCCGCGTTATACAGCCTCACGCTGCAGATGACAGAAAAGAAAGAATCCTATATCGCTAAAGCTTTTTTGCAGAATTGTAAAATACATTTTAAAACAGCCACTATCATTTGGCTGTTATTTCTCCTTTTCATATGCACATTTTACTTCGATTATTATTATATCGGACTTCTTCCGTCTGCCGCTGGATATGTCTTTGGCATCCTGATCACTGTCATTTTCATGATACTTCTCTGCATTTCCAGCTGGCTTTTTCCAACCATAAGCCTGTGCTCTGCTT
>Ga0192280_1018_pt1 | contig 52511 bp, 51 predicted proteins | sample Koala_Koa24_M3_FD_131249 | JGI IMG/M metagenome (GOLD analysis project Ga0192280, IMG submission 131249) | Enriched cells from koala feces incubated with labeled cellulose particles, San Francisco Zoo, California, United States - Koala_Koa2-4_M3 ... | reverse complement strand
ATTTGATTAATTTTTACTTGTTTTAGTGATTTTTTTCAAAAAAAATTATTAAAAAACTATAAAAGCCCTTGCATTTTTCAGTTTGATGTGTTATAATGTTTGTTGATATGTAGATTAGATCCGATATATAGGTGTGCGGGCCCTGTGCGACGAAACACCGTGAACCATGTCAGGCGGGTGAACCGAGCAGCATTAAGCGGTACGTTTCGTGTGCCGCAGTAAGCCTGCACACCTATGTATCGGATTTTTATTTTGATTGGAGATTTACTGTGGTTGATATTTGCCTAATCGGGACCGGGGGAATGATGCCGTTAAAGGACCGCTGGCTTACAGGACTTTTCGTCGAGGTGAACGGAAATGCGGCGCTTATCGATTGCGGCGAGGGCGCACAGATTGCGCTTTCCTGTTCTCATCTTCATATCAGCCACATAAGGATGATAGTCATTACCCATATCCACGCGGATCACATCGCGGGACTTCCGGGACTTTTGCTGTCTATAGGAAATTCCGCAAGAACGGAGCCTGTGGATATATATGCGCCTAAAGGCAGTTTAAAGGTACTGGCGGGACTTTTGTCCGTTTGCGGAGGACTTCCTTACGACGTGCTTCTCCACGAGCTTGACACGGAAAATTGCGGAAAATTCGGCGAGAATGTGATTTGTCCCAATTCCGAATTTTCTTATATGCCTCTTCGGCACAGAATAGACTGTTTGGGATATTCCTTTATATTAAAGAGGAAGCCTGTGTTTGACCCGAATACGGCGGACAGGCTGGGCGTTCCCGTAAATATGCGCAGCCGACTTCATAACGGCGAAGCTGTAACTCTTGAGGATGGACGGGTAATTCTTCCGCAGGATGTTATTTCCGCCCCCAGAGAGCCTATTAAAATCACTTATACCACCGATACACTTCCCTTTGAGGAGCTTTCCGCTTTTGCCAAAAACTCCGATTTATTTGTGTGCGAGGGTATGTACGGCGATACCGATAAAAAGGAAAGCATGAATAAAAAGCGTCATATGCTTATGCAGGATGCCTGCCGCCTTGCTGTCGATGCCGATGTGAAAAGACTTTGGCTTACACATTACAGCCCGGCAATGACCTGTCCTAAGGATTATGAGGAAACACTGAAAAATATTTTCCCGAATACTGTTATATCTGTTGACGGTGAAAGAATTTCACTGTAGGAGGAGGTAAGTAGATGTATCAGGCTTTATACAGGAAATATCGTCCGTCTACCTTTGACGATGTTATTTCGCAGCCTCATGTTACAACTGCGCTTACCAATCAGATAATCAGCGGAAAAACCGCCCACGCCTACCTGTTTACAGGTTCGAGAGGAACGGGTAAAACAACCTGCGCAAGGATATTTGCCAAGGCTATAAACTGCGAGCATCCCGTAAACGGCAACCCTTGCAATGAGTGCAGCATCTGCCGTGATGCGGATAATTTTGCACTTTCCGATATAATAGAAATAGACGCTGCATCCAACAATACGGTAAACGATGCCAGAGAGCTGCGGGAGGGAACAATCTACACCCCCGAACGCTGCAAATACAAGATTTATATAATTGATGAGGTTCATATGCTTTCAAAGGAGGCGTTTAACGCCCTTTTGAAGATTATAGAGGAGCCGCCGCCGCATATTAAATTTATAATGGCGACTACCGAGCTTCATAAGGTTCTCCCGACAATTCTTTCCCGTTGTCAAAGGTTTGATTTCAGGAGGATTCGCACGGAGGATATTGCCGAACGTCTTTTGCAGGTAGCGGATAAAGAGGGAATTTCCCTTGAAACGGATGCCGCGGCGCTTATAGCAAAAGCGGCTGACGGCGGAATGAGAGATGCCCTTTCCATTCTTGACCGATGTATCGCTTTTTCCGATAATATTACCGGGCAGATAGTGTCCGAGGCGGCGGGAATAGCCGACAGAGAGTATGTATTTAAGCTGTGCGAGGCTATAGCGGACAAGAATCCCTCCGAGGCGCTGGGTATTATATCCCGTCTTTATGATTGCTCCAAGGATATGACGCTGCTTTGCGAGGAGCTTATAACTCAGTTCAGAAACATAATGATCGCAGCCTCCGCTCCCGATAGGACGGATGTAATATTCTGCCTGCCGTCAGAGCTTGAAACCATAAAGGAAATTGCCGAAAAAATGCCCCTTGCGGACATAATGGCCGATATAGACGCATTGGGTAAATGCTCCGAAAGAATGTCACGCTCCCTTTCAAAGCGTATTGACCTTGAAATGTGCGTTATAGCCATGTGCAGCGGTATACACACATCGGATAACAGTTCTGTGAACAAATCCTCCGTTGAAAACGATAGGGGAGATTCGCGAACGGTTGAAATATTAAAGGGCAGAGTAGCGGCGCTTGAACAGCGTATTTCCGAGGGCTATCAGCCGCAAAATACCCGCAGCAGACAGTCGGCAGGAGGTGCTATTACCTCCGCGGAGCGTGTTACCGACACCTCCTCACTTAATCGTTCAAAGCTAAAGGTATTTTCCGGGTGGGACAGTGCGGTGAAGGAGCTTTCGCGGGTTTATCCCTCAATATCAAGCACTCTTACCTGTTCCAGAGCATTTGAGTCGGATCAGTCCCTGTTTGTGGAAACCGATAACAGATTTTTTATACAGCTTCTGCGCCAAGAGGACAACAAGAATAATAATGAGCTGCGCCGATAAGGTATTCATACAAAACGTAACGGATATTCTTGAGAACGGATACTCCGATGAAAATTGTGACGTTCGTCCCCATTGGGAGGACGGCACTCCCGCCCATACTATTAAGAAATTCGGCATCGTCAATCGCTATGACCTGTCAAAAGAATTTCCCATAATGACCCTCCGCCGCACTTATTTTAAAAGCTGTGTCAAAGAGCTTTTATGGATATGGCAGAAAAAATCCTCCAACATAAACGATCTTGACGCCCATATCTGGGACAGCTGGGCTGATGAGGACGGTTCAATCGGTAAGGCCTACGGCTATCAGCTGGGCATCAAGCACCATTATCCCGAGGGGGATTTTGACCAGGTAGACAGGGTTATATACGATTTAAAGCATAACCCCGCAAGCAGAAGAATTATTACCAATATTTTCAACCACGCGGATTTACATGAGATGAATTTATACCCCTGCGCTTACTCCATGACCTTCAACGTTTCGGGAAATGTCCTGAACGCTATACTTAATCAGCGTTCACAGGATATGCTTTCCGCAAACAACTGGAACGTGTGCCAATATGCCGTGCTTGTACATATGCTTGCCCAAGTAAGCGGACTGCAGGCGGGCGAGCTTGTTCATGTCATTGCTGACGCACATATTTACGACCGTCATGTCCCCATTATCAAAGAGATTATAGAAAGAGAAAGCTACCCTGCCCCGAAGCTTGTAATTGATGAGAGCGTTGACGATTTTTATAAATTCACCCCCGACAGCTTTTCTCTCATCGATTATAAATGTAACGAAAACACTGTCAAATTTGAGGTGGCGGTTTAAGCAAGCACTGAATAATAACATTTCCGTGCCCTGTCAATGACGGATTATCGAGTGCCCGAAAATGCTGCCTGCGACATTATTCGATATGCCCTTAATTTCATCATTCTATCACATTATAACCATGGTATATACATAAATACATTATATAATATGTTATGCATTAAAGATAAGAGGTTATCTTTTTTGTAAAATCAACAAAATGGAGGTCATATATATGGCAAAAGGCAAAAAGTCTAAGAAGTCGAGAATAGTAATCATTATAGTAATTATTCTTGTAGTTGTACTGGTTCTGTTGGCTATGCTTTTCAGAGGGTCGGATACAGCATATGCCGAGGAAACTGTACAGCTAAGGGATATAACCAAATACCACAGCTTTACGGGTAATGTGGAGGCTGAGGAGGGAACCACCGTTCTCGCAGAAATTTCACAAAAGGTTATAGAGCTTAACTTTTCCGAGGGCGATGAGGTCAAGGAGGGCGATGTTATTGCCGTTCTTGACAGCACGGATATTGAAAGAGCAATTTCCATTAAGGAAGCGACAATGAACAGCACTGATGTTGCAACCAACTATTCCATCATTACCTCAAAGAATAACTACGAGGACTATTTGGAAGGGATTGAAAACGGTACAAACTCGCAGCTTATAAGCGCGCAGGCTACGTTCAACAGCGCTAAGAGTGCCCTTGATACTGCGGAAAAGAATTACCTCGATGCAAAAGAAGATCTTGACAACAGCACCGATGCAAATTTGGTTTCCGCACAAAAATCCGTTGAAACAGCCGAAAAGAACCTGAACGATGCTCGGCAGGATTACGAGGATTACCTTGAAGATGTAAATAACGAGGATTATTACTCGCTGCTTTCGCTCCAAACCGCCGTTGATGATGCCTATGAAGTGTACAACAACAAGCTCAACGGAACGACCAACAAGGCTATCACCGAGGCTAAATCCAAATATGAGGCCGCACTTTCAAACTATAACGCCATTGCTTCCTCGGAGAATGCGGACAGCGCCAATGTAGCTGAACTCAAGGAAAAAATGGAGACTGCAAAGGCTGCCTATGAATCACTTGCCGCAGATACAAGAACCCTTTCCGATTTAAAAGAGGATTATGACGACGCGGTAAAGGCATATGAAAATTCCAAAAAGAATCTCGATGATTCCCATGATTCCACACTGACTACCCTGCTGAGAACCTATGAAAACGCACAGACCTCTTACGAAACCGCTGTAAGAAATCTTTCCGATGTGGAAAAGAGCCTGAGTAAGACACTTGAAACCTATTACGATAATTATATGACCGCGCAGACAACCTATGACGACACTCTTGCAAGCTATGAAACCGTAAAAATCACCGTGGATCAGACCCTGGAAAGCTACAAAAACGCTTACCAGAACGCGTTGGATTCCTCCGACAATACTGCATCCGCACTGGAGCTTGCAAGCTACTATGACCAGCTTGAGGACTGCACGATTATTGCGCCTGCCTCGGGAATTATAGACACTCTTTCCATCGATCTTGGCAGCTATACCGTACAAAGTCAGACCGTTGCGGTTATAACCGATTATGATGACTTAAAGGTTTCCATAAAGATAGATGAGTACGACATAGAAAATGTAAACATAGGCGATACGGTATCCGTATACGTCAACGCTCTCGATGAAACCGTTGACGGTACAGTTACCGATATCTCCAGAAGTGCAATAAGTGCCGGAGGAATATCATACTTCACAGCCGATGTCAGCATTGACGACATGGAAAAAGTAAAAGCGGGTATGTCCGTTGAGGTTAAAAGAGTTGCCGTAGATCTGAAGGATGCTGTTTCAATTTCCATGGATGCGCTTCAATATGAGGACGATAACACCACCTATGTTCTTGTAAGCGCAGGAAGCGGCAGGGGAGAGCCTGAAAAGAAATATATAACTGTCGGTTCAACGAACGGCACATATATAGAGGTTACCGAAGGATTGTCCGAAGGTGATGTTATTCTCTATACTCCTAATTATGCAAGCAGCGTTGATATTGCGCAGCTGCGTTCGGAAGTTATGGGAGGTTAAGCAATGCCAAAGGAAATATTACGCATGACCAACATAGTAAAAACCTATCAAATGGGTGATGAGGAGTCTATGGTATTAAAGGGCATTGATCTCTCTGTGCATGAGGGTGAGTTCCTCGCTGTGCTTGGTCCTTCCGGTTCGGGAAAATCGACGCTGATGAATATAATAGGCTGTCTTGACGTACCCACATCGGGAGAATATATTCTTTCCAACAGAAAAATCGGCGAACAGGATGAAAAAACTCTTGCCCATATACGCAGCAAGGAAATAGGCTTTATATTTCAGTCGTTTCACCTGCTGCAAAGACAGACTGCCCTTGAGAATGTGGGGCTTCCGCTGATATATGCAGATATGCCTCAAAAGGAACGTTTACACCGTTCAAAGGAAATGCTTGAAAAGGTTGGACTGGGCGATAAAATGTACCACTACCCAAATCAGATGTCGGGCGGTCAGCAGCAAAGAGTTGCCATAGCAAGAGCAATTTCCACCAATCCTACCATATTGCTTGCGGATGAACCAACGGGTGCGCTGGATCAAAAGACGGGCAGCTCCGTTATACAGCTTTTCCACGATTTGAACGATGAGGGACGAACCATAATCATGATAACCCACGACGTTAATATTGCGAAGCACGCAAAGCGTATAGTCCGCATACTTGACGGTAATATCAGCGAAGGAGTTGTTGACGATGCCTAAATTTACCGGACTTAGAGCTATCAGGCAAAGCGCTGTAATGTCGATTCAGAACATTATGATAAATAAAATGCGCTCCTTCCTTACAACGTTGGGTATCATTATCGGTGTAATGTCTGTGGTTGCCCTTATGACTATTATTTCGGGCGTAACCGATGAGATATACAGTCAGTTCAGCTCCATAGGTGCAGGTGTTCTGACAGTCAGCGCATACGGTACTCCCGTTAAACAGGGACTAAGCGAAAACGATATAGCTGATATTGAAGAGCTTGACCACGTAAGCGGTGTTTCGATAAGCGTTTTACTGACCGCTTCCGCATCAAAAGATGGTGAATTGAATGATGATGTAACCATTAACGGGAGAAATGCATACTATTACGTGAAAAATGATAACATTACCTACGGCAGACCACTCTACTCTGTGGATATGGACGGTGATGTAAACGTTTGCATTGTGGACAACGACTTTGCCAAATCCCTTTTCCCGGGTGCAAACCCTATAGGTGAAACCGTCATATTAAACGGATATGCATATAAAATTGTGGGAATTGAGGGCAGCAGCAACGCCATTGCCGCAAACTTGATGCAAGGCTCTGACGGAGGAAGCGTTTCCATTCCATACAAAAACGCAATGCTAATGAGCGGTACAAACGTTATTTCCACTATAAGCGTTTACGTAGACGATACCGACTACATGGATACTGTAATGGATGAGCTTGAGGCTCTGCTTGACAATGCCTTTAACGATGCGGACGACAGCTACTGGATTTTGAATATGGAAAGCCTCCTTGATGTTATGGACACTATGATGTCCCTGATGACAGGTCTTATGACTGCCGTTGCATCCATCTCCCTTTTGGTCGGAGGTATCGGTATCATGAACATGATGCTGGTTTCCGTAACGGAGAGAACAAAGGAAATAGGTTTGAGAAAGGCTCTCGGTGCAGAGCCCTCAAGGATTCAGGTGCAATTTCTTATTGAAGCCATAGTTCTTTCCTTGGCGGGCGGCGTTATAGGGCTTATTATTGGTAATATCGTCGCAATAATTGCAGCGTCGGCGTTCAGCATTGAATTCCGTCTGTCGATTAGCGCAATAGCGTTGGGATTTGGTTTCTCCGCAGCCGTGGGAATTATCTTCGGCTGGGTACCTGCACGAAGGGCAAGTCAGCTTAATCCTATCGACGCGCTGAGAAGTGAGTGATATTCTAAAATTTCCCCCTTAAATACAGGGACAGGTACATTAGCCGTACTTGTCCCTTTGATTTTTTTGCAAGTATTTTTCGGAAAAACGTGTGATTTTAGAGGAAAAATCTCGGAAAAATGTGTGAAAATCCACTTGATATGTTAGGAAAAATGTGATATACTAACCTTGTGCGTAAAACAAAAGAGCTTATGTAAGATTTACCCCTCACGCAGAGCGAGGGGTAATTATTGTTCATTGTTATTATCACAAAGCTCCATTGATGCGGCGATGGTCAGCAAGGTATCGGCAAGCTGTGTGAATACTGCGCCCAGAAATGCAAGCTCATTGGCATTCAGCTTCTCCGCCATAACATTTGCGGCGGCGGTAACAGCTGCCGTGATTTCAGCCCCACTCATAAATATCAACTCCCCTATCAGTATATGCCGATAAGGGAAAAGAGTTAAGAATAATTTCAATAAGGGGCATTGCCCCATCATTCAACGAACGACTGGGGGCGTTAGCCCCTTAGGTCTTTCAGTGGGGGACTGGATTCCCCCACTGAAAGACCGTATGTCCCCCGCCCGAAGAGGCGGGGGACATCAGTCGTGAGTTATAATTCACAGCCTTTTACAGAATTATAAAAATTATTCAACCAGCCTGCAAATTATTTCGTTTGATACAAGACAGCCCTTTACGGTAAGGGTTAATCTTGCGTCCTTTATTTCAATAAAGCCGTGGCTGATAAGCGGCTCTGCATTTTTACGGATTCTCTCACCCATTGCGCCGAAATCCTCCGGACATATTCCCTCGCGCAGACGAATTTGAAGCATAAGCCTCTCCTCCTCACCGCAGGGACTGTTATCGGTCACATAGACAGGCTGTCTATCGCTACCTATAAAAGCATCCAGATCGTCCGGCACGGCAAATCGCTTTCCTCCAAAGCAGGAATGTGCGGACGGTCCTATTCCTATATAATCCTCACAATGCCAGTATTTCAGATTATGCCTGCACTCAAAGCCTTTTTTGGCAAAGTTGGATATTTCATAACGCATATAACCGTGCTTTTCCAAGCACTCATTGGCTTTTTCGTAATACATGGCTGTGCAGTCATCATCGACGCCATCGCAAAGAGCCTTATCCTCCGAAAGAGGCGTTCCGTCCTCAATTTTCAGCATATATGCGGAAATATGATTAACAGGCAGCTCTGCGGCACGTGCTATATTGTCCGTAACGGTTTTTTCCGACTGAAAGGGCAAGCCGAGCATCAAATCCACAGAAATATTATCAAATCCGCTTTTGTACGCACCCTTTACCGCTCTAACCGCCGTATCGCAGTCGTGCGCCCTCCCGAGCATTTTAAGCTCTCTGTCGTCAAAGGACTGCACGCCTATGGAAATGCGGTTAATCCCCGCACTGTGATAGCCTGTTAGCTTTTCATCGGTGACAGACTCGGGATTGCACTCAATTGTTATTTCAGCACCATTTGCAATATCAGCGGCGGAAAGTACACGATAAAAATCCGCTACAGAAAGCAGCGACGGTGTACCGCCGCCAAAATACACCGTGTCATAATGCTGTGAATAGGCTGAAATATTGGCAATTACCCTGTCAATATAGCGCTTTCTAACAGTTGACTCGCGACTGCACAGAGGCAGGGAGTAGAAATCACAGTAAAGGCATTTTTTTACACAAAAGGGAACATGAATATAAAGTCCTATCGGTTCGGTCATATCACTCATCAAGCTTGAGGACAGCCATAAATGCCTCCTGAGGAACCTCAACAGTGCCCAGCTGCCGCATACGCTTTTTACCCTCCTTCTGCTTTTCAAGGAGTTTCTTCTTTCGTGTAATATCTCCGCCGTAGCACTTTGCCAAAACGTCCTTACGCATAGCCTTTACGGTTTCCCTTGCTATGACCTTTCCGCCGATAGCCGCTTGTATAGGCACTTCAAAAAGCTGCCTTGGTATATGCTCCTTAAGCTTTTCAGCAATACGTCTGCCGCGGGCATATGCCTTATCCTCATGGATAATAAACGAAAGTGCATCTACAATCTCACCGTTAAGCAGCACATCAAGCTTTACAAGCTTAGAGGGCGCATATCCTATAAGCTCATAGTCAAAGGACGCATAGCCCTTAGTCCTGGATTTCAGCGCATCGAAAAAGTCATACACGATTTCATTCAGCGGCAGCTCATAGTGCAGCTCCACACGACTTTCATCAATGTACTGCATATCCTTAAAAATACCCCGTCTGTCCTGACAGAGATCCATTATATTGCCCACATAGTCAGAGGGAGAAAGGATAGATGCTTTTATCATTGGCTCCTGTGCGACAGCGATAACCGAGTTATCGGGATAGTTTGAGGGATTATCTATCATAACCGTTTCACCGCTTGTCAGGGTAATCTTATATACAACGGAGGGCGCTGTGGTTATAATATCAAGATTATATTCTCTCTCCAATCTTTCCTGGATAATTTCCATATGGAGAAGTCCCAGAAATCCGCAGCGGAATCCGAAGCCCAGTGCTGCCGATGTTTCAGGCTCATAGGATAATGCCGCATCATTAAGCCGCAGCTTTTCAAGCGCATCACGCAAATCACCGTACTTTGCACCGTCGGCGGGATATATACCCGAAAATACCATGGGATTTACCTCCCTGTATCCGGGAAGAGCCTCATCGCACATATTATCGCCGTCTGTTACGGTATCGCCTACCTTTGTATCGCCTATGGATTTTATTGAAGCTGCAATATATCCTACCTCGCCCGCATGGAGAACGCCTGCGCTGACAAGCTCGGTAGCGCCCATATAACCTGTTTCCACAACGGTAAATTCAGCATTTGTCGCCATAAGGTGTATGGTCTGACCCACCTTAACCTCGCCGTCCATAACTCTGACGTAAATAATAACGCCCTTATATGAATCATAATAACTGTCGAAAATAAGCGCTTTCAGCGGTTTGGAGCTGTCACCCTTTGGATGGGGAACTTCAGCAACCACCTTTTCAAGTACAGTCTTTACATTTGTACCCAGCTTCGCGGATATTCTCGGCGCTTCCTCGGCAGGTATACCGATAACATTCTCCACTTCCTCGCAAACTCTTTCGGGGTCGGCGGAGGGCAAATCAATCTTATTTATTACGGGAACAATTTCAAGGTCATGCTCAAGAGCAAGGTAAGTGTTGGCAAGAGTCTGCGCTTCTATCCCTTGAGATGCGTCAACGACAAGCACAGCACCCTCACAGGCAGCGAGGGAACGCGATACCTCATAGTTAAAATCCACATGACCGGGAGTATCAATAAGGTTGAAGATATATTCCTCACCGTCATCAGCCTTGTATATAAGCCTAACCGCCCTTGCCTTGATGGTAATACCGCGTTCACGCTCAATATCCATATTATCTAGGAGCTGATCCTCCATATCCCGCTTGGCAACGGTTGATGTAAGCTCCAAGATACGGTCGGCAAGGGTTGACTTTCCGTGATCTATATGGGCAATAATGCAAAAATTTCTTATTTTATCACGATTATAGTTCAAAAAAACACTTCCTTTAGCCTCTGTACCGATATTCGTATCAAATTCGGTACTGTAAAACTTCACTCCGAATCATTGAATGAATCGGAGTGAAAGTGCTGTTCATTAAGGGTCATCACCCAGTCATTCAACGAGCGACCGAGGGCAGTCGTGAATTATATATCCGTCAAAGCCCTTTTAAGCCGTGCGACGGGAAGCCCCACAACATTGAAAAAATCGCCCTTTATGCCCTTGACAAGTACGCATCCCTCAGACTGTATTCCGTATGCGCCCGCTTTATCCATAGGATCACCGGTAGCCACATATGAATCTATTTCCTCGTCTGTCAGTGGATAAAACTCAACCTTGGTCACTTGGGCAAAAGCATTCTTTCCCTTGTCGGAAACAATGCACACGCCTGTTATAACCTTATGCACCTTTCCCGAAAGCATATGAAGCATTGCGGTGGCATCTGCGCTGTCCACAGGCTTTCCAAGGACAGCATTGCCCAAAACAACTACCGTATCACAGCCTACTACAATGTCACCGACATTCCTTTTCAGCGAAAAAGCTTTCTTTTCAGCCAGATACTGTGCAGTGTCCTCCGCCGATACCGAATCGGGAATGGTTTCGTCAACATTTGCGGGAATTACCTCGAAACTCTCCGAAACAAACCTAAAAAGCTCCTGCCGTCTGGGAGATGCGGATGCAAGTATAATTGCCATAGCATTAAACTCCCGTGAACAGGTCAGTTACAAACTTCACTATAACTGCCACAGCCCCTCTTGAAACTATCCATGTAGCAGCCTTAAACATCAATACGGTAATATGTGTTGTCAAAAGACCCTTAAGCGCCTTTCTGACAGGCATACCACATATTAAAGTGATAAAGAACACAATATTTACCACAGGGATAATCGTAAGGAGAATTACAGACAGCTTTGACCAAAAGGACGGCTCTTCATCGGCGTTTTCACACTGTACGTCGGGGATTTTCTTGTCATATTCATAAGTGTAGGAGTATATCCCATTGCTCTTGATATTTTCCGACATATACCATCTTTCCTTTCATTCGGAGAACCTATCTTACAGCTGATCTGCAATGCTGTAAATAAGCGCCTCTGATTTTTCCCAGCCAAGACAAGGATCGGTAATAGATTTTCCGTAGGTTCCTTCTTCAACCTTTTGACAGCCGTCAACTATATAGCTTTCTATCATAAAGCCCTTAACTATCTTCTTAATATCGGCATTATGGCGGCAGCTGTGAAGAACCTCGTTGCAGATACGAATCTGCTCCAGATACTGCTTATTGGAGTTGTTGTGGTTAGCGTCTACAATGACAGCCATATTTTCCAAATTTTTAGCGGAATACATTTCAACAAGTCTTACCAAATCCTCATAGTGATAATTTGGGAGAGATTTTCCCGACTTGTTTGTATATCCTCTCAAAATAGCGTGGGCAAGAGGATTACCGGTGCTTCTGCACTCCCAGCCTCTGTAGAGGAATGTATGACTGCTCTGTGCCGCCAAAATTGAGTTAAGCATTACCGTATAATCGCCGCTTGTAGGGTTTTTCATACCTACGGGAATTTGCAGCCCGCTGGCAATAAGTCTGTGCTGCTGATCCTCAACGGAACGTGCGCCCACAGCCACATAGGAAAGTATATCAGAAAGATATCTGTGGTTTTCGGGGTAAAGCATTTCATCGGCACAGGTAAGACCCGTTTCGGCAACAGCCTTTGTATGAAGCTTTCTGATGGAAATAAGTCCCTCAAGCATATCCTCGCTCTTGGTCGGATCGGGCTGATGAACCATACCCTTATATCCCTGACCTGTGGTACGAGGCTTGTTTGTATATATTCTCGGGATAATGATAATCTTATCCTTTACCTTATCCTGAACCTTTGCAAGGCGATTTACATAATCGAGAACGCTGTCCTCTCTGTCTGCGGAGCAGGGGCCTATGATAAGCAGGAACTTATCGGACTTACCGGTAAATACATCTGCAATCTCGGCATCTCTCTTTGCTTTGAGAGTGACAACCTCATCGGAAAGAGGAAACTGCGCCTTAATTTCCTGGGGAATAGGCAGCTTTCTCATAAAATTCATATTCATCATTACACTATACACTCCTTGAAATTAGAGAAAAACATTATTATATTTATTCTACCACAGCTTTAACAATTTGTCAAGTTAAATTGTGAAAATTGTATGTGTCAAGTAAAAGTAGGCAGGTTCTTGAAAAATCGTCAAAATAGCTAAAAGCAGAGATGAAAAACGGTAAAAAGGACGGACAAATGAAACAGCCAATTTCTATTTTTTGTGATATAATCATCTTAAGGTCACCTGCTTTCTTGTTTTTTGCACTTTCATTTTAGCACGTTTTAACCCCGAGGGCAAGTTTTTGGCGCTGCCTACTTTTATTTTACACTAACTAAGGTTTATTTGTTTAAATCAGATACATATGAAAAAAACATCATAGGGGGGTGGAATCGGCTGAATAATCTCTGCGAGTTATAGTTTAAATCTATAACCTAGTATAATAATAGGATATTTGACAAACGGAAAAATACGAGTTATAATAATATCAGAACAAAACAACGGTCGGAAACGACAGATAAGATTTTTTCGGGAGGAATATTTTTATGGCTGATATTAGAAATTCAAAAAACTGGAGCTTTGAAACAAGACAACTCCATATCGGACAGGAGCAGGCTGACCCCACCACCGATGCAAGAGCAGTACCCATCTATGCCACCACATCATTTGTATTTCACGATTCACAGCACGCCGCTGACAGATTCGCCTTAAAGGATGCGGGAAATATTTATGGCAGACTTACAAACCCCACACAGGACATTTTTGAACAGAGAATTGCTTCTCTTGAGGGCGGTGTGGCGGCGCTTGCCACTTCATCGGGAGCGGCTGCAATTAATTACACCCTTACTGCCCTTGCCCGCAGTGGCGAACATATAGTAGCCTCTAAAACGATTTACGGAGGAACCTATAACCTCCTTGCACACACTCTCCCCCTTTCTTCGGGTATCACCACAACCTTTGTTGACCCGGAGGAGGATGGCTCCTTTGAGGCGGCTATCCGTGAAAATACCAAGGCGATTTTCATAGAAACACTGGGAAACCCAAATTCCAATATAATAGATATTGAAGCTGTTGCCGAAATCGCTCATAGGCACGGTATTCCCTTGGTTATAGATTCTACCTTTGCCACACCATACCTTATCAGACCGATTGAACACGGCGCTGATATTGTAGTACATTCCGCTACAAAGTTTATAGGCGGTCACGGTACGGCTATTGGCGGCGTAATTGTGGACAGCGGAAATTTTGATTGGAAATCATCGGGAAGATACCCATGGATTTCCGAGCCAAATCCCAGCTATCACGGGATAGCTTTTGCGGACGCTGTGGGTGCGGCTGCATTTGTTACATATATCCGTGCAATTCTTCTACGTGATACAGGCTCAACGCTCTCCCCTTTCCATGCATTTCTGTTCCTGCAAGGGCTTGAAACACTTTCACTTCGTGTAAACAGACACGTTGAAAATGCACTGAAAATCGTCAGCTACCTTAACAATCACCCGCAGGTAGAGGCCGTTCATCACCCATCACTTCCCACGGAGCCAAGCCACGAGCTTTATAAGAAATATTTTCCCAAGGGCGCAGGCTCTATCTTTACCTTTGAGATTAAGGGCAATGCGGAAACGGCTAAAAGGTTTATTGACAACCTTGCTATATTCTCACTGCTGGCAAACGTTGCCGATGTAAAATCCCTTGTAATTCACCCTGCAAGTACAACGCACTCACAGCTTACCGATGAGGAGCTGCTGGATCAGGGAATAAAGCCTAATACCATACGCTTATCCATAGGTATTGAGGACGCAAACGACCTTATTGCCGCACTGGACGCCGCTTTCAAGGCAGTTGAGGGCTAAAGCCGCAAAACGATAATATATACAGATAATCCGAGGACATTGCAGCGTTCTCGGATTATTGGTATTATTATTATTTTAAGGAAATGCTGATTAATGCGTCAGCAATCGTTTCCAACCCTCGAAAAGCCCTTACTGAGAGGGTTGAGAAACGATTTAATCAGCGATTCCTTAGTGTCGCTATAATCGGAATAATATTCGAGAAATCTTTGTCCGTAGCCTTATGCAGTGTTCCGTAAAATATACATTTTCCCATACAAAGCAGTAACAATAACGTTTTCTCCCCTTTGGCATATGATAAAATAACCTATACGACCTGCATAAGGAGGTTTTATATATGCAGCTTAGTAAAAATACGCAAAAATATCTTGATTGCTACTGTGATATTCTATCGGAAATGCAGTCACAAATGACTTCTGTAAGGTTCAGCGGAAATATTTCCATTGATTTCATAAAACAGATGATTCCTCATCACCGAGGGGCAATAAAGATGTCGGAATCGCTTCTGGAATACACAACTAATATCCCATTACAAAACATTGCCCTTGACATAATATCCGAGCAGAGGGAAAGCATTGAAAGCATGGAGAGTATTATCCCCCTATGCAGCCGAGGCTTTAATCCCCCTCAGGCACAGCGTATGTACTACGATGAAAACAGGAAAATACTGAACAATATGTTCAGATGTATGCATAACGCCTGCAGTGACAACAGCATAGATATAAGCTTTATGCGGGAAATGATACCGCACCATTTAGGGGCAATTGCCATGTCGGAAAATGCCCTGCGTTTCGGAATTTGCCGTGAGCTTATTCCCATATTGAGGGATATTATTTCATCCCAGAAAAAGGGCGTTTGCCAAATGAGGGAGCTGCTGCCGGAGAAATAAACGCTGATAGCCTATGACAATATACCCAAAAGCTCTTCCAAATCCGCTATGGTATAATCCTGACCAAAATCCTGTGACGTATTTTTTCGGTTTATCAGCACCGAGGTACAGCCAAAGCGTTTTGCGGTTTCTATGTCCTTTTTCTCGTCCCCCGCAAAAATCATTTCCCGCCTGTCAAGTGAAAATTTTTCGGCAATATCTGTCAGTCCCTTGGGATTGGGCTTTCTGTATCCGCAGGACTGTGAGGAAACATACATATCAAAGTAAGGCATAAGATTGCTGAAATAGCCAATGTGCATTTCATCGGGCATCGCTGTCGCAACATCGGTCAATGTACAGATTTTATAACCCATTGACCTTAGCAAGCCGAGAACCCTCTCACTTTCGGGATAGGTATATGCTTTAAGTCCAAAGGCAAGGAAAAATTCTTTTATAACCTCGTCCAAGTCAAACCTACCCGTCCAAGAGGCGGTTACCTCGCCAAAAATATGTCGAGGGGAATATTCCCTTTCCCTATAATTCACGGTTGGATTATAGGAACGCAGGATTTGCAGGGATTTTTCTGCTTCCTCCTCTGTTAAATCAAGAGAAAGCTTACGGTTTACGGTATCGAGAGCATCGGGGTAAAAATCCAGCCAAACATTGGGCATACCCCTGTATTCCATCAATGTTCCGCCAACGTCAAATACAACAGCTTTATACATAATTACACCCTTTCTGTCGGTACGCCGTGCCACAGAGGTCCCAATCCATGACCTATATCGAACCCCACAGAAAGCGCCGCCGTAACATATTCCTTTGCAAGACGAACGGCGGTACAGATGTCCTTACCCTCTGCAAGGCGACAGGCTATTGCCGATGATAAGGTACATCCCGTACCGTGGCTATTAACTGTATTTACCCGTATGCCCTCTATAATATGGCATTTTCCGTCAATGAACAGATAATCGCTGCAGTCAAGGTGACCGCCCTTTATAAGCACTGCACCGCTTGTCATTCCGCATAAAATTTTTCCCGCAGTGTATATGTCATTCTCACCGTTTATTCTTACCCCGCTGAGCCGTTCCGTTTCGGCTTTGTTCGGGGTAATTATATCGGCAATGGGAAACAGCTTATCCACATATACCTTTATTCCGTCCTCACTGATAAGGGCACTGCCGCTTGTAGACACCATAACAGTATCGCAGACTATGCTTTTTGCGTTGTAATAAGTAAGTCTGTCAGCCACAGCAGCAGCATTTTCGCTGTTCATGAGCATACCGATTTTAACCGCATCGGGGGGAACATCTGTAAAAACGCTGTCAATCTGGTCGGCAAGCATTTTCTGTGGTATGGCAAGAGTGCTGCTCACGCCTAAGGTGTTTTGCGCGGTTATTGCGGTTATTGCGGTCATGGCATAGTGGCAATGGGCGGAAATAGTCTTTATATCCGCTTGTATTCCTGCGCCGCCACTGCTGTCCGATCCGGCTATGGACAGTATTTTTTTTATATGGGACAGGTTTGTTTCCATATAAGCCTCCGTCAGATACATATTCTTTTTACTTGTTCGGAAAGCCTTCGGGCATTCATGGTAATATCCTCACTGCTGCTTGCCGAGAAAACTCCCGATACAACAGCAATTCCGCTTATCCCCGTTCCGTCAAGGGTAAGTACATTTTCACTGCTTATCCCGCCTATGGCATATACGGGAATATTGACCGAGTGAACAATTTCCGTGAGCAATTCCCTGCTGACACCAATTGCACCGGGCTTTGTCGGTGACGGAAAAATTGCGCCGCAGCCAAGATAATCCGCACCCATACTTTCCGCCCTTACCGACTGCTCCACTGTCTTTGCGGTGACACCGATTATTTTCCCACTGCCGAGAATTGACCTTGCCTTTTCGGGAGAACCGTCCGACTGCCCCAAATGAACACCGTCCGCACCTGATTTTTCTGCGGCATATACGCTGTCGTTCACAATAAGCAGCGCACCCAAGGGACGCGTTACCCGCAAAAGTGCGGCCGCCTTTTCCGCAAGCATATCCTCATCGGAATTTTTATCCCTAAGCTGTATAATACCGCAGCCGCCGATTACCGCAGCCTTTACCTGTTCTTCAAGGGGAATGGCGGTATAGGACGGGTCTGTGATACCGTACAGCCTGCAAGCAGCTATATTCATCATGGCAATTACTACCTTTCACTGCAAAATTCGACGTTCTTGCCCTCTAAAATCATATTTGTTGTACGAACGGCGCACATTTTTCCGCACATAGAGCAGGTATGACGCTCTGCGGGAGGAACGCTTTCGTAATATTCACGGGCTTTATCGGGATCGTATGCAACCTTGAACATTCCCTCCCAGTCCAGCTTGTGGCGTGCCTTTGCCATTTCATCGTCCAAATCCTTTGCATGAGGGACACCCTTGGCAATATCTGCGGCGTGTGCGGCGATTTTGCTTGCCGCAATTCCCTCCTTAACATCGTCAATATCGGGAAGTCTTAAATGCTCGGCGGGCGTAACGTAGCAAAGGAAATCCGCACCGTTTGCGGCGGCAATTGCACCGCCTATAGCCGATGTAATATGGTCGTAGCCGGGAAAAATATCCGATACAAGAGGACCTAACACATAAAAAGGCGCATTGTGACAAATTCTCTTTTGCAGTGTCATATTTGCGGCAATTTCATTCATTGCCATATGTCCGGGTCCCTCTACCATTACCTGAACGTCATGCTCCCACGCCCTCTTTGTAAGATTGCCAAGCTCAATCAATTCGCTTATCTGACCGGCATCTGTGGCATCGGAAATACAACCCGGACGTAATGCATCACCCAAACTTATTGTAACATCATATTCACGTAGAATTTCCAAAACATCATCGTAATACTCATAAAAAGGATTCTCATTACCCGTCATTGACATCCACGCAAAAAGCAGCGAGCCTCCGCGGGAAACAATATTCATTTTCCTGCCCTCGCGTCTGAAGACTTCAATTGCCCTCTTATTTATTCCCGCATGAATGGTCATAAAGTCAACGCCCTCTTCGGCATGAGCCTTTACCACCTTAAGAAAATCCTCCGCCGTTATTTCCAAGAGATCCTTATCAAGATAGCCAATTGCATCATACATGGGGACAGTGCCTATCATTGCGGTACTCATATCAATAAGCTGTCTGCGGAAGGTGTTGGTTTTACCGTAGTTGCTCAGATCCATTATCGCTTCTGCGCCGTACTTGAGGGCAAGCTTTACCTTTTCCATTTCCATTGTATAATCCTTGCAGTCCCCCGAAATACCGAGATTTACATTTATCTTGGTGCGCAATCCCTCACCGATTCCCTCGGCTGACAAGGATTTATGCATTTTGTTGGCAGGAATTGCAACAACTCCCCTTGCAACCTTTTCCATGATAGCCTCGGGGGCAGAATATTCCTTTTCGGCAACTGTTCTCATTTCCGGGGTAATAATCCCCTTTTTGGCTGCCTCCATCTGTGTAGCGTACTCTCTCATAAAAACACCTCTTAATAAATAATAAACTCCGAATGTATGCGGGTAACATACGTTCGGAGTAACATTCATACAGGAAAATTACTGTTCCGTTCGCATTGCTCCCTACTACGGTATTAACCGACAGGTTCATAGGGTTATAATCTCAACTATGTTTATATATACACAGTTCCCCTGCAATTTACAACATATTCTTCATTTTTTCCGTCATATAGCAATAAAAGTCATAAGCAAGCTCGTTTTCGGGTGTGTGACAGGTGAATGTAATTTCCCTGCGGCACACAGGATCGAAAATAGGTATCAGCCGTACATAATCGGTATTGATAGCGCCCCATGAATAGGCAGGCCAAAAGCCTATTCCCATTCCCGCACCGATAAGGTCACGGACAATAGACGGAGAATCGCTTTCAAGTATAACGTTCGGTGAAAATCCAACGGAGCGGCAGAGGGATTCACATATATTATGAAACGGCTTTGCGGCGGACAATATTATAAATCCCTCGTTCCTCACAGACCAAAGGTCAATGGATTCCTTATAGGCATAAACCGAATTATAGGGAACGGCAAGTCTTATTTCTTCAATAAAGGAAAGCTGTGTAACACCCTTTGCGGCAATACCGTCGGTTTTATGGCGCACGGTGGAAATGGAGCAATCACAATTCTTATCATTCTCGTCTTGACGCAGATTGAAATTCACATCGGGATTTTCCCTTTTGTAGCCGATAATAAAATCCGTAACAAGCATTGATGCGGCAAGAATATTCAGCCGTATTGTACGGTTCTGAAGATTGGCAACCTGCTTAAGCTCCTCGGGAAGTCTGTCTAATACGGGCAGCAGCTCGCCAAGCTGCTTATATAAATATTCCCCACATTCCGACAAAGCGATACTGCGGCCCCTGCGGATAAATAAGTTCACCCCAAGCTCCGATTCCAGTCTGTGTATAGATTGAGTAAGAGCAGGCTGTGCAATATGCAGACTTTCCGCCGCATGAGTAATATGCTCACACTTGGCAGCGGCATAAAAGTACCGCAGCTGAGATAGTTCCATATTGCACCTCCGTATCAGCCATTTTCCGACAAATACACGACAAAGGCATATTCCTCGGGAACACCACCGCGATATATTACCAGTCTAAATCCCCTTATATGCTCCGAATAGGCTGTACTCGGCAAGAGGGAGGAAAGCTCGGCGCTGTGATGTGAAAGGGTAATTTTATTTACATCGCCAAGCTGTAAAGCAGCCTCACTGTCACTATATATGCTTACACCGTTATCATTCAAAAGGTGGTCGTACAGATAAGCGCTGTCAAAATCGCCGCCTATGGTTATTTCCAGTATATCACCCACCGCAGCGGACGGAATATCCTCCTCCTGCAAAAGCGGTGAAAAGATCAACACCTCCGTGTCCTCATGGGAGGTGTCGGACGTATCGTCAAGGAATGAATCGGTTTCAACCTCAACCTGATGAACAGCAACGTCATAGCCGTCAATCCTAACGGAAACATAGGCATCCTCCGAACAACCGCACAGAGAAATAACGGCTGCCGACATTATAATTAACAGTGCAATAAGCTTAATCCGTATTTTCGTCAACTATCTCCTCGCCATCCTCATCGGCGGAAATTTCATCCTCGTTATAATCGTATTCGGCAACGGCCTCGTCCTCCGTATCGGCACGGGCGGAAAGTATCACTCCCGCATAGTCAATTTCCTCATAATACACATTTTTTACGGTATTATCCACATCGGAAAATTCAACAAGGTAGTTAAACGCCCTGTCGCAGTAGGTTTCCTCATCGTAATAGTAGTATCTGTAGCAGTAAACCGAATCATTATTCACATTTCTGCTAATATAATAGGGCTTAAATCCGAATTGCTTGGTAATGCTGTTTATGGGCATACCGTAGGCAACGCTGTCTTGAGTGAGCATTTCAGCCATCTTTCTGCCTTTCCAGTTGTATTTCAGCTGTGAAAAATCGTAATAATCCACCTCGGTTATCAGTCCGTCATCGCCGACATAAAGCATAACCGCCCACTCGGGCTGTTCCGAGCCGCTAACCTTGACAGTCTCCTCGGAAACACACACGTAATCAAAATCAGCCATACTGTCAACAATGCCGTTATCGCTCTTTTCCATAAATGTAAGACCTGTATCGGAAGCAGCATATTCCACGTTTCTTCCCAAGGGAATATTTTGAGCGGCTTTAAGACCCTTGTTCGCCTCGCTGAGGGAAACAAGCCAAACAATTATAAGTATCACAGCTACAACAGCTATGCAGATCGCACCTGCACGAAGCTTTTTCTTAAATTCAGCTTTTCTTTCGGGAGAGCGTTCCCTTTTCTGCTTTGTTTCGGCAGCTTCCGAATCAGCCGCTGCGGAACGCTTTGAAAAAAGCTTTTTCTTCTTTTTATTTTTGTCGGATGGATTTTTCATTCTTCCCTTTTCGTCAACATTTTCAGGGAGAACGCCTACCTCAAGCTCTGCACCGCAAACCTCGCAAAATATATTACCGTCGGGACACTGTGCCCCACATTTCTTGCAGACTATCACCTTTTATCATCCCTTTATCAATAAAAACGCTGCAAAGAGGAAGCATACACTATTCGGTAAACGGCAAAAAATTATCCCTCTCAACAGCTTTCCACAATTATACCACATTCTTTGCGCTTTGTCAACAAATATATTTATTTTGTAGTGTTACAAAAATTATTGCCTGGCAGCACAACAGTCATTCTTGTACCTATGTCCTTGTAGGAAATTACCTCGAAGTGGCCGCCGTGTCGGTCTACTATCCACTTGGCTATGGAAAGACCAAGCCCCGTACCGCCCGTTCCCCTTGTCCTTGAGCTGTCTGAACGGTAGAAGCGGTCAAATATTTTTGGTATATCCTTTTCATCTATCCCAATTCCCATATCCTGCACCTCAAAGGCGGGCTGCCCCAAGGCATTGTATTTTACGCGGAGCGTTATGGAATTGCCCTTGGGAGTATACTTTTTGGCATTGTCACACAATATTCGAGCTGTTTGTTTAAGCATAGCCACATCTCCGCTAACCGATACTTCATCCCGAATATCAGCAATATATTCATGATCCGAATCAATCATCTCCGCCTTGGATAATACCTCCCGCATCATATCCGACAGGGAAAAATCCACTATAGTAAGCTGTTGTCTGCCATTATCCCCTCTTGCAAGGAACAGCAGCTGCTCCACAAGGTTATTCATGCTCTCCGATTCTTTCCTTATGGCTTCTATACCCTCTTCAAGAACCTTTTCATCGGTTTTTCCCCATCTGTCAAGCATATCCGCATAACCCTTTATTACGGCAATAGGTGTTCTCAGCTCATGTGCCGCATCGGATACAAAACGCGCCTGACTGTTGTAAGCCGCACGCATACGGTCAAGCATATCGTTTATAGCGTCCTCAAGCCGTTTCAAATCCCTGTTCCCCGTGGAAATATGCACATCGGTCATGGGATTGAGCCTGTCAATTGCCGATTCGATATCGTCAAAGCTATAGCTGTTTCTGTGCGCCTTTTCCGTAAGCTCTGTGGCTGTAAACGCTATTTTGTTCAGCGGTTGAAGCATACTTTTTGCCTTGAAATATTCCGAAAACCAACTGACAGCCCACATAATCAGCTGAAGAGCAATTACAAGCGCAAATATCACTGTGCCGATGAACACATATTCCCCTATGTCTACCGAATATTCGCCGAAATTATACCTTGCCGATAAAAGGAAATCGGTAAGCCAATCAAGGCTTGCCGAAAAGCCTTCCGCTGTATCAAAGGTGACACTTCGTTCTGTATGCAGGTTAATTTCTCCCACAAGGTGCATCTCCGTTACCCCACAGAGGAGAAATAAGAGCATTACCCCGAAAAACAAGTCCCAAGATAAGTAAATCCACAGCTTTTCAAACTGCCAATGACTTGCTATTCTGCCTGCAATGGAACGGCTGTCCGCCGCTTTATTCATCTTTGACATATAAAAGCAATCTCCTTTCGGAGTTATTTACGTTAATTTCCGTCACTTAACGGTATAGCCCATTCCCCTGACTGTCGTTATGAATTTAGTGTCCGACACGGTTTCAAGCTTGCTGCGCAGATATCTTATGTATACGTCCACAACGTTGGCTTCACCGAAATAATCATATCCCCATACCTTTTCCAAAAGCTGCTCCCTTGTCAGAACGATAGATGCATTTTCAATCAGCGTCTGCAAGAGCGTAAATTCCTTCATTGTAAGCTCTACGGGCTTTCCTCCGCAGGTAACGGTATGGCGGGCGCAGTCCATAGTCAGATCCTTAAATGTAAGTATATCCTTATCTCCTCCGATAACGGATGTTTTCGCAGCGCTGCTTTGACGGAGAACAGCTCTTATCCTTGCAAGAAGCTCCTCAATGGCAAAGGGCTTTGTTATGTAGTCATTTGCACCCATATCAAGTCCCGACACCTTGTCCATAACAGAATCTCTTGCGGTAAGCATAATAACGGGCACATCCGATGACAGTCTTAACCGTCTCAGAACCTCAACACCGTTCAGCCCCGGCAGCATTATATCTAAGAGAATAAGGTCAAATTCACCGTTTTCCGCAAGCTCCAAACCGTTTCTTTCATCTCCCGAAATTACAGTTTCATATTGCTCATGCTCCAGTTCAAGCTGTATGAATCTTGCCATAGACTGTTCGTCCTCTATAATCAGTATTTTAGGCAAAGTATAATCCCCCTATCTTTTCTCAATTGTATAGCTTACACCGCAGACAAATGATATAATAACAGCCATAAGTGCGGGAACAGATGCCACTATCAGTATAATTGCCACAGCTATCAGTGGTATGGATAATATTTCTGTCCCATCCTTAAGCACAATGAGATGATATGAAACAGAGCTTTTCAATATCTCCTCTAATTTTTGCAGCAATATGCGAAAGAACTCCCCCGGAGTTTCCGCATCCGCCGCGGTCTTTTTATCGTGAAAAAAATTAAATCCCCCTGCCGTAGAGTATCTGTTTTGGTTACCGTTCAGCTTCCCCTGTCTTTCAAGGTAAATCATGGCGTCAAGCAGATCATAATTAACCTGTTCAAGCACCCATGCCGCTTCCTCATAGGTAATTCCGCATTTTTCCACAAGCTTTTCAGCCATTTCATGCCTCTCCACACGCTCACCATCCTTCAGAATAAACAGCGTCATTCAGCGACTTCATCCGTAACATTATAACACAGATTTGATCTGATTGCAAGGGCTTTGAACAACACGACCGCCGCACAGTGTTTACGCTAAACTGCTTCACACTGCACAGCGGTGATGTCAAGAATAATAAGCAATTACTTCCCGAAAAAGCCGTTATCGTCGGAATTGCTTTCCTCCTTCGGCTCATCCTTATTAAGGTTAACTGTCTTTGAAGCGTTTGAATCGGTGGGATAAAATCCGAAATCCTTGTTAAAGCTTCCCGCATTGACATTAAAGCGCACTCCGCAGGCTAAGGCAATAAGCGCCGCAGGAATAGCAACCTGATGAAGTCCGACACCAAAAATCGCAGCCGCAAGAAGATTTACCTTTACCTTTTCATTGCCGCTGTAGCTGGCGGTAAGATCACCGTCAAGCATTTTTTTAAAGACATTCTTTGCGCCGCTGCCCGCTTTTTTTGCGGTTGCCTTGATTTTTTCGTCATACTGCCCGCAATCGGTGTGCTTACCCTTTTCAAGCATTATTGTAGCTTCTACCATATCACCGCCGCAGGCGTCATAGGCTTTATGGGCTTCCTCATAGGTTGCACCTGCTTTATTCACAAGCTCGGTTATCATATCAAATTCAGTCATATATTTATCCTCCTTTTAATCGCGGTAAACACACCCTGTATTTACCTTACAGCATAATAATAACCCACTTATATTAAAATCAGCGCTTTTCTAAATTAAAATCAGATTAAAATATGATTATTCAGGTTAAAAATTAAGAAATCGCAAGGGGCATCTTAATTCATACCTGTATTGCCTTAATAAATGCATTGAAAATTTCCCGACTGTTCCGATTGATATGAAAATCAAATTCGGGATGCCACTGAAAAGCCCATACAAAGCTTTTCTCCGTATGCCTTACAGCCTCAACCAAGCCGTCCTCGGATTTTGCCATTATTTCTAAGCTATCCCCCAGCTTCTTTATAGCCTGATGATGATAGCTGTTGACGCCCAGATGCTCTGTCTGCAAGAGATTATATAAGGGTGATGCTTTTACCACAGTGACATTATGGGCAATATCGGTATATGGCGGGTTCATGTGATGCTCAATATTACTTGAATATTCCGTTGGCAAATCCTGATACAGAGTTCCTCCCTGCAATACATTAATAAGCTGAATACCTCGGCATATTCCCAAAACAGGCTTATTGTTATCAAGCGCATTCCTATAGAGCGCTGACTCCATTATATCCCTCTCGGTACAGCATACACCGCATTCGTAACGTGGTACTTCATTATACAATGTCGGCGAAACATCATGACCGCCGGTCATAAGCAGGCCGTCACATCGTTCAAAAGCAGACAGTACATCATCCGTATCGCTTGTAAGGGGCAGTATAATAGGAATTGCACCGCACTCTCTGATACCGTTCATATAACCCGGAAGCATCCAAATGCTCTCCTTCTCATCGTCCCACAAGGGAACAACCGCCACTATCTTCTTACCCATACTCTCACCGCTCCAAATGCAATTTTTACTGTTTATAGCTACAGTATAGCATAGCTGCGTCAAAAAAGCAATACAGTGTTATACAAAAGCAGTGAAATTATTATTATGGCAAAACCGCTGTTTCCATATAGTATTTTTCATGTGATATTACCGAATTTACATTACTACAGCCGCAATTTTTGTGGTATAATGTAGTGAAGTAGAAATTATCGGGAGTTGGTTTTACTGCTATGAACAAAAGAAAATTTTTTGACCTGCTTTTAAAGGCAATTCTAACGGGCTTTGCCATAGGCATTGGCGGTGTCGTATATCTTTCCTGCGAAAATAAAACAGTAGGCGCATTTCTGTTTGGCACGGGACTGTTTGTAATACTTACCTTCGGCTTTGCGCTTTTTACCGGAAAGGTTGGATATGCCGTAGACAATAAGCCCTTCTACATACTTGATTTAATTATAATCTGGATTGGAAATTTTATCGGTACATTCTGCATGGGCGGTCTGATACTTTATACACGGATTTCACCGAGTATATCGGAAACCGCCGAGAGCTTATGCAAGGTAAAGCTGGACGACAGCCAGCTAAGTATAGCGATTCTTGCATTTTTCTGCGGTATGCTGATGTTTATTGCGGTGGACGGCTACAAAAATATAGAAAACCCCGTTGCAAAGGTTTTTGCCGTTTTCCTGCCTGTAATGGTCTCTATCCTCAGCGGCTACGAACACTGTGTGGCTAATATGTTCTACTTTACCGTGGGAGGTATGTGGTCGCTCAAGGCTCTCCTCTACCTTTTGGTTATGACGCTGGGAAATGCCGCGGGCGGAATATTCATTCCCCTTGTGAGAAAGGGCTTTGCTAAAGAATAACATACTCTGCTATATGTCACCCTATGGCTTTTGTCATAGGGTGATTTTCTTTTTGTATAAAAACAGGCTGAACGGAAAATAATATAAAATATCGGATTAAATATTCTTTCAACGAAAAGGAGAACATAATATGCAGAATTTTAGCTACACCATAACCGATGAAAACGGTATTCACGCCCGTCCCGCAGGAATTTTCGTAAAGAAAGCCTCCGCCTTTTCCTCGGAAATAACCGTTACCCTTGGGGATAAATCCGCCTCCGCTAAAAAGCTTTTTGCCCTGATGGGTCTGGGCGCAAAAAAGGGGTCGGTTATCAACGTATCCATTGAGGGCACTGACGAAAAGGATGCGGCAAGCACGCTTGAAGCCTTTCTGAAAGAAAATCTGTAAGGAGCGAACGCGGTATATGGTAGTTATTAAAGGCAAATCGGTCTATGCTGCTGCGGCATTGGGCAAAATAGCTGTATTTGACCGAGGTGAAATGCAGGTAAAGCGTTCCCATGTAGATAATACCGATTAGGAATATAAACGCTATATAAAGGCAAGGGATAATGCCGTCAAACAGCTTGAAGAGCTTTACAAAAAGGCTCTTTCGGAGGTCGGAGAAACAAACGCGCAGATTTTTGAAATTCACTCCATGATGGTAATGGACGATGATTACAACGAAAGCATTGAGAACATTATCCGCTCACAGGGTGTAAATGCGGAATATGCCGTTGCAGTCACCTCGGACAACTTTTCACAGATGTTTTCCGCTATGGAGGACGAATATATGCACGCAAGAGCCGCCGATGTAAGGGATATCTCCGACAGGATACTGAAAAATCTCATCGGCGACTGCAGCAGTGACGACGGTGCTGTTTCGGAAAACAGCGGAAAGGCAATTATCGCCGCCGACGACCTTACCCCTGGCGAAACAGTAACCTTAAATAAGGACAAGGTGCTGGCATTTATCACCGCAGGCGGGTCGGCTAATTCCCATACAGCAATACTGGCAAGGAGTATGAATATTCCCGCTGTTATCTCCCTGGGAAAAGATATATTAAAGCCTGAATATGACGGTGCGTATGCAGCTGTGGACGGATATGACGGAACGGTATATATCAATCCCGATGAAAAAACCATTGCCCTTATTAAGCAGAAAATTACCGATGGAGACGCAAAGAGAGCGCTGCTGGCAGAGCTAAAGGGTAAGGACGATATTACCCTTGACGGCACGCCTATACAGCTGTATGCCAATATAGGCGGTATTTCGGATGTGGGCGCGGTTATGCTTAACGATGCGGCGGGTATAGGTCTGTTCCGCAGTGAGCTGCTCTATATGGAAAGCAGTGATTTTCCCGATGAGGAAACCTAGTTCAGATGCTATAAAAGCGTTCTGGAAAGCATGGGCGGAAAAAAGGTAATTATCCGTACAATGGATATCGGTGCCGATAAGCAGTTAGACTATCTGGGTATCGATAAGGAGGAAAATCCCGCTATGGGCTATCGTGCCATAAGGATATGCCTTACACAGACGGACATATTCCGCACACAGCTAAGGGCGCTTTACAGAGCCTCTTCCTACGGAAATTTAGGTATAATGTTCCCTATGATAATCTCCCTTGACGAGGTTCGCAGGGTCAGGGAAATTGCCGCCGAGGTTTGCGAGGAGCTGAAAAGCGCCGAAATACCAATGGGCGACAAGGTAGAGCTTGGTATCATGATTGAAACCCCTGCGGCAGCGCTTATAAGCGATGTGCTTGCAAAGGAGGTTGATTTTTTCAGTATAGGAACAAATGACCTTTCGCAGTACACTCTTGCCATTGACAGACAAAATCCAAAGCTGGACGATTTTTTCGATCCCCACCACGAGGCTGTTATGCGGCTTATCGAGCTTACCTGCAAAAATGCCGAAAAGCACGGCATATGGGTTGGAATATGCGGCGAATTGGGAGCGGATACGTCACTCACGGAAAGATTTCTGCGTATGGGTATAAGAGAGCTGTCAGTTTCGCCTCCCCAAATATTGCCCGTGCGTAAGAAAATCCGTGAAATTAATCTACAATAATTACCAATATCGCACAGCTTTAGGAAATTATCGAAGCTGTGCGATATTATGTAAAAATCTCTTGAAATTTTTCGTTTTATGTGGTAAAATAGTTGTGTCTTTTATTATTTTGCGAGGAGGATCTTTCTTGAATACCTTTACAGATGTTTTGACAAAAATAGATGATTTTGTTTGGGGCATACCGCTTATTGTATTTATACTTGTCGTAGGTATTCTCTTAACTATACGCCTTAGAGGACTGCAGATACGGCGGCTGGGACTGGGCTTTAAGCTAATGTTTAAAAACGATGACAGCGGTACTCACGGGGAGCTGTCAGACTTTGCTGCGCTATGTACCGCTCTTTCCGCCACAATCGGCACGGGAAATATTGTAGGCGTTGCAACAGCTATCGTTGCAGGCGGCCCGGGTGCGCTGCTTTGGATGTGGATTGCGGCACTTTTCGGCACAGCCACAAAGTTTACCGAATGTATGCTTGCAGTTAAATACAGGCATATTGCCGAGGACGGGCATATTGTGGGAGGTCCTTTTTTCTACATAGAAAAGGGAATGGGTTCAAAATGGAAGTGGCTTGCAAAAATATTTGCGGTATTCGGTACGCTGGTGGGATTACTGGGAATAGGCACATTTACCCAGGTAAACGGCATTACAGGTGCTGTCAAGGACTTCTTTGACCCGAACAGTGCCTATACAGTCACCCTGTTGGGAAACGATTACTCCATAGCCGTGGTAATTGCGGGAGTTATACTTACCGTATGCGCGGCGCTTGCAATAATAGGAGGTATTTCGAGAATATCCAAAATTGCCGAAAAAATCGTTCCGTTTATGGCTGTACTCTATGTCGTCACTACGCTTCTTATTTTAATTTGCAATTTTAGGGAAATACCCTCCGCTTTCGTTACAATCTTTGAAAGTGCTTTCGGTCTCAGAGCGGCTGCGGGCGGCGCACTGGGAGCAATGACTGCCGCTATGCAAAAGGGAATAGCAAGGGGTATTTTCTCCAATGAAGCGGGACTGGGAAGCGCGCCTATTGCTGCCGCTACCGCCAATACTGACGAACCGGTAAGACAGGGACTTATTTCTATGCTTGGAACGGTTATAGACACACTTATCATATGCACTATGACCGGACTGTCAATTGTGGTAACAAACGCCTATGATCAGGGGCTTGACGGCGTTAATGTGACAAATTTCGCATTCCGTCAAGGTCTTCCCTTTCCGGAAAGCGTTTCATCCTTTATTCTGATGATTTGCCTTGTATTCTTTGCTTTCACCACAATTCTCGGCTGGAATTATTACAGCGAAAAATGCCTTGAATACCTGACAAACGGGAAAAAAGCTGTACTTTCCGTCTTTCGTTTCCTGTATATTGCCGCTGTTTTCATAGGACCCTACATGACTATTTCCGCCGTATGGACCATTGCGGATATTTTCAACGGTCTTATGGCTCTGCCAAACCTTATCGCGCTGGTAGCACTCAGCGGAGTGGCTGCAGGTGAAGTAAAAAAATATTTTGATAAGGCGGATAGGCTTAATATCACGAATAAAGAGTAGTTTTGTTCATTTATAAGCTATTGCAATTTTTAATAAGATATGGTATAATCCAATCACGGAAGAAGTGAATTGTTTGGAAATAATAATTCCTCGAAATATAAGCATAGTGCTGGAACGGCTTGAGGCAAAGGGCTTTGACGCCTTTATTGTGGGCGGATGTGTAAGGGATTCGATTTTAGGGATAGCTCCCTCAGATTATGACGTTACCACCAATGCTTCACCGGAGCAGGTTATAAGCTGCTTTGACGGCTTTAGGGTGATAGAAACAGGCTTAAAGCACGGTACTGTCACAGTTGTTTCGGACGGCAGCGATGTGGAAATAACCACCTACCGCATTGACGGAGAATACCTTGACCACAGGAAACCGGAAGCCGTTACCTTTACCACAAGCTTGGATGATGATTTGTCGCGGCGTGACTTTACAATAAATGCTATGGCATATTCCCCGAAAACGGGTCTTGTTGACAAATTCGGCGGTCAGCGGGATTTGTGGGAAAAATGTATACGCTGTGTGGGTGACCCGCAAAAGCGCTTTAACGAGGATGCTTTGCGAATACTCCGCGCATTGAGGTTTTCCGCTGTTCTGGACTTTTCCGTTGATCCGCAGACAGCCGCAGCCGTTCACGAAAACAAGGGGCTGCTTGCCGATATTTCTGCGGAAAGAATACGCAATGAGCTTACCAAGCTGATTTGCGGAGCATCTCCCGCAAGGGTAATGCTGGAATACGCTGATGTATTTTCCTTTATAATTCCCGAAGCTGCTCCCTGCATTGGCTTTAACCAGCACAGCAAATATCACGTTTACGATGTGTGGGAACATACCGCATATGCCGTTGAGCTTTCCACCAATGACCCTGTGGTAAGACTGGCATTGCTTTTCCATGACATAGAAAAGCCCTCCTGTTATATTACCGATGAAAACGGGAACGGTCATTTTCCGGGTCACCAAGAAAAAAGCGCGCATACGGCTGAAAGCATTATGAAAAGGCTTAGGTTTGACAACGCCACTGTTGCACAGGTTGTAAAGCTTATCGGATGTCATGACCTTACCCCCGTATCGGAAAGATGTCTTGTAAGAAAAATAATTTCCGAACTTGGATTTGACACTCTGTCACGCCTTTGCAACGTTATGAGAGGCGATAATTTGGCAAAAAAAAGCGGCAGCTCTCACCGCATTGAGCAAATCGATGCAATGGAAAGCATTGCCCTTGACATTATGAAAAATAATGAATGCTGCACCTTGATGCAGCTTGATATTGACGGTGGGGATTTAATAGCCATGGGATTTAAAGGAAAGGCTGTGGGTGATGTGCTTAACAGGCTGCTTGAAATGGTCATGGAAGAAAAAATTCCGAACCGCCGCAGCACACTTCTGGAAGCTGCCAAAGGGTTCGGAATATAAAATATTATTCTCCCTTTTTCAACTGGGAAATAATATCGAGGAAGCACTCAACATTGCCAAAATCCTTGTTTACCGATGCAAAACGGACATAGGCTACCTCGTCAAGCTGTTTTAGTCTGTCGAGAACCATATCGCTTATCTGTGCCGTTGAAATTTGGGAAATCATATTGTTTGCACAGTAGCTTTCGATATCATCGGCAATCTTAATTATCTCCGAGGATGGAACAGGGCGCTTCTTGACGGAGAAAGACAGTCCCTGAATCAGCTTATTCCTGTCAAAGGGTTCAAAGGTGTTGTCCTTTTTGTTTACCAAAAGCGTCGGCATTTCAACACATTCATAGGTTGTAAAGCGTCTGCCGCAGCTTGTACACCTTCTGCGCCTGCGTTTTTTTCCCTCGGATGTGCGCGAATCTATTACCTTTGTATCTTCAAAGCCGCAAAATGGACATTTCATAGCCGAACCTCCCGAGTTAGTGACATTTTTATTTACGGTGAATACTATAAACCACTGATTATATTTTATCATAAAGAGCTGCGTTTGTCAACCGCAGACATGTAAAAAGCGAATTTTGGGAAAGGAAGTAAAAAGCATTGAAAACCAACGGAACAAGAGTTTTTCTTGTATCAACTATAGTTTTATTTACGGCGGTGTTTGCTATGTCTAAGCTTACGAACAGGGATACATCAATATCAACAGATGATGCAAGCGAAACACAGATGGTAACAATTGGCGGAACTGACTCCACTGCGGCTGACGGCGGCGAAAACAGCTCTGACGGAACAGATACCGCACAAAATGAAGAAGCCGAAGCCGATTCGGACGGCACAGCCGAGGTCATGGACACAGAAGCTGTATCGGCTGAACCTGTCCCCGACCCCTCTGATGCCGACAATACATGGGCAATGTTTTTGGTTAATTCCATGAACCCCATTTCCGAGGAATACTGCGACAGCATAGAAACAGCTTTTGTATACAGCAGCTGGCGGGATTATTACATGGATTCACGAGTATCCGAATATCTCAAACAGATGATTTCCGACGCCTCCAATGATGGCATTAACCTTATTATAGTCAGTGCCTATCGTACAATAGATTATCAGCAGCGAAATTTTGACAACTCAGTTGAGGATCGCATGACCAACCAGGGTATGACCTATGAGGAAGCATATGCGGATACCCTCAAGGAGGTGCAGCTTCCCGGCTACAGCGAGCATAACGCGGGGCTTGCGGCTGATATTATGTCCGATGAATGTGTTGACATGGACGATGACAGCTTTAAAAATACCGAGGCATACGCATGGCTTCAAGAGCATGCTGCGGATTACGGCTTTATTCTCCGTTACCCCGAGGGAAAAGAGGATGTTACCGGAATAATCTATGAGCCTTGGCATTATCGCTTTGTTGGTGTTTATTACGCAAAGCTGCTGACGGACAGAGGTATTACCATGGAGGAATACTTTGAGGAAATGAATTGGGTTGATGAAAACGGTGTTGCCGTCTATCATATTCCCGATGCAGAATAATAACGAAAGGATGTTTTAAAATGAACATGAAAAATATGCCGAGTGTAAAGCTGGGAATTGTGGCTGTAAGCCGCGACTGCTTCCCCATGTCACTTTCTGCGGGAAGAAGAAAGCTGGTCTGTCAAGCCTGCGCGGAAAAGGGCATAGACATTTACGAATGTCCCACAACCGTGGAAAGCGAAAAGGATATGATGAAGGCTGTTGAGGAGGTTAAGGCTGCGGGTGTAAATGCTCTTGTGGTTTACCTTGGCAACTTTGGTCCCGAAACCGCCGAAACCCTTTTGGCTAAAAAATTTGCCCTGCCTGTAATGTTTGTTGCGGCAGCTGAAGAAACAGGTGATAACCTTGTAGACGGACGCGGCGATGCTTACTGCGGTATGCTTAATGCAAGCTATAATTTGGGATTAAGAAACGTCAAGGCATATATCCCCTCCTATCCCGTGGGCACTGCGGATGAAGTAGCGGATATGATTTCCGAATTTATACTCATTGCAAGGACAATATTTGCGCTTTCACAGCTTAAGGTTATTTCCTTTGGCCCTCGTCCCCAGGATTTTCTCGCCTGCAACGCGCCTATAGCAAGAATATATGACCTTGGTGCTGAAATTGAGGAAAACTCCGAGCTTGACCTTTACGCTGCATTCAACGAACACACAGGTGACGAGAGAATATCGGCTGTTGTGGCTGATATGACTGAGGAACTGGGTCAAGGCAATAAAATGAGCGGAATACTTCCGAGGCTGGCGCAGTATGAGCTGACATTGCTGGATTGGGCGGAGTCACATAAGGGAAGCAAGGATTTTGTTATATTTGCCAATAAATGCTGGCCCTCATTCCAAACACAGTTTGGCTTTGTGCCTTGTTATGTAAACAGCCGCCTTACCGGAAGAGGTATTCCCGTAAGCTGTGAGGTCGATATTTGGGGTGCAATAAGCGAATACATAGGTCAATGTGTTTCCGACGATGCGGTTACCCTCCTTGATATAAACAACAGCGTTCCGTCAGATATTTACGAAAATGATATAAAGGGCAAATTCGATTACACCCTCAAGGATACGTTTATGGGATTCCATTGCGGAAACACCACATCGAAAAAGCTTACAGCCTGTGAAATGCGCTATCAGCTTATCATGCACAGAAGCCTTGAACCCGATAAAGAACCGGATATTTCACGCGGAACACTGGAGGGCAATATTGTACCCGGCGATGTTACCATTTTCCGCTTGCAGTCAACTGCGGATGCCCAGCTGAAAGCCTATGTTGCCGAGGGCGAAGTACTTCCCGTTGCAACACGCTCTTTTGGGGGAATTGGTATTTTTGCTATAAAGGAAATGGGCAGATTTTACCGTCATGTGCTGATAGAAAAGCGTTATCCTCACCACTGTGCTGTCGCTTTCGGACATAACGGAAAGGCGCTTTTTGAGGTATTCAGATATCTTGGCGTTTCCGATATTGCTTTTAATCAGCCCAAGGGTATGCTTTATAAAACAGAAAATCCTTTTGATTGATTTTACACAGGGCTTTACCGAGTACAGTGCTCGGTAAAGCCCTTTTTTCGGTCAAAAACAAAAATGGGACAATGCTATACATCGTCCCATTTAATTTATTTTTACAAAGCATGGCAGCCCTCAAGGTATTTCCGCAAGCACCTCAATTCCCCTATGTATACACACTCCAGCTCCGGCATTTGAGTGTAATCATTGGGACGCATAAGTGAAGGAACCTTTGGCAGACACAGAGCGTTGCTGTCGGTAAGAATTGTCGCCACAAATTCCGAACAGAAGTAATGTCTGCGCCGTTTATAGGCAATTCCTAGCTTGCATAGAAACAATCCTATGATATTATACTCAAACCGCTTGCGGTGACGCATCATTTTCTTAACCTCGTGTCTTGCGCGGTTATAGGAATCGCTGTCAACCTGTATTCTGAAAAGTGCGCAGGACATTTGCTCGTTAATTTTATATATTCCCTTATTAAGAGGTTCGGTACGAAGTCCTGCGGGTAATGGGAAGTTGACATATTTCCTGGAAAAGCTGTATACATCATGCAAATCGGCATCAAAGGCTATGGCAGCATGGGTGTATTTATCATTTGTAAACAATGCTATGATCTTTGAAATAATGGTATCGAATTTTGTCAATAATATGTAGATACTGTTTTGTGGTGTAACAAGGTCATTCTCTGAAATAATTGATACTGATCCCTTTGCCGACACCATTATTCACCGCCCTTTATAAATATAATATAACGCATATTCATATATCAACCTACCTTTACACCGCCCAAGGGACGAATGTACAGCTTATAGCAGCTGCCCTCTCCGAAAACCTTTTCCATTTCCGCCGAGTAGCTGTCGGTAAGCTCTGTAGGCACAAACGCCTGTATTGTTCCTGCAAATCCGCCGCCGTGTACTCTTGTAGCGCCTCTCCCGCCAAGAAGCATTTCGGACATATAAAGTCCTATTACAAGTCCCTGTTCATCGGTATGACCTGCGGCAAATATATTTTGCAGATATTTAAAGGAGCTGTTGCCGCTTTCGCTGACCAAAGACAGAAAACGGTCTATATTGCTTTCCTTAAGCGCATTGGCTTCAAGCCCCACACGTTCGTTGTCATCAAAGAAATGGAACGCCCTTGCAACCGCCCTGTCGCCGCATTTCTCCCTAAGGGGAATAATATTATCTATTACATCCTGCTTGGAAATATCCCTAAGCTCACTCTTGCCAAAATACGCCGCAACCGACTTCATCTCTACGGGAATAGCTGCGTATTCGGGGGTAAGATCTGCATGATTTCCCTTGGTATCAACGATACAAAGATTATATCCCGATGCGGAAAAATCATAGGGTATAGCCTCGATAATCGGATTATCCGTATCGGCGAAATCTATGGTAATGAATCCTCCCACGGACGATGCCATTTGATCCATAAGTCCCGACGGCTTGCCAAAATACACATTTTCCGCATATTGAGCTATCTGCGCTATCTTAACAGCACTTATATTGCCCTCATTGTAAAGATGTGAAAGGATAGTTCCGATCAGCACCTCGAATGCGGCGGATGAGGAAAGTCCGCTTCCCTTAAGCACGTTAGATGTGGTATATGCCTTAAATCCGCCCACAGAGCCGCCTTCATTTAAAATTCCCGCAGCTACTCCCCTTATAAGCGCAGCAGATGTATTCCTTTCGCTCTCCTGCACGGAAAGGTCACTTAAATCTACACTGTCGGGATCAAATCCCTCGGATTTCACAGAAATGATATTATCATCTGTAGGAACGACAGCAGCAATAACATCAAGTCCAACGGCAGCAGCCAAAACCCTGCCCCTGTTGTGATCGGTATGGTTACCTCCTACCTCCGTTCTTCCCGGAGCGGAAAAAAAAGTAATGTCACCGCAGCTACCGTATATTTCCTTAAAAGAATCAGCCACAGCCGCATATCTCTCTGTCTGTGCCTGAACGGCATCCGAACCGTAAAGCTTTTCCAAAAGAGTTTTATCTATGTTCACAACAAAAATCCTCCTTACAGATATTTTTCAATGTCAATTTCTTTTTCTTTGTTTTCCAGTAAAAAGCCAAGGATATTCTCGTATGCGCCCTGAGGATTTTTCTTGATATTGCCGCAAATTAAATCAGCCTGATCCTTATCCGGCGCATAGAATGTCAAATCCATCAAGTCACAGTCATCGCCCTTGACAGAGAAATGAACCAAACAGCCGTTGGATATCTCCTCAATTTCACAGGAGAATGCGTTTTGAGCATCAAGCGCAATAAAATAGCGAAAGGCGGATTTAAGCAGCTTTCTGCGGTAAACGACAGGTATGGTCATATTGAAATAGTCCGAACCCAGTCTACCCTTATCGGTAAGGGCAATTCTTGTACCGCACACTCCATTTTCGTCCACAAAATCCTCCGATACCACAGCGCCGCTTTCCGCAAGTCCGCTGAGTGCATCGGATAGATAGAAGTAGTTTATCACTCCGCTGTCCTCTGCTGCCAGACGCAGCTGTTCATCCGTAACGGTTCTGTCAAGCTTTTCCAGCAGGTAGCAAATCAGTACCTTTACACCATGCACCGAATTAAGCTCGCCTATCTGTGAAACATCCTCGTTCATTGAAGCACTCCTTAAAAGTTGGGATAATCAAGCATATGAGAGAGAATTGCTATATTTGCGGCAGCCTCCACAACGGGAACAGCCCTCAATACAACGCAAGGGTCATGTCTGCCCTTTATCTCGATTGTTTCATTTTTGAGATCATGATAATCAACGGTTGCCTGTGGACGTGCAATAGATGGCGTAGGCTTAAAGGCTACACGGAATATAATAGGCATACCGTTGGAAATTCCTCCGAGAATTCCACCGCTGTTATTGGTCTTGGTTTTAACGTGACCCTGCTCGTCAACATAGAACTCGTCATTATGCTGACTTCCAAGCATTGCAGGCGCTCTGAAGCCCGAACCGAATTCAATGCCCTTGACCGCGGGAATACCGAATACAAGCTGTGAAACGGTGTTCTCTATTCCCTCAAACATCGGCGAACCTACGCCTGCGGGAACGTTTATTACCGCACATTCCACAATTCCGCCCACACTGTCAAGGGATTCTCTCGCCTTGGCAATATCGTTGTACATTGCCTCGCCCTTCTTGTCCGAAAGCACGGGGATTTTCTTATGCCTTACGGCAATAATGGTTTCTCGGTCGATGTTACAGGGATCGAAAAGCTTGTCCTTGATGTTGTGTATTGCGGCGATATGTGCGCCGGTATATATTCCTCTATGTTCAAGAATCTGACCGCAGACAGCTCCCGCAAGAACAATGGGTGCGGTAAGTCTGCCCGAAAAATGCCCTCCACCACGCACATCGTTAAAACCCTTATACCTAAGCGCGCCTGTGTAGTCCGCATGACCGGGACGCACAAGTCGGGAAACATTTCCGTAATCAGCGGAATGCTGGTCGTTATTTCTGATAAGCGCCATAAGCGGAGTACCTGTGGTACGATTGTTAAGCACACCCGACATTATGCTCGGAATATCGCTCTCCTTGCGGTGAGTTGACGTAGCATCGTTTCTCGGCGCGCGTCTTGCCATAAACTCCGTGAGCTGCTCGGCATCAATGTACTCGCCTGCCGGAAGGTTGTCTATAACGACACCTATTCCGGGACCATGGGATTCACCAAAAATTGAAATGCTGATATTATGATTCCAAAATGAGGACATCTATACAACATCTCCTTTCTAATTGCAGTAATTTATACTTCGGTAAAAATTCCTCCAAGGGAGGCATAATCCTCGAAAAACTTAGGATAACTCTTTCCCACATCCTGCGCATTCGTTATAGTTACGGGATTATCGGAACGAGTTGCCGCAATTGCCGCCGCCATAACTATTCTGTGATCCTTGTGGGAATCCACCGTTCCGCCCTTAAAGCTGTCAATCGGCTCCGTTTCAAGGTAGTCGTCCCCAACCGTTACTCTTCCGCCCAGTGCGTTAAGAGTTTCAGCCGTAACCGCCAGTCGGTCACATTCCTTGATTTTAAGTCTTGCGGCATTGTAAAGCCGTGATTTTCCCTTGGTAAAGCTACCGAGAACGGCAAGTATGGGTACAAGATCGGGAATATCGGACACATCAACGGAAAATGGTTTCATTTCGTTAGTGCAGCCGTTTACTATATCAACTATCGCCCTGTCTCCCTGAACAGTGTCGGGGTTAAGATTATTTATCTTAATATACGATCCCAGTGCGTTAGCCGTGAAAAAGAAAGCTGCCTGAGAATAATCGCCCTCAACCGAACCGTCACAGGGCTTATAACGCTGATTGCCCTTAACAAGGTAAATGGGCAGACCGTCCATTGAGGATTCAACAATCCTTACGCCGAACTGTGACAGTACAGCCACAGTCATATCCGCATAGGGCTTGGACTGGAGCGGCGAGGTAAGCTTAATTATACTGTCCTCACTGCAAAGGGGAAGCGCAAACATAAGTCCTGTTATATACTGGGAGGAAACATCGCCCTCCATCAGATACTCCCCTGCCTCTAATTTTCCCTCAATCGTAGGGGGGAGTCCAAGCTCTCTGTCAAAGCGTATACCCTTTTTGCCAAGCTCCCTTATATAGGCGGTGACGGGTCTGTTAGGAAGATTGGCATGACCGTTAAAAACCGCCCTTGTACCCAGTGCCGCCGCAATGGGAATAAGGAATCTGAGTGTTGAACCGCTTTCGCCGCAGTCAATATCGGCATTTAAGGCGGGCGTACCTATTCCCTTAACGGTGTAATCACTTCCGCATGATGATATTTCTGCACCCAGTGATTCCATTGCCGAGCAGGTGGCCTTTATATCATTTGACGCAGTAATATTGCTTATATGGGAAACTCCGTCAGCAAGTGCCGCCGCAATTAACATACGGTGGGAATAGCTTTTGGATGAGGGCGCATTTACAGTGCCCTTAAGCCTTGACGGTGTTATTTTTATATTCATAAATTTTCTCCTCAATCATTCCTGCGAAATAAATTCCGTAAACTCATCTATAGACATTTTTACAGGCGAGGAGCAGCCAACATCGGAGCAAATAATTACCCTTATACTTGAGCCTGCACGCTTTTTATCGTTAAAGCAGGCATTGCCCAGCTCATTTGGCTTAGGTTCAATGGTTATTTTCAGGGAATATCTTTCAAGGCAGTCGGAAAGCCTTTGGGATAGCGACGGGTCACACAGTCCCCTCTTCGCCGCAAGAGCGGTTATCATTTCCATGCCCACGGCAACCGCCCGTCCGTGGCTTATTCCGACATAATTATAATACTGCTCAATGGAGTGACCGAGAGTATGTCCGAAATTCAGCAGCATTCTTTCGCCCACATCGAACTCGTCAGCCTCCACAACATCGCGCTTTATGGTAACGCAGCGGCAGATAACATCCTCCATGACCTCGTTTATATCATCAATAGTGTGATTCATGAGAATTTCAAAAAGTTCCGCAGACTTTATCATTCCGTACTTGACAACCTCGCCCATTCCGTCTATAAGGAAGTCCCTCGGAAGCGTTGAAAGGGCATCTATATCGCATATAACCAAGCGAGGCTGCTTAAAGGCACCCACAAGGTTCTTGCCCTCGGGAATATCAATAGCGGTTTTTCCTCCCACAGAGGAATCAACCTGCGCCAGCAGTGATGTGGGGATTTGTACGTAATCCATTCCCCTTAGATATGTAGCGGCGGCATATCCTGCCATATCACCGGTAACGCCGCCTCCCAGAGCAATTATACAGTCCGTTCTGGTAAGGTGATTTTCCGCAAGGAAGCCGTATATTTTAATAAGGGTTTCATGAGATTTGGAGCTTTCACCGTGAGGGAAAACAAAATGGAAAACCTCAAAGCCCTGTTCCTTAAGCGAATTTGATACAACGTCAAAATACAGCGGTGAAACATTGTCATCGGTTATAACCGCAAACCTTTCTGTGGAAACAGCGTTCTTCACAAGCTCCCCCGCCTTTGAAAGCAGACCGTTTCCGATAATCACGTCATATTTTCCCGAGGCATTTACTGTAATGGTATGCATTGATAACACCCTTTCAAAAACAAATGACCCTGCAAGTCAATCCGTACAACAGAGTCACAAAACATGTCAAAACTACAAAACAGCACTCTAACCTATACCTATACTATGTATACTACATATAGTATGTATACTACCTATAATAGTTAGTATAACCTTTTTTGTGCTAATTGTCAATAGCTTTTAAACAATTTTAAATGTATTTTAATAAAGCCAAGGATAAAAGCCACCGACCAAGTTGAGCCTTTTGTCGGTGGCTTTATCGCTTTTCTCTGTGTCTATGCCGCTGCATCCTCTGCATATTCCAGCATGGTATCCGCAAAAATGGCATATCCCTTTTCCGGATCGCTTACTAAAACGTGGGTAACCGTGCCCACAAGCTTCCCGTTCTGTATAATCGGGCTTCCGCTCATACCTTGTACTATCCCGCCCGCTTTTTTCAGCAGGCGTTCATCAGTCACCTTTATCACCATATTGCGGCAGTCCTCTCTGTCGCTTAAATCAATGCTTTCTATCTCTATCTCGTACTTTTCGGGCTGTGTTCCATTAATCGTTGCGTATATTTCCGCTTTTTCCCGTTACAATCTCCTGACGCATTGCCACCTCTATGGACTCGTTTGCTATAGGCTGTTCATCCATAGTTCCGTATACGCCTGCCTCACAGTTCACCTTTAGAATTCCCGTGTCCTTTTCCGATATAAATGCACCGGACAGCTCTCCGGGATTTCCCCCTATACTCTTTTTAATTCCTGTTATATAAACCGCCGCCGTACTGCCCTCCGACATGGTGAGAATTTCTCCCGTATCATTGTCACAGACAGGATGTCCCAGTCCCGCAAAGGTCTTTGTTGACGGATCGTAAAAGGTTACCGTTCCTATTCCCGCGGAGCTGTCACACACCCACATTCCGGCATGATATGCATCATCGGCTGCCGATTTTTGAGGCTGAACATAAACTACTTGACTCTCGCTGTCCCTTACTATTTCCACAGCAAGAATATCGCCGCCGCTGGCGGAAATAATATCTGAAACCTCTCTGTTTGAATGAACCTCTTGCCCCGATATGCTGATGATAAAATCGCCCTCGGTTATACCCGCATCCTTTGCGGGGGAAACTATTTCCGTTCCGTTGTCAAAACCGCTCAGCTCTATAACGATCACACCCTCGGTAGTCATTTTAATTCCGAATGGTGTACCGCAGGGAATGACAAGATGTGCGTCTGTTTCGGTCACTTCCACCCTTTTTATAGGAAATATTCCCCAAAGCATAAGCTGCTCACTGTGAGTTCCCGTGCCGAATATCGCTGCTTGCCTTGCATCGCTGTAAACGTCTGATTTAATTGTGCGGGAGGTAACACTTATATTGTCGCTGAGGACAAGTGTGCTGTTTCTCGTCACCGAATAGCTGTCTGGCAGCTTCAGACTGTAATATGCAATAATTCCCATTACCGTAAGCAATGTGCCGAACATCAGGGCTTTTACTACTTTGCAAGCTGTCCTCATTTTACCTTCCTTTGATTTGACCGCCATGATGTGTCTGTGGAAGATGATTTTCATCCTCCGACATTTAATATCTGCACAACAGGGCTTTTTTATTAAAGTTTTATATTGGCGATAACCGCAGGCCTTTCCGTTTTGCCGAAGCAAAAGCACCGAAAATACTGCTGCTTACATGTATATTTACGGAAATATACCCGCTGTTTTCTATTTAATTATCACCTGTACCCACCGAAAATCCCGTCGATTTTCCGAATGGGACAAAAATTTTACAATTTAGGCTTAAATTGTGTTGATTAACGCTTTCAAATATGTTAGAATATATAGTATAGTTGTTTGTATACACAAATTTTTGTTCCCGTAGGAGGATAATATGGAAATATTTCGTAAAATATCTCTTGTTTGCGGCTGCTTGGCTGTGGCGGTCTGCTGCCTGTTTTTAAACGTGATAGGCGGCATGGGACTTATGTCAAACGGATATGAATCCGGCGGTATCTGCCTTATTGTATCATCGGCACTCTTGCTTATCGCCGTTATTTTAGCTTTTTCAAAAAGAACTCCGATCAGCATTATAGCCGCCGTATTGTGCGCTGTCGGGACAATTTTGTATGCAATACCCATTGCGCAGCTTAACTCTATACCCGACGCACAGGTTGCAAAGCAGGATATTGAGGTGCTTACCGGCAGGATTTATCCTGCTATTATAGCTACAATTTTCATTGCCTGCGCGATTTTTGCAAATATTATGTCATATGACAACCGCACCAAGCGCGCCGAACGCAAGGAGAAGCGAATTTTGGAAAAGCAAAGACCTCTCACCGATGAAGAGAAAATTATATAGATTTAGGATGATATCCAATGAATGTTACTATAAAAGATGTTGCCAAGGCAGCGGGAGTTTCCGTGGCGACAGTTTCAAGGGTGCTTAACAACAGCAGTGCAGTATTGCCGACTACCGCCGAAAATGTGGAAAAGGTAATTAAGGATTTGGACTACAGCCCCAATTTTCTCGGCAGAAATCTCCGAAAATGCGAAGCAAAAAATATACTTGTTATAGTCCCATCCACCGATCAGAATGTCTACAGTCAGATAATTAAGAGAATACAGGATGCCGCAAGTCCCGAATACGATGTGCTTATAAGCACCAGCTACAGCTACCTTAATACGGAAATGCGCCTGCTTAATATGCTCTTTAACCGCACTGTTGACGCCGCTGTACTTATGGGTACACAGCTTGATGCCGAAGCCCTTAATGAGTTAAATTCTCGGTACAGCATTGCCCTTTGCTGTGAGAGAGTTGAACAGGCAAATGTACTTACCGTAACCTGCGACAATGAAAAGGGCGCCTATGATGCAGTTTCATTCTTTGCAAAAAAGGGATTTGACCGTATCGGAATGGTTACCACATCAAACAGGGTAATTTCCAGTGTTGACCGTGAAAAGGGCTATATGCGCGCCCTTTCCGACAATGGACTAAGCTATGACGAAAAGCTGATATATCACTGCTCCTATGAGTATACGGACGGTTTTGCCGCACTGGATTATTTTTGGGATATGAAAAATCCTCCTCGAGCTGTTTTCTGCATTTCCGATCTCTTGGCTATCGGCATGACTAAACGTGCCGCCGAAAGAGGCATCGAAATAGGCAAGGATTTGCAGATATGCGGATTTGACAACATTTCCCTAAGCAGTATGTACATACCGGAGCTAACAACGGTTGCGCAGCCCTGCTACGAAATGGGCAGCTTAGTAGTTAAAAAGCTCCTTGAAAAGATGACCACGGGAAAGGAAAACAATGAAACCATACTCCTGCCTCACAGGCTAATATACAGAAGCTCCGCACCCTCCGATGACGGATTGACCGATAACTAAATGGTGATATATTTATGATAAATGGTGAAAATGTACTTTTGGGCGTAAGCGCGGGAATTGCCGCCTACAAGTCCGCTTATCTTGCAAGACTGCTCAAAAAAGCGGGATGTAACGTCCATGTTATTATGACGCCGAATGCCGTGAACTTTATAACGCCCCTTACCTTTGAATCTCTTACGGGAAACAAATGCGTGGTGGATACCTTTGACAGGAATTTTCAATTTAATGTGGAACACGTTGCACTGGCAAAATTGGCTGATGCGGTTATTATCGCGCCTGCCTCCGCCGATGTGGTGGGAAAGCTTGCCTGCGGTATTGCTGATGATATGCTTACCACAACCGTTATGGCGTGCAAATGCAAAAAAATCATTGCCCCCGCCATGAACCACAATATGTACCATAATCCGATTGTGCAGGATAATCTTGCCAAGCTGGAGAAATACGGTTTTTCGGTCATTCCTCCCGAAAGGGGTATGCTTGCCAACGGAGATATGGGGGACGGGCGTATGCCCTCGGAGCAAACCCTGTTTCAATGGGTTGAAAGAGAGTTGTCGGAGCCAAAGGATCTTTCAGGGTTAAGGGTTCTTGTGACTGCGGGGGCGACTCAGGAATCCATCGACCCTGTGAGATTTATCACAAACCATTCCACGGGTAAAATGGGTGTGGCTGTCGCATATGCGGCTATGCTGAGAGGCGCGCAGGTTACTCTTGTAAAGGGTCATACCGAGGTAGACGACCCGCCATTTGTAAAGACAATAACCGCCGTTTCCGCCGCAGATATGTTCAGTGCTGTTGTTTCCTGCGCAGAAGATGCGGATATTATCATCAAGGCTGCCGCTGTGGCTGATTACCGTCCTGTGCAGGCTGCCGACCATAAGCTGAAAAAGGCCGATAACGATATGACAATTCAGCTTGCGAGGACACGGGACATTTTGGCATATTTGGGTGAGCATAAGCATAAGGGACAGATTTTATGCGGATTTTCCATGGAAACGGAAAATCTTGTTGAAAATTCCCGCGGAAAGCTAAAGCGAAAAAATTTGGATATAATCGCCGCCAATTCCCTTAAAACAGAGGGCGCAGGCTTCGGAACGGATACAAACGTTTTGACGATAATCACTCCGAATAAAGTAAAAGAGCTTGAAAAAATGTCAAAGACAGATGCGGCAAACGCACTGCTTGACGAAATTATCACACTGAAAAACGGAGAATAAGCATGATATACACTGTTACCTTTAATCCCGCTGTGGACTATGTTGTTAAGCTTGACACACTTGCAGGCGGAAAAATCAACCGCACCTTATCGGAAAATATCTGCTGGGGTGGAAAAGGGATAAACGTTTCCTCCGTCCTTAAAGCACTCGATGTTCCGTCAACCGCACTGGGCTTCACCGCAGGCTTTACGGGAAAAGCCTTTGCTGACGCAGTAAGTGCAATGGGGATAAAAACAGACTTTATTCACCTTGAAAGCGGAATGACACGGATAAATATGAAAATCCATGCCTTGGAAAACGATGAGGAAACGGAAATAAACGGAATGGGTCCCGATATACCTCCCTCCGCCGCCCAAGAGCTTTTCCACAGGCTTGACACCCTTTCAGATGGCGATATTCTTGTGCTTGCAGGTTCTGTGCCGAAATCCGTTGATCCCGATATTTATGAAATCATCTGCAGGAGAATGGCAGGCAGCGGCGTGAAAATTGTGGCGGATGCCGCAGGCGAGCTGCTTATGCGGCTTATTCCCCTAAAACCGTTCCTTATTAAGCCCAATCACATTGAGGCGGGAGAAATGCTTGGCACAGTCATAGAAAGCGTTGACGATGCAAAAGCATGCGCCCTTAAAATGCGTGAAATGGGCGCTGAAAATGTTATTATTTCCATGGCTGAGCGTGGTGCGGTGCTTGCGGATGAAAACGGAAACGTTCACTCCATTGGCGCGCCCTCGAGGGAGGTTGTAAACTCTGTAGGAGCGGGAGATTCCATGCTTGCGGGATTTCTTGCGGGATTTATCCGCACAGGCAGCTACGATACCGCTCTTAAATGGGGCACAGCCGCAGGAAGTGCAACGGCTTTTTCCGTGGGAACTGCATCAAGGCAGGATTTTGACCGTATGCTTGAACGCATTGAAAGGGAAAGGATTTGAAAGATATGTCCGCTATAAAAATGGCTGAATTTGAAAAGGTTAGCTTTAATCGTTTTTCCGATGATATTAAGGCTGTGGGTATTCAGGTACCCGAAAACAGGGTTAATGAAATTTACGAAAATATAAGACTTCCGAAACGTGCAACCGCAGGCTCGGCAGGCTATGATTTTTACATACCCTTTGACTTGGAACAGCTGCTCCCCAATCAAACCGTAACTATTCCCACGGGAATAAGAGCGAGGGTTGACGAGGGCTGGGTGCTTGTCTGCTGTCCAAGGAGTGGATTGGGCTTTAAATACCGTATGCGCCTTAACAACACTGTGGGTATAATTGACAGTGACTATTACGGAGCAAAAAATGAGGGACATATAATGATAAGAATTACCAATGAATCCAATGACGGAAAGGTTATCTCACTTAAAGCGGGAGATGCCTTTGTACAAGGGATTTTTCTCCCTTTTGGGATTACATACACTGACGATGCAAGCGGTGTGCGCCAAGGAGGATTTGGCAGCACCACCGATACCAAAAAGTAACCGGTTATTCTGCTTGAAATATCTGCGGAAATATGCTATACTGTAGAATATGACCTATGCAATTTACAAAATCCAATTATTAAAAGAGGAAGAGAGTATATATGGAAATCAGAGTTGGTTTGGTTTCTCTCGGCTGTTCAAAAAACCAGGTTGACGCCGAAAGAATGCTTTATAAAATAATGGAAAAGGGCTACTCCTTAGTCGGCGATGCTGCTCTTGCTGATGTGGCGATTATAAACACCTGCGGCTTTATTGAATCCGCCAAGCAGGAGGCTATAGAAACAATACTTGAATTTGCCCAGCTGAAAAAGGAGGGCAGAATCAAGCATATTATAATAACAGGCTGTCTTGCGGAGCGTTATAAGAATGAGGTAATTAAGGAAATTCCCGAAGCGGATGCCGTTATAGGAATTGGCAGCAACGACTCCATAACCGATGTTATAGAAAAGGTATGTTCGGGAGAAAGAGTTCTCTCATTTGAGGATAAATACAAGCTTTCACTGACGGGAAAACGTGTTCAGACTACATTATCCTTCACCTCCTACCTTAAGATAGCCGAGGGATGCAGCAACTGCTGTTCCTACTGCGCTATCCCCTCTATCCGTGGTAAATACAGAAGTGTCCCAATGGATGAGCTTGTCAGCGAGGCAAAGGAGCTTGTGCGAAACGGCGTAAGGGAGCTTATACTTATAGCCCAGGACACCACACGCTACGGTGAGGATCTTTACGGCGAGCCTACGCTCCATGTGCTTATAGGCGAGCTGTGCCGTATTGAGGAGCTGAAGTGGATAAGAATTTTGTACCTCTATCCCGAAAGAATTACCGATAAAATCCTCGATACAATTGCTACTCAAGATAAGGTCGTAAAATATATCGATATGCCGATTCAGCATTGTAACGGTGAAATACTTAAAAGGATGAATCGGCCCGGCGATGAGGCAATGCTGCGCAGGCTTGTACACAAAATACGTCGGAAAATACCCGAAATTGTCCTGCGAACCACCTTTATAACGGGCTTTCCCGGTGAAACCGAGGAGCAGTTCAATGAGCTTGCTGATTTTGCCAGGGATATGGAGTTTGAACGTCTGGGATGCTTCCCCTATTCGGCGGAGGAGGGTACAAAGGCTGCTCTTATGGACGGTCAGCTTGACGATGAGGTTAAGCAGCACCGTGCGGATATTATCATGGAACAGCAGATGATGATAGTAAACAACAAGAATGCGCGCTTTATCGGGAAAACAATCGAGGTTGTCTGTGAGGGATATGACCGCTACGGCGAGTGCTACTTCGGCAGAAGCTATATGGACTCTCCCGAAATAGACGGTAAGGTTTTCTTTACCAGTCCCAAAAGACGGCTTGTACCGGGAATATTCGTAAAGGTTAAAATAACGGAGATTATGGACTATGATCTGATAGGAGATGTTGTAGATGAATCTGCCCAATAAGCTTACTCTTTTAAGGGTAATACTCGTGCCGTTCTTTATCTTTTTTCTCCTAACGGACATAGTGCCGCTTAGTGCAGTATGGGCGCTTGTGATTTTTATAGCGGCATCGATTACCGATTTCCTTGACGGACATATTGCCAGGAGCAGAAATCTGATAACTAATTTCGGAAAATTTCTTGATCCCCTTGCAGATAAGGTTCTGGTTATATCGGCTTTGGTTTGCTTTTCGGATATGGGGTTATGCTCCGCCGTCCCCGTCATTATAATTATAGCAAGAGAATTTATGGTATCGGGTCTGCGTCTTGTAACCGCAGGAGAGGGCGTGGTAGTAGCCGCAGGAATTTGGGGAAAGCTGAAAACCGCATTCACCATGATAACTATAGTGCTTATGCTGTTTTTCGCCGTTCTTTTCGGCAAGGACAGCGAAGGATATGCAAACCGGGTAACGATAATCGAACAGGTGCTTATCTGGATCAGCACACTGCTGACGGTTATATCCGGTGTACAGTATCTCACCGCATATAAGGATTACATAGATCCCACAAAGTAAAAATCAAGCTGTATCACAGTATTATTCAGTACTGTGATACAGCTTTTTTCAACGTATATCAGTTACGGACATCAAATTCGGGGTTAAATGCATAGAAATTCTTTGAGTTGAGATTATCGGTAGAAATACGCAGACCCTCACCAAAGCGCTGAAAATGCACTATTTCACGCTGGCGCAAGAATTTTATCGGATCGCGTACATCGGGATCATCAGCCAGTCTCAGAATATTATCATATGTGACACGCGCCTTTTGCTCTGCCGCCATATCCTCATGAAGGTCGGTAATAACATCGCCCTTCGACTGGAAATATGCAGCCGTGAAAGGAACGCCTGCCGCCGACTGGGGATATACTCCCGTAGTATGGTCAACAAAATACGCGTCAAAACCTGCCGCTTTTATTTCATCGGGAGTCAGGTTTCTTGTCAGCTGATAAACTATCGATGAAACCATTTCCATGTGGGCAAGTTCGCTTGCCCGCCAGTCATATCAGTGCTTCCTTATAGTCCTTTTCAAGCCCGATTGGTATTGCTTTTGTTGTTACTTTTTTTACAAATACAAATTTTTTCAACAAATTGCGAAAAAGCACTTGACAAACCTATTTTTTTGTGATATACTATTATAGTCATCGGAAATCGGGGTGTGGCGCAGATTGGTAGCGCGCTACCTTGGGGTGGTAGAGGCCGTGGGTTCAAGTCCCGTCACTCCGACCATGACAAAACCCGCTTAAGCATTGCAAATGCAGTGTTTGGGCGGGTTTGCTGTTGTTATGACATTTCGCAAAAATGACACCGAATGACCGATTTTTACACCGTTTTTCGCACAAATATGCCACGAAATATGCCACGAAAATTGCCCTAAAAATAAGGCTTTTCGGGGCATATTTCAGTCTTAATATGCCACATCACACATAAGTATTATTCCCGCCTGAAATCAAATTCCCCCGCAAATAATCATCAATCGTCCCTCGGATAATCTCAGAGCCTGCAACGCTAATGGATATTACCGTATCGGTGCTGATATAATTGCCCGCCGCACTGCCTGCTGTGCCTGCCTCGCCTTGGGCGTATACGTCCGATTTGCCCATAATGCCCGCAGTATCGTAAATCCCCACCTCGTTCAGAGCGTCAGCCATGCCCTTGTAATACTCCTGCGCCATGCTATATCCTACCTCGTAGTATTCAGTGGCTTTATCCAACGATTCAAGAGCCGTATCGCTTGCCGCTTCCAGTGCGTTAATACTGCCCTGATTGTCATATTCCGCCGTTTTCTGCACCTCAGCCAAATAGTCTTGGTATTCCTTGTCATATTGCTCCCTGTCTTCATCGGTCATGCCCAGCAGTTCGTCAATGTATTTCTGCCTGTCGCCGCTGTCATAGTCAAAATCGTACACCGAGGATATTACCGCATCGGAAACACCCGTGGCTTTTAGTTTGTCCATGTCCGCACGATACTTTTCAAGGGCTTTCGATTCGGCATCCATGTCGTTTAAGATAAATCTTTCGTTGCCCTCTGTGTCGGTGATAGTTTCCCCCAACTCTGTGCCGGATTTAAGGTAGTCGGACTTGGATTTTTCTATCGCAGACTGTACTTCGTCGGCGGATTTTTCTATTTCATCGACTAAGTTTTCGGCGTAGCTTTCCCATTCCTCTTTCTCCGTTTCCGATAGCTTATCATAGTAATCCATTACATCATCGTAATACCTCCACCATGCTTCACTCTCCTCGTCGCGATACTTTTCCAAGGCTTCAAGCCGCTGCTTGTAATAATCCTCTTCGGATATCTGATGTGTGTTCAGAAGATAATCCAAGCTATCCATAGCGTCCTGCAGGGCGTCAACTTCCTCGGCACTTTCTTCGGCAGCTTCGGCCAATTCTTCAGCGGTATCTTCCAACTCGTCCGCAATTTCCTCTGTAGCTTTTTCCTCAATCCCCAATTCTTTTTTCAATCTTGCCAAGCGTTCCTCAGCGGTTTCATCCGTTTCTTCAAAAGCCGCTGTCATTTCCTCAACTGCGGCAGCAAGCGAACGGGAACGCGCCTGTGCAAGCAGCTGCACATCATCTTCGTACTTTTCTACGAACGAATTTACCCATGTTGTCCATTCCTCGCCGGAATTTTCATATGCTGTACTAATCCAGCCTGCAACGCTGTCATGGTCGTATGCCGATAATGCTTGCGCCTGATTAAGTTCAATCAGCTTATTGTTACAGCTGCTTATCATTTTGTCAAGCTGTTCAACGCTGTTTTCACTGTATTTTTGTATCTTTGCTTCCTGCTCCGCTTGCGCCTCGTCCCATGCATCCGTGCTGCCATGTGCAACGTTATACAATGCTTCCTGTATTGCCCCGTTTATGCTCGCACCAACTGCGCTCCAATCATAATTCACAAGCTGTTTGCCGATTCTTTCACAAAGCTCAACGGCAAATTCTATGGTGTCCGGTATTGCAAAAATTAACTGATTAATCAGCTCAAGGACAATATCCGTGCCCTTTTCCAACAATATCGGCAATGCTTCCATAAGCCCGTCTGCCAGTCCCTTGATTAGTTCCTCGGCGGCATCAATAAGCTCGTCAATATTGTCTACCAAAACATCGACAATTTCAAGTATAACGTCCACAATCGTTGGCGTGAGTGTCGGCAATGCGGCTATCAGGGCATTTGCTAAGCTGACAATAACATCAACCGCTGTGCCTGCTAAGTCCGGCATGGTTGCTGTTATTCCTTCAACTATCGCATTTACAATGTTCTCGGCAATTTCTCCGATTTTAGGCAATTCCTCTGTCAGCTTTTTTATAAAATCTTCGATAATTTCCGGTGCTTTATCCCCAAAGGTCTGAATAATTGCAGTGGCAATTTTCTCAAACTGCGGTGCAATTGTTTCTATTGAAACGATAATGTCATTAAGCCCCTGCTCCATCTGCTCCGCACCGCCATCAGCCCCCGCTATTACCGCGGATAAGCCCTGCGCAACCTCCGCCGCACCCGGCAAAAGCTGTCCCATTAGGTTTTCCTTTAAGCCATCAGCCGTACGAGAAAGAGTGTCAAGAGCATCTGTCATAGCTACCGCACCATCAACAGCCTCATCCGACATAACCATACCGTTATCGTGCGCCTTTTGCTTTAGATCATCTGTTGCCTCCGCAGTCTGATTTAATAAGGGTAATAGCTGTTGGTAAGTCCGCCCCAATACATCATTGGCAAGAGCGTTTCTGTCTACCTCGTTATCCATGAACTGCAAGCCGGAAACAACCGCCGAAAATATTTCCTCCGAGGAAGAATTATTCAGATCGTCAATGGATATTCCTAACCTTTCAAAGCTTTCTACCGCCGATTCTGTCCCGCCCTTTGCGCTGTCAATCAGATTTGTCATGGTTCTCATGCCTGTTTGCAGTGTGCTTATAGACGCGCCGTTCTGCGACAGCACATAGTCCCATTCTTGGTAAGCCTCACGGGACAGTCCTAATTTTTGCGACTGCTTGTCGATAGTGTCGCCTGCCGCTGCCGTTTCCGTTACCAGTGCTTTCATCTCACTTGCAACGCCGCTGACCGCCGAACCGATTGCGGAAATACCTGT
>Ga0192280_1017_pt1 | contig 53726 bp, 47 predicted proteins | sample Koala_Koa24_M3_FD_131249 | JGI IMG/M metagenome (GOLD analysis project Ga0192280, IMG submission 131249) | Enriched cells from koala feces incubated with labeled cellulose particles, San Francisco Zoo, California, United States - Koala_Koa2-4_M3 ... | reverse complement strand
CCAATCGCATCACAGCCCGTGTTTGCGATCTGTTCTAACCATAAGCCACCGCCTTTAGTGAATAAGGTCACCGGCACTTTACGTCTATCGTTTTCACGAATTAAACCATCAACAATTTTGTGCATATATTGCAAGGAAAAATCGACATAATCACGATGTGCCAACACGCCTCCCCAAGTATCAAATATCATCACAGATTGAGCCCCTGCTTTGATTTGAGCATTGAGATATAAAATCACCGCATCAGCCACTTTATCCAACAGTTGATGTAATAATTGCGGTTCGGAATACAGCATTTTTTTGATTTTAGTGAATGTTTTGCTTGAGCCACCTTCTACCATATAGGTCGCCAACGTCCACGGACTGCCTGAAAAACCAATTAATGGCACCTCGCCGTTGAGTTCCCGGCGAATGGTACGCACCGCATTCATCACATATTGTAATTCGACTTCAGGATCAGGAATCGGCAAATTTTGCACCGCACTTTTGCTTTCTACTGGACGAGCAAATTTTGGTCCTTCACCCACACCAAAACTTAGCCCTAAGCCCATCGCATCAGGAATGGTTAAAATATCAGAAAATAAAATAGCGGCATCTAACGCATAACGGCGAAGCGGTTGTAACGTGACTTCACAAGCTAAATCCGCATGACGACAAAGCGACATAAAATCGCCCGCTTTCGCTCGAGTCGCTTTATATTCTGGCAAATATCGCCCAGCTTGTCGCATTAGCCAAACAGGGGTGTAATCGACAGGTTCACGCAATAAGGCTTTTAAATAGCGATCGTTTTTTAATGGTGGCATAAAATTTTGTTGATAAATAAAAATAAAGTGTAGGAAGTGTATATGAGATAGATAGTGATTGCAATATTCCAGTGAGTATATATCCATTGGCTTTTTTTGTGAGTTGAGTTCCAAAAATGAAATTTTATCATTTACCTTTTCTCCTGATGGTTTAAGATAACTTTTAATATCATCACTTAGGAAAAAATATGTCAATTTTATCTAACTTAAATTTGTTTAAAGTGCCGATTGAGCAAGACACGCTAGATGCTTGGGCTAAGATGGCTGAAGATATTGCGAAAGTTGCCATATTGGCTTTACCTGTGGTAGTATTGGGGCAAGGCGAAGCATCATTGAAAGTTTGGAGTAGTGTGGCTTTGCTTGTTGTTATTTATAGTTTTTTGTTGGGCGGAAGGCTCTTTCGGCAAAACAAATCTCGTTCATCAACAATACAGGAGAATTAATCTATGTGGTTAAGTATCGGTCTGACAATTCTTGCTTTTATGGGGATTGGTGTGTGTATTTTTGCTTATAGTTTGCTCAATAATGCTGAGCAACATAATAATACTCACCAACCCAAATAAAAACCATTTTGTGGGTAACAACCTATTCTGTTTTAGTTCTCACCCATAAATCCGCATACTTCACAAAAGTGGAATGAGCGGATAACACCGCCAATAAAAATCCCTGTTTACCATCTAAAAATCCCGCTTTCAGTAAATACATTTTCACAAAGCAACCTACAGCATGCGTAACACCGTCCAAAAGACTGGCTGTTTTGCCCTGTGCCTGCCGTTGTTCCGCCCAGGCTTTGGCATAAGCAGCGGATTTTACTAAATAATGATGAATATTTTTATAGGTAAAATGAGCCAAATCGCCTGTTAATTTTTCGACCTTAGCACTACTTGGATAATGCACTCGTTCATGCACTAATTCATCACCATATTTTGCATAATCGGTTTTATACAAACGTACTACATAATCAGGATACCAACCCGAATGACGGATTTCACGCCCGAAAACCGTGCTTAAACGGTTGAGTTGATACACTGTATTTTCGGTATTTTTTTGCACCGCAGTTTGAATAGATTGTGCTAATTCGGTAGTAACACGTTCATCGGCATCCAGCCATAATACATAATCACTGGTAACATATTGTTGAGCGAGCTGACGTTGTTTGCCAAAGCCTTGCCAATCCGTATGTTGATAAAATTTTGCCCCATAAGATTGAGCAATTTGTGCAGTATTATCAGTGCTACCGCTGTCTAAAATCACGATTTCATTTACCCAATCTTTGACGGTGTCTAAGCATTCCGCCAAATCTTGGCTTTCATTTTTCACAATCATTGCAACGGTGATGGTTGGCATAGTGTTTCTCATTTTGTAGGATAAAATTTTTCATTATTCTAACCGCACTTTGTAGCAAAACCAACTAAATATCGCTATAATCAAATTGTTTATTCACATTAATTGACAAAAGGAAGATTAACATGGGCTTAGAAAGTGTACCAGCAGGCAAAGAATTACCAGATGATATTTATGTCGTGATTGAAATCCCTGCTAATTCAGATCCAATTAAATACGAAGTTGATAAAGAAACCGGCACATTATTTGTTGACCGTTTTATGGCAACCGCAATGTTCTATCCAGCTAACTATGGTTATGTTAATAATACATTATCTTCTGACGGCGACCCTGTTGATGTATTAGTGCCAACCCCATATCCATTACAACCGGGTTCGGTGATTCGTTGCCGTCCAGTAGGTGTATTAAAAATGACTGATGAAGCGGGTGGTGATGCGAAAGTGGTCGCAGTTCCGCATACTAAATTAAGCAAAGAATACGATCACATTAAAGATGTGGGCGATTTACCTGCGTTATTAAAAGCTCAAATTCAGCATTTCTTTGAAAGCTATAAAGCACTAGAAGCGGGTAAATGGGTAAAAGTGGAAGGCTGGGGCGATGTAAACGAAGCTCGTCAAGAAATTTTAGACTCATTTGAGCGTGCGAAAAAATAATTAGCTTATTATGCCGTCTTATCTTGTTAAGGCGGTATTTTTTTGCCAAATTAGGGAAAATCACATGTTGAAACGCCAAAAGAAAATCGTTGCGACCTGTTGTGCGGTTGCGGTTTTAGTGAGCTGTGCAACCAGTACGGAAATAAACCAACAATCTGAAAGTCAGTATGCTCAAGTTTTAGCACAAGCTAGACAGAAAGGCATATTAGATACCAGTTCTACTACATCAAAACGGGTACACAAAATCTTTCACGTAATGCAGCCTTATGCTGAACAAGAAAATAATACGGGTACAAAATTTAACTGGCAAATTGCGGTGGTTAGAAGTAATGATCTGAATGCTTGGGCTATGCCCGGTGGTAAAATGATGTTCTATACTGGGTTGGTGGATAAATTATCCTTAAGCGACGATGAAATTGCCACGGTAATGGGGCATGAAATGGCTCATGCATTAAAAGAACACGGCAAATCTTCACGTAATTTGGGGGTGTTCACCTCAGTACTCGGTGCCGCAGTAGAAATTGGCGCGGGGGCTGCTCTAGGAGTAGATTTACAGGGGCTAGGTAGCGAAACAGTAGATTTGATTACGAATAAACCCTATTCTCGCAGCAATGAAACGGAAGCAGATGAAATCGGCTTAATGTTAATGGCAAAATCGGGTTATAACCCACAAGCCGCCCCAAAACTTTGGCAAAAAATGCAGGCACAAGGTGGCTCAAGTAAAGTCGCCAGTTTATTCTCTACTCACCCGAGTGATGCGGCTCGTCAAGCAAATTTACAACGTTTATTGCCTGAAGCAATGAAAGTTTATAATGCGAGAAAATAACCAAATGCCACTAAGTGCGGTAAAAATTACCGCACTTTTTGCTTAAAATAATAAATATTTTTATCTGGAAAAATCCAATCAATGAATTTCTTGAATTTAGCGTTAGTATTGCGTTGTTTCTTACCTAAAGGTAATGCATTCCAGTCTTTTTCTGCTAATAATGCAATACAATCTTGTAGCGATAAGTTTTTTAATTGCGCATTCACAAAAAAATCTGCAATCATATTATTCCATTCGGTTTTATTGCCCCAATAATGTCCGATAATGGTATTACAAGGCTGTAAAGGTTGATGCTGATTTAACGCTATAGAAAAAGAAAATTGTTCCACTAATTTACGTTCACAATTTGTAGCACACATTTCATCACAGAGTTGAATAGCAAGTGCGAGGATGGCTTGAGCCTTTTCTGCGGGTAAAGCAATCACGCCAGCATTCCACATCGCACTATCAGGTTTAATGTCAATATTGGCAAAGGTTTTTCCTACTAAAGTGCGGTACATTTTTTGCCAAGTTCGATTGGATTGTTCGCTTAATGCCCCTTCTTTTAAGTGCATAAAGGTTTGCCCTTGATTAAGCTGGTGTTGCATTTCCGTTAATGGCATGGCTAAAAAAGTATCGCTATCCACATAGAGCAAATGTTGAGCGGGATACCGGTCTTGGACGGTTTGCAACGCCTTAATTTTTACTCGCCAAAAGAACTGATATTTTCCTTGCCATTGCTGTAAGATGGTTTGGTCAATTGTAACAAATTCAATACGATCGCCAAAAACACGGTAAAAATCCGGGCGATCGGTGATGACAATCACTTTTTCAATTTGCGGATCTCGCAAAAAAGTTAAAATGGCAAAACAGGCTTGATAATGATTTTCGATCCGTTCGCCAAAAGTGAGTAAGGTTAAATTCATGTTTATATTATCCATTCTGGACTAATCTGTTCTGGTGAAATTTCATTGATATTATGTTGGTAGCGTACAATTTCAGTTCGATTTTGATTATTAGGGTGCCAATTTAGCCAATTTTGTTGACCTTGACTGTAAAAACCAATAATCGGTTTATTTAGACCTGCTGCAATATGAATGGTGGCAGTATCAGGTGAAATTAACAAATCAGAATAGCGAATAAGTTCAATGGTATGAAATATACTTTTCGTGTTTTCATTAATAAAAATTTTTGCAAAAAAGATATTATTCTCCATTGACCATTGACCATTGACCATTGCTATCAATTTTTTTAATTTTTCTGTTACTGTGGGATAGGTGAGTACGACTATTGGCAAGCTACTTTTTTTGGCTAAATATTCAAGTATTGCAACGATATGTTTGTCATCAAATTGGCGAGCCGACCCATTACCAAAAAAATTCAAGGTAATAAATCTTTCTAATTTATTTTTCTGGATAAAATCAATGGTTTCAGTATTAGCTAACGGATTAAAGGGAATATCATATTGCGTATTAATATCAGTAAATCCTATTTTTTCTAACACTGTTTTATAAACGTCAGCAAAATGTAATTTAGGATCATCAATATTGATATTAAAAAGTTGATAATTTTGTTTTAAATAACCGACATTGATTGAGGCTTTAATTAGGCGAATAAACAGTAAATCTCGGTTACGTAATAGTACCGTAGGATCAATTAACACATCATAGTGAAATTTCCGCAAATTTAGACCGCACTTTATTCGATCCCAGATACTGCGTTTTTGCACAAAATGGAGTTGATCAATATAAGGATTATTCTCAAATAAATAGGCGTTATTTTTCGTACAGGTTACGCCAATATATAGCTCAGGATCCTGTTTTTTCAGTTCACGAAATACAAAAGAACTGACAATATAATCACCAATTTTTCCGTCTTGGCGGAGAAAGAGGATTTTTTTAATGGGTAAATTGGTTTGTGTATAATTTTTCTTATCTAACAGTAATTTACCGAGCGAAAGGCGAACTCTTTGTAACAATTTTTTTAGTTTCATTGGGCATATCAAACGTCTATTGGCTTGCTAGTCTGCCATATTATCATTAATATAGGCATTTGAGAATTTATTCAGTAGATAAATGATTTTTTGGGGTGCTATGTTAATAAAAAAACTCATGGTGATCTTTTGGGGTTCTCGTAAACCGACGAAATGCCGTGATTTATCTCAGGTTAAGTCAGTGTTACTCAATCCTATCGGTGATGCCATTGGCGATGCAATCGTGCATGGGTTACATTTAAGACAATTGAAATCTCGTTATCCTAATTTGAAAATTGGTGTATTGGTTACGGATCGTAATAAAGTAGTTTTTGAAGCAAGTGGTCTGGTGGATGAATTTATTCAGATGACATTCATCAATTACTGCCGGCAAAGAAAGAAATGGGATCTCTATCTTGATTTTACGCCACAATTTACCTCTCGAGCATTAATGTTAGATAAAATATTAGCGCCGCAGCGAGTGATGATTTTTAGTAAGGCGGCTAAAAAATATTATTCCTTAGACAATATTCATAATTATGATTTTTATCAACCAATTTCACCGAATACGCATCTGAAAGATTATTTAATGCACAGTGATTTTGCTCCTGAGTTGTCGGGGCAGGCGCCAGAAGTTTATCAGTTAAATTTGGCGGAGGAGGTCAAGCAAAAAGCAGAAAAATTATGGGAAAGCGATAAAGTTCGAATCTTGATTTGTCCACAAGGGAGTTCGGTAAAACGTTTATCACCTGAAGAATGTGGGCGTATTTTACAACACATTCACGTACAATCTTGGGGGCAAATTGATATTCAATTAGGTTATAGTGCGATGAATGAGGAATATTTGGTTGGGTTAAAGCAATTTTCTTCTCTCCCGAACGTTCGTGCCTCTGAACGTACTACGGTCGAGCAATATTTAGCACTAGTTAATTCAAGTGATATTGTACTTGCGGTGGATAGTGGCGGTGTACATGTGGCTTGTGCATTGCGCAAACCATTGTTGGCATTTTATGCGAATTTCCCGAGTAATATTGGGAAATGGGGGCCTTATAGTCAGAATATGAACCAGGTAGAAATGTTAGTGGGGCAATCTGTGGCATCAAGCGCTGATGATACCTATGGATTTGATATAGAAAAAGCAGGCAAATGGTTAAATCAACAGATTGAACAGAAATTAGCTTTGATGTAGAAAAAACTAACCCCTGCCTAGCAGGGGTTCATTCCATACAAAGGGACTCAAATATTAGCAATAATTTTGCGTAATATTGCTTAAACCAAATGCCCTAACTGGCGATAAACTTCCGCATCATTGCGTTTACCAATACGCAAAACAAGGATTTCTAATATATCGTTATTAATTTGATAAATAATGCGATATTCTCCTGATTTAATCCGTCTAAGCGTTGGATAGCCTGTAAGTTGTTTAGATTGAAGTGTCAGTGGGTTTTCTACTAATAGATCAATTTTAGCCATATTAGCCAATAGCGTCAAATTTTTGTTCATTTTGGAATCAAGATCACGAAAATAGCCTGAAATTTACATTTTACTGATGTTAAGATCTTATTGAAATTACTGGCTACAAGCTAAGGAAAAACAATGAAAACGCCTTCTCGCTATATTGATTTAACCACCGATTATGGATTCAAAAGAGTTTTTGGCACAGATGTAAATAAAGATTTACTTATAGACTTTCTTAATGAACTTTTTCAAGGTAAAAAAGTGATCAAAGATCTCACTTACAATAAGAATGAACAACAAGGCGACACTGCCGAACAAGGGTTGGTGATTTTTGACCTAACTTGTACAAGTGAGGACGACTCGCAATTTATTATTGAAGTACAACGTAGTAAGCAAAATCATTTTAAAGAACGCACCATTTATTACGGCAGTAAACTCATCAGCGATCAAGCCCCTAAAGGCGGTGTAAATGGTTGGAATTATGCTATTACTGAAGTTTATGTCATCGCCATTATGGACGGTTTTCACTTTTCTGACAGTAAAGAATATCTACACGATATTTGCCTTTTCAATCAAAAGACAGGGCAAAAGTTTTATGATAGACTAGCTTTTATCTATATTGAATTACTAAATTTCAATAAGCCGGAGACAGTACTGGAAAGTGATTTGGACAAATGGTTATTTGTATTGAAAAATATGGCAAGACTGGATAAATTGCCTACGTTTTTGAAAAAGCCTGTTTTCCAGAAACTATTTCAAATTGCCGAGTACAGCAACTTAAACAAAGGGGAAAAACAGATGTACGATGTCAGTTTAAAACGCAAATGGGATGAGTATGCCGTACGTGAATATTGGGAAACCGAAGGTATGCAAAAAGGTATAGAGAAAGGCATAGAGAAAGGCATAGAGAAAGGTATGCAAAAAGGAATACAAGAAACGCAAAGAAAAAATGCGTTAAATATGCTTAGTCTTGGATTGAGTTTAGAGATTATTTCAAAATCAGTTGATTTACCCATTGATGAAATTAAAAAACTTTGTAGCCTGTAAAACAAAACCCCAGTTTTCACTAGGGCTTGTTCTATCCAATAACGGATTATTTTGAACTTGGAATACTAAAACGTTTGTTGAAACGTTCTACACGACCACCCGTGTCAACCACACGTTGTTTACCTGTGTAAAATGGATGACAGTTGCCACAAACGTCTAAGTTTAAATCTTTGCCTACGGTTGAGCGAGTTTTGATGACATTACCGCAAGAACAAGTTGCCGTAATTTCTTTATATTCTGGATGAATACCTTGTTTCATAGAAAACCTCAAATTGAAGCCATGCCGCTATAAGATCGATTCTAAAAGAACATCAAACACCGCATGTGATTAATAATACACTATCGAAAATCCCAACAAATTTAAATAGGGTTTTCTGATAGCACGCTAAAAAGAGCCGAAATTATACAATAATTTGAAAATTATGCAAGATTCTGGGCTTGAATAAATTGTTTAAGCCATGCAATGGCTTTTGCGGTATCAAAATTATAGGTTTCATCAACGCCAGTGTGAATCCTTAATGGATTTCGTGCCACTAAATAACATTGTGGTATATTTGCTGGCAATAATGGTTTCCAAGCGCTGAGTGTGGGTTCACTATTGGCATGAAAACTTAACAAAGGTTTATCAAAAGCACAAGCTAAATGTAACGAACCACCATTAACGGCAAACACTAAATCAGCTTTTTTCATTAATGAGAAATATTCAGCGGCACTCGTTTTGGGCGATAAGTGAATGGTTAAATCAGGGCAGAGTGCTTGCAATTCTTGTTGATAGCGTTCTGCTGCACTTGTAAAACTGACAACAATTTGGAAAAATTGTGGTTGAGTAATACTTTTGTTTAAAATTTCGGCTATCTCAACCGCTGGCACTTCTCTTGAGCTACCTTGCAAACAAAGCAAAATATTGATTGATTTAGCAACAATATTGTTGGCTACACAAGATTGCCAATATTTTTGCATTTTTTCATCATTACTAGGTGACGTGTGTACGACTGAATGAGCGGGATTAAGTGTCGCCATTTTAGCTAGTATAGATTGATTGACATATTTACTAAATAGTACTTTTTCACCTAAATTAGCATTAAAATCAAAATGTTTTACATTGTTAAAATGGTAATGTTTTTTCTCGTATTTACGGAAAATCATCAGATATTTAGGTGCCGAAATAAGATCCATAATCAGGCTACTCGTATTGAAATTATTTTCAAAGTCTAATAATAAATCCCATTTTTTACGTTGCTTAAAGCAATTTCCAATCTTTATCTCAATCAATTCGTCAACTACTCCACAAGCCTCAAAAATAGCTCGATTGGAGGGGCCAACCCAGACTGCAATTTTTGCCTTAGGATAAATTTGGCGGATTTGTTGCAAATGAGCAGTATGCACACAAGCATCACCAAAAGCGCGACCTAATGGGCGAAATAAAATAGATTTTACTTCATGCAAAACGGATTCATGTATTGGATTTTTTCGTCTATTAGGTAAACAAGCCAATAACAAATTTTTAAATAGGCTCATAAAATCATTCTCAAAAAATCGTTCTAAAAATAAAAATTGGGCTGATTATATCTTAAATTTTTCCGCTATAATACTGCTCAATTTTATTCCACAGAGAAAAATAAATGCAAATTGTTCGTGCCGCTTTAAATGTTCCGCTCATGCGTTGTTTCGATTACCTCTTACCGCAAAGGGTAAAGGCTCAAATCGGCGTACGTGTGCTGGTGCCTTTTGGAACAAGAAAATTGGTGGGAGTGGTGACAGAATTGCCCGAACAATCGGATTTTCCACTAGAACAGCTTAAGCAAGTGATTGAGGTGCTTGATAAACAATCTATTTTTAGCGAACCGTCTTGGAAATTATTGAATTGGGCATCAAACTATTATCATGCTTCTTTAGGTGAAGTGTTAATTTCTGCTTTGCCCGTTAAATTGCGAAATGGCGAAAGTGCGGTGCAAAAATCGAAAATTTTGTGGAAAATCACCGCACTTGGTGAGCAAGCACTTTTATCTGGTGCATTGAAACAAGCAAAGAAACAGATTGCAGCCTTGCAAGCATTAAGTCAATCTTCGTTAGAAAAAAGCAATAATGAATTTAATTCCGCCATTTGGTCAGCCTTAAAAGAAAAACAATTTGTCGAAGAAATTGAGCAAGTTGTTGAGATAAAAAGTTGGCAACAGAGCTTGGGTGATTTGTCGGTGGCGAAAGCAGAAAATCGCTTAACTTTAAATAAACAACAGGCGTTAGCGTTTACTCAGGTGCTGTTTAAACAAGGGTTTGCTGCATTTCTGTTAGATGGTGTGACAGGTTCGGGTAAGACTGAAATTTATTTACAACTGATCGAAGAAATCCTGAAAAAAGGTAAGCAAGTTTTAGTGTTAGTACCTGAAATTGGCTTAACGCCACAAACGGTGCAACGGTTTCAATCTCGTTTTAATGTGCAAATAGATGTATTACATTCAAATTTAAACGATACGCAACGTTTAAATGTGTGGCAACGAGCTAAAACGGGACAAAGTGCGGTGGTCATTGGTACAAGATCGGCGTTGTTCACGCAATTTGCTGATTTAGGGCTGATTATTTTAGATGAAGAACATGATAGTTCTTTCAAACAGCAAGACGGCTGGCGTTACCATGCTCGAGATTTGGCGGTGGTGTATGCGAAACAGTTGGATATTCCCGTGTTAATGGGATCCGCAACGCCAAGTTTAGAAAGTTTAAATAATGTTAATTTAGGTAAATATCAGCATATTTTATTATCTAAACGAGCGGGTAATGCGCTCATGGTTGAATGTCAATTAATTGATTTAAAAAAGCAAAATGTCATCAATGGATTGTCGGTGGCATTATTAAAGAAAATAGAAGATCATTTGCAAAAAGGCAATCAGGTACTGTTATTTTTAAATCGGCGGGGTTTTGCACCCGTATTATTATGCCATGAATGTGGTTGGATAGCGGATTGTCAGCATTGTGATAAACCATTAACTTATCATCAACATCAACGTGTTATGCGATGCCATCATTGTGCTTCACAACGTCCGATTCCACGTCAATGTGCGAAATGTGGTTCAACTAATTTAGTCACTACGGGGCAAGGAACGGAACAGCTAGAACAGACGCTACAACAGCGTTTCCCCCAATATGGCATTACTCGAATTGACCGAGATAGCACCGCTCGCAAAGGTAAATTAGAAAGTCATTTAAATGATATTCAGCAAGGTAAAAGCCAGATTCTAATTGGTACACAAATGTTAGCCAAGGGGCATCATTTTCCGAATGTAACATTGGTCGCATTGATTAATGTGGATAGCGGTTTGTTTTCCTTAGATTTTCGTGCAGAAGAACGGTTAGCTCAGCTTTATGTGCAAGTAGCAGGGCGTGCAGGACGGGCGGAAAAACAAGGTGAAGTGGTGTTACAAACCCATTATCCAGAACATCCTTTATTGCAACGTTTATTGCAAGAGGGGTATAACGCCTTTGCGGTAGATGCTTTACACATGCGGCAGGTTATGGGCTTGCCACCGTTTAGTTCACAAGCCTTATTTAAGGCACAAAGTCGTAACAGTATCGAAGCAGAGCAATGTTTACAGCAAATTGCCGATTATTTCCAACAATGGAAACTGGCTCAAAATCAACCGCACTTGCAGATTTTAGGGGCGATGCCCGCTCCATTTGCCAAAAAAGCCGATCAATTTCGTTGGCAATTATTGTTACAACATGAAAACCGAGCGATATTACAACAAGCATTACGAGATTTTGACCAGCAAGAAATAGAAAAATCGTGGCAAGTGAGGTTAAATTTGGATGTGGATCCGCAAGATCTGTCTTAATTTCCTCGCCAAATGAACAATAATTGAGTAGAATTAGCGACTATTTAGTCATTTCACTTATCTATCAACATATTATTTATCGGAATATTATATAGTGGCACAGCGTGATTACGCCGCACGTAGCGGTTCAAAAAAGAAGAAATCAGCCAACAAATCTCGGTTATTAGCTATTGCAATTGGTGTTGTTGTTGCTTTTGTTCTTGCTCTTTATTTATTAAAAGAAAAAGCACCTGAGCCGGTCAAGCAAAATACGCCGTCCGTAGTATCTGAAGCAAAAGACAAGCATAAGAGTCAATTGCCAAGTAAACTTGAAGAAACCTTTTCTTATATTAAGGAATTAGAAAGCCGTTCTATTACGAATAGCCAACCAGCGCAATTAAGTGAAGCCCAGAAAGCGGAGTTGAAACGTTTGCAAGAAGAAGAACAGGCGAGACAAGCGGCTTTAGAAAAACTAAAACAGACAGAATCGACAAATATGACCATGACCCCAAACGCTGGTGTTCAAGTGGTCGATGCTAAGTTAACGGACAGCGCGACTGAGTCAGCAGTGAGTGATGAAGCCAAATTAACGGCAGAACAAGAACGAAAAGTCGCAGAACAGAAAAAACTGGCAGATCAACGTAAAAAAGAAGAAGAACGTAAACTTGCTGAACAGAAAAAAGCAGAAAGCAAAAAAGTGGATTCAGCAAAATCGGCGGGAAAATTTGGCTTACAATGTGGCGCTTTTAATGATCGTGCGAAAGCAGAAAGTTTACAAGCTCGTTTGGCAATGGCGGGATTAAATGCACGTATTACCGAAAGCGGTAAATGGAACCGGGTTTTAATTGGACCGATTGGTGATCGCCCCGCAGCAGCATCTGCTCAACAACAAGCAAGTGCTATTGCTGGCTGTGTGATAATTGGAATGTAGGTCAGAAGACTGAGGTCAGGGGACAGAATAAAAAGACAGAAAAAATTTCTGTCTTTTTTATTGCTTAATTTTTGAAAATCATTAAAATGAACGAACGTTCATTCACTGGAGAGGAGAGTGGATTTGGCAAATCAGTAGAAGTTACTGATTTATTTGTTTTTTAGCTAAACAAAGTGATTTTTATGCAAAATTCTGAACTAGATATGGTAGAGCAAATTTTTATCGCAACAGAAAAGTTAATGGCGGAATATGGTTTGCCTTACTTATCTATGCATAAAATTGCTAAAGAAGCCAAAATATCTGCTGGCACAATTTATATTTATTTTAAAAGTAAAGAAGAATTGTTAGAGCAATTTGCGAGGCGAGTGTTTTCCAATTTTCAACGGGAAATCGCACGAAATTTTGATGAAACCAAGCCTTTTTTTGAGCAGTATCGACAAATGTGGAAAAATATTTGGTCCCATTTGTTAAAAAATCAAATGATGGTGGCGAATATACATCAATATAGAGCCTTACCTAAATTTAATGAAATTTGTCAGGAATTGGATAAACAAAATCTATGGACGAATTTTTGTACTAAAGCAAAACAGGCTGGTGAAGTATGTGATTTACCCACCGATGTATTGTTTTCTATTAGTTTAGAAAGTGCGATGAAATTGTCATTTAGAGCGTTAGACTCTGCTGTCAAAGAGCCCCTTTCTGATGATACCTTAGAAATGATTATTGAAAGAACTTGGCGTTCTATTCAAAAATAAATTTAGTTAATTATTTTACGGAGTTTTTTTATGACCCAAATTGAAAAGAAAAAACCAAAACGTTCCCATGTTTTCTTATTGAAAGTGGGGCTTACTGTGGCGGTGATTGTTTTTGCTGGCGTAATTGGTATGAATATGCTGAAACAGCATAATATTGCGAGAGCTATGGCAAATGCACCAGAAAATTCAAGTCCAGTAAAAGCGATGGATATTACCGGCACAGAATGGACGCCCGTGATTAAATCCACCGGCCTTGTTCGTCCTAATCAAGGGGCAATGTTAAGTGCGGAAGCTTCTGGCACGGTAAAACGTATTCTGGTGAAATCTGGTCAAACTGTTAATAAAGGTGATGTCCTTGTTGAATTAGATAACGATGTAGAAATGGCGACCTTACGTGCTACAGAAGCACAATTGCCCGCTCTTCGTTTGACCTATCAACGTTATGCTAACTTGTTGAAATCTCAATCTGTTTCGCAAACTGAATTTGACAATGCGAAAGCCAATTATGATCAAGTGGTGGCAACTATTAATTCATTAAAAGCGGCGGTAGAACGTCGTAAAATTGTTGCTCCTTTTGCCGGTAAATTAGGTATCGTTAAAGTAAATGAAGGACAATATATTACCGTCGGTACTGAAATTGTACGTGTTGAAGATAACTCGTCGATGAAAGTTGACTTTGCTATTACACAAAAACGCCTAGAGCAACTTGAAATCGGTCAAAAAGTGACGGCAACTGCGGATGCCCGTGAAGGTCAAACCTTTGCAGCCCGTATTACTGCCATTGATCCTGCGGTTGATACCTCTACTGGTTTAATTGATTTACAAGCAACTTTTGAGCCGTCAGATGGTAAAAAATTATTAAGCGGTATGTTTACCCGTTTAAATATTGCCTTACCAACGCAATACGATCAGGTTGTCGTGCCCCAAGTCGCTATTAGTTACAATATGTACGGTGAATTTATCTATGTACTAGAAGATTTAAACGATGAAGATAAAGAAAAATTAGCCGATAGTCCAACCTTAGACAAAACCTATCGTGCTAAACAAATCACTGTTATGACGGAAGATCGCCAAGGTATTTATGCTAAGTTAAAAGCAGGTGATTTAAAACCGGGTGATAGAATTATTACTGCGGGTACACAACGTATCAGTAACGGTAGTTTAGTGGTCGTTTCTGATGAAAAAGCGGTAGGTACAGAACAACCAGCCGAAAAAACTAATATGTAATTAAGGATTTAGGTTAATGAAATTCACCGATATTTTTATTAAACGTCCTGTGTTGGCAATTTCGATTAGTTTGCTGATCGTGATTCTCGGTCTGCAGGCTATTTCAAAATTAGCAGTGCGTGAATATCCGAAGATGACTACTACGGTTTTGACGGTGCAAACCAATTATCCGGGGGCGGATGCGAGCTTGGTGCAAGCATTGATTACATCTAAACTGGAAGAAGCCATAGCTCAGGCCGATAACATCGACTATTTATCATCTCAAAGTGCACAAAGTTCATCAACGATTACGGTTAAAATGAAACTCAACACTGACCCAAGTGCGGCGCTTGCGGATGTGCTGGGGAAAATAAATTCTGTACGTTCCGAATTACCAACGGATATTGAAGACCCGACTTTAACATCTTCAACGGGTGGTACGGCGTTAATGTATTTGAGTTTCTCATCTGAACGTTTAGATGCGAGCCAAGTTACCGACTATTTACAACGTATTGTTAAACCACAACTTTTCACTGTTCAGGGGATTGCCAAACTTGAAATTTACGGTGCGGGCGAATACGCAATGCGTATTTGGTTAGACCCAGAAAAAATGGCCGCCCAAAAACTATCAGCAGGTCAGGTTGCTAACGCTTTAGCCAACAACAATATTCAAACCGCAGCAGGTAGTTCAAAAGGGTATTTCAATATTTATAAAAACAAAGTGGAAACCACCACGACGACAGTAGAAGAGCTCAGTAATCTCATTGTTTCGTCAGATGGTGATAACCTTGTACGTTTACGTGATATTGCAACCGTTGAATTAAACTCGGAAGCCGATGACAGCCGTACCAGTGCGAATGGTAAAGATGCGGTAGTATTAGCGGTAGAAACCACTTCTGATGCCAACCCATTAGATGTAGCCAATGCCATTTATCCAGTATATGACCAGATTAAAGCGGAGATCCCTGATAGTATTCAAACCAATATTCTTTATGATACCACCACAGCGATTAATAGCTCAATCCACGATGTAATCCATACTATCGTGGAAGCCATGGTGATTGTATTAGTGGTCATTCTTCTGTTTTTGGGGTCATTCCGAGCGATTATTATTCCAATTATTACTATTCCAATTTCAATCATTGGGGTATTATTCATCCTACAAGGCTTAGGATACTCTATTAACCTGATGACTTTGTTAGCTATGATTTTAGCTATCGGTTTAGTGGTAGATGATGCTATCGTGGTATTGGAAAACGTGGATCGTCATATTAAAGAAGGGGAAACCCCATTCCGTGCGGCGATTATTGGTACCCGTGAAATTGCTACCCCGGTAATTTCAATGACCATTGCCTTGGTGGCGGTATATTCTCCAATGGCATTAATGGACGGTATTACAGGTTCATTATTTAAAGAGTTCGCCCTGACCCTTGCAGGTTCGGTATTTATTTCTGGTATCGTAGCATTAACGCTTTCACCAATGATGTCAGGGGCGTTATTGCGTCATTCTCACAGTAAGTTTGAAGAGAGAGTGAATAATACCCTAAATAAAGTGACTGAAAGTTATGGACGTTGGTTAAATGTAATAATGGCTTCGCGTAGATCAGTGCTATTATTCGCTGTCATTATTTTTGCTACAATCCCTGTATTGTTAAATTCACTTTCAAGCGAATTAACGCCAGCGGAAGATAAAGGCGGTTTCTTAGGGGTGGCATCTGCTCCGTCTCACGTAAACTTAGATTATATGCAAGGGGCAGTGGCTGAGTATGACGCAATTTTACAGGCGTTACCAGAATCAAAATTTTCATTGATTATCTCTGGTGTACCGACCACGAACCAAGCGATTATTATTTCTACCTTGAAAGATTGGAAAGAACGTAGCCGTAAACAGCCTGCTATTATGAATGAATTAAACCAAAAGGCAGCAGCTATTCCTGAAATTTCTATTTCAAACTTTGCTTTCCCGGAAATTAATACCGGTGAGCAAGGGGCAAGTGTTGGCTTCGTATTAATGTCACCCGCTGACAATAAGCAGCTTGCTGAAGAGGCTGAGCGTTTCCTTGCGAAAATTCGTGCTTCAGGTAAATTTGTATATGCGGATACGGACTTAAAATATGAAACCGCTCAGGCGACATTCGCGGTAGATAAAGAGAAAGCCGGTACTTATGGTATCACTATGGCGGATATTTCTGCTACCCTAGGTTACTATTTAGCAGAAGCAACTATCACCCGTGTGGATATTGAAGGTCGTGGTTATAAAATGATTTCCCAAGTTAAACGTGATAATCGTTTATCACCCGAATCAATGGATAAATACTATGTCAGTGCATCGAATGGGGAAAGTGTACCGTTAAGTAGCTTGGTAACTATGACGCTTGAACCGCAGCCAATGTCATTGAACCATTTCAGCCAGTTAAATGCGGCAACCTTTCAATTAGTTCCGTCGCCAACGTCAACAACAGGGGATGCGGTTGCTTGGTTAAAAGAAGCGGCTAAGGATTTACCGGCAGGTTATCGTTACGACTTCAAAAGTGAAGCCCGTCAGTTAGAACAAGAAGGTAATTCATTAGTTATTACGTTCGCTCTTGCGGTGGCAATTATTTTCTTAGTATTAGCTATCCAATTTGAGAGCTGGCGTGATCCTACGGTGATTCTTGTATCGGTACCTTTAGCATTAAGTGGTGCGTTATTAACCTTAAATGTTCTTTCATTATTTGGTGTCGAAGGGGTAACCTTAAATATTTACTCAGAAGTTGGTCTGATTACCTTAGTTGGTCTGATTACCAAACACGGGATCTTAATGTGTGAAGTGGCAATGGAAGAACAATTACATCGTGGCGCTAGCAGAATTGATGCGATTAAACTTGCGGCTCGCCAACGTTTACGCCCAATCTTAATGACAACCGCAGCGATGATCGCAGGTCTGGTTCCGCTACTCTACGCAAGCGGTGCAGGTGCAGTAATGCGTTTCAGTATGGGGGTGGTAATCGTAGCAGGTCTTGCTATCGGTACATTATTTACTTTGTTCGTGTTACCTGTAATCTATTCATACCTTGCAAGTGAACACAAACCATTACCAGAATTTGATGAAAATGCACCACGTGTGAGCGGAGCAAGTCATCATTAAAACTCGCTAAAAAAATACCGCACTTTTGTGAAATGCAAAAGTGCGGTTATTTTTTCTAAAATATTGTTTATTGTTCAGTTTGAAATAAGTTAGCCAGAGTTTCTGCAGTATGGTTATCCACATCACCACTCGCCCCACTCACGCCAACTGCTCCAATAACTTTATTTTCTATTAACAAAGGTATTCCGCCCTGTAATGGTAAAATATTAGGTGTCGCCAGCATAGCAGGTGCACCATTATTCACAAAATCTTCAAATAATTTTGATGGTGCTTTTAAATAGGCGGCGGTACGCGCTTTGCCGATAGCCACATCAATGGTCACTAAGGATGCGTTATCCATACGCGCAAAAGCAAGCAAATGCCCAGATCGATCTACCACAGCAATCGATAAATTTAAGCCTTGTTGAGTAGCAATCTGGATACCTTGTGCAATTAAATGATTAGCTTGTGTAAGGCTAATATCAGATTGAATTGATAAAGTCGTCATAATCATTCCTTTTTGAAATAAAACATAAATTTGCTCAATTGTACACAATGAAAAAAAATAATGTCAGCAAAATATTGCAAGAAAAAAGGAATAACTTCAATAGGTAAGATAAATTGTATAATTCAATTCTGCTTACTTATAATATTTTATATTGAATTATTAGGAGATTAAACCATGAATATTTTACTTTTAGACGGCGGAAAAGCCTTTGCACATAGTCAAGGTGAATTAAATCATACCTTGCATCACATTGCAGTTGAAACCTTGCAACAGCTCGGACATAAAATTGATGAAACTATCATTGATAACGGCTATGATACAGAAAAAGAAGTCGCTAAATTTTTATGGGCGGATGTGGTGATTTGGCAGATGCCCGGTTGGTGGATGGGTGAGCCGTGGACCGTGAAAAAATATATTGATGAAGTATTCACCGCGGGTTATGGCAAACTTAATGCCAGCGACGGCAGACACCGCGTGAATCCGACCGAAGGTTATGGTACGGGAGGCTTGTTACATGGTAAAAAATATATGCTTTCTTTAACATGGAATGCACCAATTGAAGCCTTTACTCGTCCAAATGATTTTTTTGAAGGTAAAGGGGTAGATACTGTCTATTTTCATTTTCATAAAGCCAATCAATTTTTGGCCATGCTACCCTTACCTACTTTTATTTGTAATGATGTGATGAAAAATCCGAATGTAGAGAAGTTTATTGCAGATTATAAAAGACATTTAACTAACATTTTTGGTTAAATAGACATAACCGCACTTTGAGAAAGAGTATAAAGTGCGGTTAATTTTTATTGATAATTTGCAATTTAATATATTTGCTAAAATTTCACCGCACTTTTGTGTAAAATAACCTAAAATCTACAATAGGACTATTTATGCGGTACCCATTTTCCAATATCAAACAGTCTTTACCGTTATTACCTTTTTTACTGCTCCCCCCACTCTTTTGGGCGGGCAATTTTGCCGTGGGTCGAGCGGTGCGAGCAGATATTCCGCCTTATACGCTCTCTTTTGGGCGTTGGATTATTGCGTTGCTTGTATTGTTACCTTTTGTGTCAGCAACAATGAAACGTGATTGGCAGCAATATCGCCAACATTGGGGCAGGATTATCACGGTGTCTATTTTTGGTGTGGCAGCGTTTAATACACTTGTCTATAAAGGTTTACATAGTACCACCACAACCAATGCGATTTTATTAAATTCTTGTATTCCAGTGTTAATCATGCTGATTGGTGTCTTGTTTTATCATCAAAAAATTAAGCTTATACAAGCTATCGGATTGTCTATTTCACTTTTCGGCGTGTTGGTTATTGTGTTACAAGGGCAATGGGCGAATTTTGTGGCGTTATCTTTTAATCCCGGTGATATTATCGTGTTTATGGCGATGATCTGCTGGGCGATTTATACCCTGTTAATGAAAGATATTCCCGCTAATATTGATCGCAAGGGATTAATGGGTGTACAAATTATTATCGCGTTAATTTCCCTTTTTCCATTATTTTTATGGGAACAATTACAAGGCTCCCAAACTATTATATGGAATAGTTCAACTTTGTTGGGGTTGGCTTATGTGGGTGTATTTCCGTCGGTGATTGCTTATATTTTGTATAACGTGGCGATTCAAAAAGTCGGTCCTGTGATTTCAGGGTTATCCATTCATTTAATGCCCGTGTTCGGCGTATTATTGTCGGTATCATTATTGGGCGAGTCTTTTCATTTGTATCATTTGTGTGGAATTGGGTTGATTGGGTTAGGGTTAGTTTTATCACAAAAATGACTTATATTTATCATCTAATGACGTATAGTGCATTTTCCAAGTAGGGAAAATGCGCGTTTTTATGAGAATTTACCTTGAAATTAACTATCCAGCCCCATTTACTGTTTAAATTTTGATAAAAAGGATTAAAAATGACAACGATAGTATGTGTACGTAAAGACGGTAAAGTCGCTATTGGTGGTGATGGTCAAGCAACACTTGGAAATTGTGTCGAAAAAGGCACGGTGCGTAAGGTTCGCCGTTTGTATAAAGATAAGGTGGTTACTGGTTTTGCCGGTTCAACGGCAGATGCGTTTATTTTACGGGATTTATTTGAGAAGAAATTAGAATTACATCAAGGGCATTTGGTAAAAAGTGCGGTGGAATTGGCTAAAGAATGGCGAACAGAACGTGCTTTACGCCGTTTGGAAGCGATGATGATTGTAGCCAATGAAAGTGATTTTTTATTGGTGTCAGGTAGTGGCGATGTGATTGAGCCTGAATTTGATGTGTTGGCGATTGGATCGGGTGGTAATTATGCAAAATCCGCAGCATTAGCATTACTTCGTACGAATAGTAATTTGACCGCAGCGGAGATTGTTAAACAGGCCTTAATCATTGCTGGTGATATTGATATTTATACTAATCATAATCACATTATTGAAGAATTATAAGGAATAAAATTTATGTCTATGACACCCAGAGAAATTGTTTCAGAATTAGATGCACATATTATTGGACAAAGTGATGCTAAACGCGCTGTGGCGATTGCCTTACGTAACCGCTGGAGACGGATGCAGTTATCCGAAGAACTACGTCAAGAAGTGACGCCTAAAAATATTTTGATGATTGGACCGACTGGTGTGGGGAAAACTGAAATTGCTCGTCGCTTAGCAAAACTTGCCAACGCCCCATTTATTAAAGTAGAAGCCACTAAATTTACTGAAGTAGGTTATGTGGGAAAGGAAGTGGATTCGATTATCCGTGATTTAACTGATGTTTCCATGAAATTGGTACGTCAACAAGCGGTGGAAAAAAATCGAATGAAAGCCAAAGATGCGGCTGAAGAGCGAATTTTAGATGTGTTATTACCGCCAGCTAAAGATCAGTGGGGCAATGCAGAAGAAAGCAATAATGAAGCTACTCGCCAAGTATTCCGCAAAAAATTGCGTGAAGGGCAATTAGATCAGCGCGAGATTGAAATTGATGTATCTCATCCGGTTAGCGTAGAAATCATGACGCCACCGGGTATGGAAGAAATGACATCGCAACTGCAATCCATATTTGAAGGCATGTCACCAAGTAAAACCAAAAAACGCAAAATGAAAATCAAAGATGCGTTAAAAGTAATGATTGATGAAGAAGCAGCCAAGTTGGTGAATCCAGAAGATTTAAAACAGCAAGCTGTAGAATCTGTCGAGCAACATGGTATCGTATTTATTGATGAAATTGATAAAATCTGTAAAAAGGGGGAATACAGTGGCGGTGATGTCTCCCGTGAAGGGGTACAGCGTGACTTGTTACCGATTATTGAGGGTTCAACAGTTAATACTAAACATGGTATGGTAAAAACTGACCATATTTTATTTATTTGTTCCGGTGCCTTCCAAGTGGCTCGTCCATCGGATTTACTTCCTGAATTACAAGGTCGTTTGCCGATTCGTGTAGAATTAAGATCACTTACTAAAGAAGATTTTGAACGTATTCTCACTGAACCCAATGCATCATTAACACTTCAATATCGTGAATTAATGAAAACCGAAGGGGTAGAAATTGAATTTACTCAAGATGGTATCAGCAAAATCGCTGAATCCGCTTTTCGTGTGAATGAAAAAACTGAAAATATTGGCGCAAGACGTTTACATACTGTATTAGAGCGTTTAATGGATGGTATTTCGTTTGATGCAAGTGAGCGTTCAGGAGAAAAAATTACGATTGATGAAAATTATGTTTCTACCGCATTAAATGATGTGGTAGATAACGAAGATTTGAGTCGATTTATTTTATAATTTATTTTTATATTGAGGGCGTTGTTTACAACGCCCTTTTGTTATGTTAAAAATCGCATAACAAAATATAAAAAGGATAAATACCATGAATAGAACATTAGGAAGTACTTTACTGGTTTCTGGCACAATGATTGGTGCAGGAATGTTAGCCATGCCACTGACGGCAGCCGGTATAGGTTTTACCTTTACCTTTGTATTATTAGGCGTTTTATGGCTTTTGCTCACTTATAGTGCGTTATTATTTGTCGAAATTTATCAAACTGCTGAGCATGATGCGGGTATAGGTACGCTTGCTGCACAATATTTTGGCAAGATTGGTAGAATCATTTCAACGACCATTTTAATGATCTTTCTGTATGCTTTATTAGCCGCTTATGTGACGGGTGGGGGAAATATTCTTGCATCAACCATTCCACAAATAAGCGATGCAGAAACCACATCTAAAATTTCTATTGTTATTTTCACCGCACTTTTTGGGGCTTTTATTATTATAGGTACCAAAAGTGTTGATGTGATCAACCGCTTACTCTTTTATATTATGGTGGCGGCGTTAATTTTTGTATTGATTTTGATGTTTCCAAAAATTAGTATGGATAATCTCATGGCAATGCCAATTGATAATGCTTTATTAATTTCTGCCAGTCCGGTATTTTTTACTGCTTTTGGCTTTCATGGATCTATTCCAAGTCTAAATGCTTATTTAGGTGGTAACGTTAAAGCGTTACGAATGTCGATTCTTAGCGGATCTTTTATAACGCTGGTTATTTATATTTTATGGCAACTTTCAACTCATGGCGTATTAAGTCAATCTTTGTTCTTGGATATTTTACAACAAGATCCAACCTTAAATGGTTTGGTAACCGCAACTCGTGAAATTACCGGAAGTCATGCCATTAGCAGCACTGTAAAAATATTCTCCGCATTGGCATTAATCACCTCTTTCCTTGGGGTCTCTTTAGGTTTGTTTGATTGTATAAACGATTTATTAAAACGAACATTTAATCGCTTAGCAGGACGGATGACACTCGGTGTATTGACATTCTTACCACCGATGTTATTTGCATTATTTTACCCTAAAGGCTTTATTTTAGCACTGAGTTATGCCGGTCAAATGTTTGCTTTTTATGCGGTGGTATTACCTGCTGCATTAGCTTGGCAAGCGCGCCAAAAACATCCCAACTTGCCTTATCGAGTAAGTGGTGGAAATGCGTTATTAGTGGTTGTTTCTGTTTTAGGGATTGTGATAGTTTCTATTCCATTTTTAATTCAGGCTGGATTATTGCCTAAAGTTGTTGGATAAAAAGAATTAGCGATTAATCTTTAAAGATAACGATGTCAATTTTCAAGTAAATATTTAATCAACGCTTTATTTGGTTGTTCTTGCAATGATGAGTAAGTGTTATAGAAGCATCTTGCACCAAGATAACCGATTAAGGTGTTAACCTTGATGGGAATAAAAGCAGAGCCGTGTTTATCGTCTAAATCGGGTTTATTATTTATTTTTATACTATTGAAAATATCAATAATATTATGGCGAATAAATTCGGCTAGATCAGATTTCTTAACGATCAGAACATGGTCTGGCATATTGAATTGAAGAATATCTAATTTACTATTGAAAAATAATATAATTAGGGCATCTAAATAGTTATTAATATAGATTTTACCTTTTTTCTTTACTTCACAATGGTATTTTTGTTCAAAATTTTGGTGTAAATGTAATGTGGGATCATATTGATACTTAATATATGTATTTTTTTCAATTCTTGGAAAAAATGCAGAGATAATATCTAATCTAAAATCCCCATATTTAGCAAAATTTTGTGAATACTGAACATCAATTTTGATACCTTGTTGGGTTTGAATATCTACAGCAGTTTTATCGATTAGATTATTTATATAGCAAGATATACCACAATCTAGCAAAATGCGATAAGCAAGCTTTTCAGTAAATTCAACTTTTTTATCTGCATACATAATGCTACTCCTTCAAACAATGAATAAACTAAAAAAGAGGATAGATATTGTTAATTAAACAGCTCGCTATCTCGTAAAATATGCACATTTCCCTTACGTCTCAATAATCCACAACGGTCAAAATATTCGATCAGTTGGACGGTAAGTTTTCGTCCGAATTGTAATTCATCTCGTAACTGATTGACTGAAATGTCCCCTTGTTTTTCAATCATTTTTTTTATGATATTGGCATAGGTGAACAAGGTTTCTGTTAGGAAAAAACGGTCTTTTACAATGGGGATTAAATAGCCTAACTTGCCAGCTTTGTATAAGAAATTTCGCATTTGGTTTTCATCAATGGATAAGGTATTTGCCATATCTCTCACCCACAACGGTTGACCATTTTGTTGCATAAATTCGCCTAGCACCAATTTCCACAAGGCTTGCTCTTCTGCATTAAACTCAATTTTATGTTCAGGCAGATGCAACCAGCCACGGGTTTGTTGTAATTTTCCCTGAGCCAATAATTCATCTATAAAATGGTAGATCAATTTTTCGGGCTGATTAAGCGTGGCAATACGGTACAGACGAGCTTTGCCTAAGCCGACTTGATCGGGATGTTGTTGATGATAATTGGAAAGTGCGGTCAAAATTTGCTGATTTTTTTCTGCTTGATAATCTTGATTAAAACACCATTGCTGAAAACGTACAGCGTGATTTTGTTGCAAAATGGTGGCTAAGTCCGCTTCATTTAACTGTTCAATCCATAATAAATAAGACACTTCAACGGCGGTTTGTTGTAAATATAGTGCAATACGGTCATTGATATTTTCTGCTTGTTGCAAATTCTGTAAGAATTTTAACCGCACTTCACTGCGTTTATGGCGTTTGGGCGAGTTAATTTCGATGACTTTTGCTCCAGCAATTAATTGCTTATTATCGCCACTGCGTAAAATTAATTTATCCGCAAAGCTCAAAAATAGCGGTTTATCTAAGATAATTTCTGCTAAGGCTTGTGTTTGTGGTGGTAACGTTTTTGTTGTGAGCAAAGATAATTTACCAACAGTATGATTAGTCGCATGATAAAGATGTATCGCTTGGTTTTCTGCTAAAGGTATTTCTGGATTAAGCTGAACGGTAATGCGATCTGTGGCAAATTGTGCTGGTTGATGAAATAACCAGTCCCCCCGTTGAATTGTGCTACGCTCAATATCAGTATGAATATTTAATGCTAACCGTTGTCCTGCCAACCCTTGTTTGCTCGGTTGATTTTGGGCGTGAATATTTTTCACGCGAACCTTTTCGCCATTAGATAAAAACAGCTCATCATCAATATTCACTTTGCCACTAAATGCGGTACCAGTAACCACTGTGCCAGCTCCCTTTACACTAAAAATACGGTCGATAGCGTAGCGGAAAGGTTTATTGGGGTCAGCTAAATTTGGCAATGTAGTTAAAAAATCACGTAATTCGGTGATGCCTTGTTGGGTAGTCGCAGATGTAACGAAAATTGGACTATCGGCTAAAAAGGGATAATTAGCTTTGATTGTGTGTTTAAGTGCATCGATCTGGCTTGAACTCGCTTTGTCAGCTTTGGTTAATACGATCAGAATTTTATCGAGTTGCAACTGACGTAAAATAGCTAAATGTTCCACTGTTTGGGCTTGAATCCCGTCATCAATGGCAATAATTAGCATGGCATAATGAATCCCCCCCAAGCCAGCTAACATATTCGGCAAAAATTTTTCGTGACCGGGAACATCAATAAATCCAAGTGTTTTATCACCTAGGGGCAAATAAGCATAACCCAAATCAATGGTCATTCCACGTTTTTTTTCTTCGGGTAAATGAGTGGTATTTGTGCCAGTTAATGCCTGCAACAAGGCGGTTTTGCCATGGTCAACGTGACCAGAAGTAACAATAATCATAAGGCTTGTAAACTCTCTAACAGGTGATCGACATTTGCTAATGAACGTATATCCAACCAAATTTTATCTTGTTCCATTCTGGCAATTATTGGCGTTGGTAGTTGTTTTAGCCGTTGTAAAAGTGCGGTTAATTTTCCGTTAGTTTGGTTTGCTATGGTGACTGCAACCGATGGAATTTTGGCTAACGGTTGTGAACCACTACCAATTTGTGCATAACTTGCTTCGATTTGCAGGGAAAATTCGGGTAAATGTTGCGATAATTGTTCTTTCACTCGTTCCGCTTTTTCATTTAATTGTGCTATGGATTGAGTGAGTAAGCGTAAGGTTGGCAAGGTTTCGATTAATTTTTCAGGTTGTAGATACAGGCGTAAGGTGGCTTCTAAGCCAGCTAGAATCACTTTATCACAACGTAAAACGCGTTTAAGTGGGTGTGCTTGTAATTGATCAATAAGAGATTTCTTACCCACAATAATACCAGCTTGCACACCGCCGAGCAGTTTGTCCCCAGAAAAAGAAATTAAGTCCACGCCTTGTGCCAATTTTTCCTGTACTGTTGGTTCTTTTGGTAAGCCGTACTGGGTTAAATCAATTAATGCTCCAGAGCCAAGATCGCTAATCACAGGAATATTAAATTGCTTACCTAATTCGGTAAGTTTATGTTCTTCAACTGAATGGGTAAAACCACAAATTTGATAATTACTGTTATGTACTTTCATCAGAAAAGCAGTATTCTCGTTGATTGCGTTTTGATAATCTTTTAAATGCGTACGATTAGTGGTGCCGACTTCTACCAGTGTACATCCTGCTTGAGCCATAATATCAGGAATCCGAAATGCACCGCCAATCTCAATCAGTTCTCCACGAGAAATAATCACTTCTTTGCCTTGTGCAAAGGTGGCAAGCATTAACAATACTGCAGCTGCATTATTATTCACGACACAAGCCGCTTCCGCTCCCGTCAGTTGAGTAAGTAATTCGCTAATATAATGATCTCGATGGCTACGTTTTCCTATCTCTAAGTCATATTCCAATGCCACATTACCTGCCATAGCATTTAGAGCAGCCTGTTGGGCGGTTGCAGACCATAATGCACGCCCTAAATTCGTGTGTAGCACGGTGCCTGTTAGGTTATGCACTGATTTAATTTGTACTTGGTTTTGTTGAATTAATTGATAACGAATTTCGGCAATTGTATGGTCAACATCGTTGAAATAATTGGGAAGTTGCTGTGTTTCTTTGATCTGCTCTCGAGCCAGTTGCAAAAGCTGACGAATCATATTGACAACCGCCGTATGTCCAAATTGATCCACTAGCAATTCACCTTGTGGTGTTTTGAGTAATTTATCTACGGATGGTAATTGTTGAAAAAGTGCGGTCATTTTCTGTCCTGTTTTTGCAAAGAATTAGCTTATTATACAATAAATCCAGTTTAGACTTGAATAACTAGTGCTTGAATAAAAATAAGAATTACGTTAAAGTTTGCCACAAATCTGATAATTTGTTGGAAAGTAGGCGTATCCGGTGATGCGGCAGGACTTCAAATCCTGTTAGGGCTGCCAGCAGTCCTGGGTGGGTTCAACTCCCATTACTTTCCGCCAATCTTGCTATTTGCTAATAGTCGCTACTAGAACCGATATAGTCTGCAAATTCTTCCGCATAAAAACCATGTGAAAGCATATAACGCCAGATTTTTTGTTTGGTTTTCAAATCCAGTTTATTTTGATATTGGGGAAATTTTCGGCTTAAAACGCTTAATGCAATATCTGACCAGTTTATTTCGCTTTGCTCAATTACGTTTTGAATAATCTGCGAACTCACCCCTTTTACTTGACGTAATTCTTGTTTAATTCGATTTGCACCATAACCCCGATTGGCTCGAAAATTTAGGTAATTTTCGGCAAAACGTTGATCACTTTGCCAATTACGTTGTTGGCAATGTGCGAGAGCCTGATCGATATCTTCTTCACTAAAGGCTTTTTGTTGCATTTTGCAACGAATTTCATATTCGCTGTAATCACGGCGAGCCAGTAGGTTAATCAGATAATTTAGGGCGAGAGATGACATGGAGTATTCTACATTGTTGAAAAAAGTGCAGTTAAAAATACCGCACTTTGAGATATATTGTGTGTAATACCTAGAAATCTATATCATTGACTTCGTCATTGATTTCATCACTTTGATCTTTATCACTATCATCCGCTGGCAACAAGGCTTGTTCAGGATTTTCTAATAATGCCTTTTTGATTTTATCTTCTAATTCTGCGGTTGCTTCTGGATTGGCTTCTAACCATTTAATCGCATTCGCTTTACCTTGCCCGATTTTTTCACCATTGTAAGCATACCAAGCCCCAGATTTGTTGACTAATTTTTGTTTAACACCAAGTTCAATTAATTCACCATTTTTTGAGATACCCGCACCATAAAGAATTTGGAATTCGGCTTGACGGAACGGCGCAGCAAGTTTATTTTTCACTACCTTAACTCGCGTATCATTCCCAATAATCTTATCACCCTCTTTCACTGCACCGATACGGCGAATATCTAAACGCACAGATGAATAGAATTTTAGGGCGTTACCGCCAGTGGTGGTTTCTGGGTTACCAAACATCACACCGATTTTCATCCGAATTTGGTTGATAAACACCACTAAACAGTTAGAGTTTTTAATTTGACCGGTTAATTTACGTAACGCTTGTGACATTAAACGAGCTTGCAAACCAACGTGAGAATCGCCCATATCTCCTTCGATTTCAGCTTTTGGGGTTAATGCAGCGACAGAGTCCACAATAATCACATCAATCGCCCCTGAACGCACTAAAGCGTCACAGATTTCTAGCGCTTGTTCACCATTATCTGGTTGAGAAATAAACAGTTCTTTGACATCAACCCCTAATTTTGCTGCATAAATTGGGTCTAAGGCGTGTTCTGCATCAATAAAGGCACAGACTTTGCCTGCTTTTTGTGCTTGTGCGATCACGGAAAGGGTTAATGTAGTTTTACCTGATGATTCTGGACCAAAGATTTCAACAATACGTCCCATTGGTAAACCACCAATACCTAATGCTACATCTAAACCGATTGAACCTGTTGAAATAGATTCTACATCAAGGGTTTGTGAATCGCCTAACTTCATAATCGCCCCTTTGCCGAATTGTTTTTCAATTTGACCGAGAGCGGCTGCTAGTGCTTTTGCTTTGTCTTCTTGTGAGTTATTTTCTTTTGCGGTTGGTTTTGCTTTCGCTTTGTTATCTTTAGCCATTGTGTGACCCTTTTGGATGTTTGTTAAACTGTAAATTTGAGCATATATTATCTGTTATTAAAAACAGTATCAAGTGTTTTTTTGATCTTTTTCTGAAAAGTATGATCTGGATTCCAAATTTAAGAAATTTTTGAGTATCCACAGACCATATTCCGACATATAGGATTCTGGGTGAAACTGTACACCAAAAATCGGCAAAGTACGATGTTGGCATGCCATAATAATCTCATCATCGCAAGTGGCGGTAATCTCTAATTCCGAGGGGAAATTTTCTGTTGAAACTGCCCAAGAATGATATAAACCAATCTCAAAATGGTTGGGTAAACCTTGAAATAAAACCGAATTTGATTGCACTTTTAAATGGCTTTTTTGACCATGTCGAACATTGGGTAAATTAAACAATGTCGCCCCAAAAAATTCACAAATTGTCTGATGACCTAAACACACCCCTAAAATCGTTTTTTGTTGGTAAAAACGTGTTAGCATAGCAACAAGTTGTGGGTAGCTTTTTGGTACGTCAGGACCGGGTGAAATCAGAATATGACTGTAATCTTCAAGCCTATCAAGGCTTAAATTTTCCACATTTATCACATCGAATTGCACATGCAAACGGCGGATTAAATCCACTAAATTATAGGTGAAAGAATCGTGATTATTAATAATAGCAAGTTTGGTCATGGTCTTTTGAGTAGAAAAATAAACGCTTGCCATTATAAATGATTAGGCTAAACTTGAGCATATTTTGTTTGATTTATTTACTCTTTTATGCCGTTTAACGCTTTTATTGCACAAGCCAATCAGTTTGGCAAACAACGTCAACCATTTTTCTTTCTGGTTGATTTCGAACAGAAAAAACCGCTGATTTTGTCCCTTGAGAAAATGGAAAAACAAGGGCTGTTTTTTGATTTACAAGGCAAAACGAATTATCCAACGGAAAAAGTGCGGTCAAAAAAAGCCTTAAATTTAACCGCACTTGCCATGTCAAAAAGTGAATATCAATGGGGTTTTGAAATCGTTCAACAAGCCTTGCAAAAGGGGAATTCCTATTTGTTAAATCTTACTTATCCCACTGAAATAAAAACTAATTTTTCTTTATTAGAGGTTTTCGAGCAAGCTCAAGCAAAGTACAAACTTTATTATCAAAATCATTTTGTTTGTTTTTCGCCAGAATGTTTTGTCAGAACACAACAAAATCAAATTGTTACTTATCCCATGAAAGGCACTATTGACGCTACGTTACCTAATGCAGAACAACAATTAATGGCATCTCAGAAAGAGCAATCAGAGCATTACACCATTGTTGATTTAATGCGAAATGATTTAGCCACAGTGGCGGAAAATATTGAAGTTCGCCGTTTTCGTTATGTGGATCACATTGAAACCGAAAAAGGGGCGATTTTACAGACAAGCTCGGAAATTGTCGGCGAACTCTCGGAAAATTGGCAAGAAAATGTCGGGACTATTTTAGCCAAACTTTTGCCCGCTGGCTCAATTAGTGGAGCGCCTAAAGAAAAAACGGTGGAAATTATCCAACAAGCAGAAAAGCAAGAACGGGGTTATTATACAGGCATCTTTGGCATTTTTGACGGTGAAAACATAGACAGTGCAGTGGCTATTCGATTTATTGAACAGTGTGGTGAGAAAATGCTTTTCCGCAGCGGTGGTGGCATCACAAGACAAAGCCAATTAGAGCAAGAATATGCTGAATTATTGCAAAAAGTTTATATTCCATTAAGGAAAGCATCATGATATTTCCGTTATTTGAAACCATTTGTCTTGAACAGGGTATGGTTAGAAATATCGCTTTACATCAACAGCGTTATGAGAAATCATTATCGCTATTTTATAGGGAAACTACGGTTAAAATTCACGATCTTTGGCAAATTATTGCAGAAAATAGTCAATTTTACACCGCACTTGATAGCCCTTTAATTCGTTGTCGTATTGCTTATAATCATCAACATTATGCTGTGCAATTTTTCCCTTATCAACGCAAAATCTATCGTTATTTTCAACCTGTGATTTGTGACGATATAGATTATTCATTGAAATATCAGGATCGTTCCCTGCTCAATCAATTAGTTAAGCAAAAAGGTCAGGCTGATGAAATTATGATTATTAAAAAAGGTCATGTTACCGATTGTAGTATCGGCAATTTAGTGTTTCGTCAGGGAAAAGATTGGTTTACACCTAATACGCCATTATTAAAGGGTACGCAACGAGAGTTTTTGTTACAACAAGGCAGACTGCAAGAAATACCTATTTTAGCTGAAGATGTACATCAGTTTGACGAAATTAGGTTGATTAATGCAATGAATAGTTTAGATTAAATTAAATTAGGAATAAAGAGATGGATTTACACAATATTCGAGAAGATTACAGTAAACAGGCGTTATCTCGTAAACAATGCCTTGCCGATCCATTAAAACAATTTGAACATTGGTTAAATGAAGCGATAACCGCTAAAGTATGTGAGCCAACCGCGATGAATGTGGCAACGGTGAATGAACAAGGTAAGCCAACTAGCCGAGTGGTGTTGTTAAAAGAAGTGAATGAGCAAGGGTTTGTTTTCTTTACTAATTATCACAGTCAAAAGGGTCGAGCGTTGCAACATACACCGTTTACGGCTTTAAATTTCTTTTGGGGTGAATTAGAGCGACAAGTCAGAATTGAAGGTCGAGTGGAAAAATTACCCGCTGTACAATCCGATGAATATTTTGCATCACGTCCTTATACCAGTCGAGTAGGGGCATGGGCGAGTGAGCAAAGTGCGGTGATTTCTAGCAAAAATGTGTTATTAGCCAAGGCGGCACAGATAGCAGCTAAACACCCATTAAATGTGCCACGTCCACCGCATTGGGGTGGTTATATCGTGATTCCTGAGATGATCGAATTTTGGCAAGGTCGCCCGAGCCGCCTACATGATCGTATTCGTTATCGGTTGGAAAAAGAGCATTGGGTGATAGAAAGATTATCGCCATAAGTCGAAAATAAGATGTTGCATTTAGCGTAAAAATTGATTAGTATTTAGGAACTGCCTAGCGGTAGCTGCTACTACCACTAGGACTTTAGTTAAATTATTAGTAGGCGGGTAGAGCCATAGCTAATAAGATAACAAGGATTAACAACTTAATTATCATAATCCAGTTCCTTTTTGTAAGCCCCACTCTAGACAGCGTGGGGTTTGCTGTTTCTAGCCCTACGCTAGATGGTTCTTATAATCGTCGTTTATATAGCCCCCTTTCACATTCAATGAGTTCTTCTAATTCTAGCGTCAATAATTGCCCTAACAGGACATCAACTGAAATTTTGGACTGTTCCGCCAGTTCATCAATACTAATGGGGTTATAGCCGATTAAAGCATATAAATCAGGATATGTTGGCTCAATAACATTAAAAGGTAACTCTGTATTTTGACTAGTCGTGTTGGGAGCAAAGCCATTCATGGGTAACGAATAAGGAGCGAGATTTTCAATAATATCCTGCACCGATTCCACTAAATTTGCCCCTTGTTTAATCAGATGATGGCAGCCTTGGCTATATTGATTATGCAAATTACCAGGTAAGGCAAATACATCTCGATTTTGCTCTAGGGCATAACGGGCGGTAATCAATGATCCGCTTTTTTGATTCGCTTCAACCACCAACACGCCTTGCGACATGCCACTAATAATGCGGTTTCGTCTTGGGAAATTAGTGGCAACAGGCGGTTGGTTGGGTAAAAATTCTGATACCAACGTGCCATTATTAACTAGAATTTGTTCCGCTAATCCTTTATGCCGACTGGGATAAATTTGTTGTAATCCACTGCCTAATACAGCAATCGTTTTGCTTTGCATTTCAACTACTGCTTTGTGTGCGAAACCGTCAATTCCAATCGCTAATCCACTGGTAACAATAAATCCTGATCGAATCAATTCTGTGGCAAAATATTTAGCCCAATATTCACCGTAATTAGAGCAATCCCGACTACCTACAATCGCCAGTTGAGCCAGATTTAGATTTTCCACATTGCCTTTTACAAACAACAAGGGCGGAACGGAATTAATTTGCTTTAATAATTGCGGATATTCTGCTTGATAGTAAGCCACAATATGATGATTTGTATCAGTTTGTTGCCATTCTAGTGCTGGTTCAATATATTTTTGCTCTGGTTGAAACCAACGTTGAATTTGTTTTGCTTGCCAACCAATGTGATGAAAAGCGGTTTCATCGTAATCTAACAAGGTTTGTGGTGTGATTTGAGTTAAAATTTCTTGAATTGCATTTGCACCAAGATTAGGTACTTGCATTAGACGTAATAAGAGTTCGATATTTTGCATGAGAATGATAAAAGTGCGGTTGGTTTTTCGGAAATTTTAGGTTATAAGTCGAAAGGAAAAGAGTCGAGATTTTTTGCTAGATTTTGGAATCAAGATCACAAAATCTCATTTTTTGACTAACAGTCATTTTTCTCTTATTATGCTCAAAATTTACAACATAAAGGATATGTCATGAATATATTTGCAATCGCACGCAATAGTGAGGGACACAGTTTCGGGATCAATGCCAAAATGGCAAACCGTCATGGCTTAATCGCTGGGGCAACGGGGACAGGGAAAACCGTCACTTTGCGTAAATTAGCGGAAGAATTTAGTGATAACGGCGTGCCTGTATTTTTGGTCGATGTAAAAGGCGATCTTTCAGGTATGACGGTAAAAGGTACCATGCAAGGCAAAATTGCGCAACGTATTGAACAATTTAGCTTAGGTGGTGAAAGCTATTTAAACGGTTATCCAGTTTCTTTTTGGGATGTATTCGGCGAAACAGGGATTCCATTACGTACCACAATCTCGGAAATGGGTCCATTGTTGCTTTCTCGTTTATTAAATCTCAATCCAACTCAAGAAGGCTTATTAAATATTCTATTCCGTGTGGCAGACGATAAAGGGTTGTTGCTTATTGATTTGAAAGATCTGCGTGCGATGTTGAAATATCTCGCCGATAACGCTAAGGAATTTCAATTACAATATGGCAATATTTCCGCTGCCAGTGTGGGGGCAATTCAGCGTGCCTTATTGACCCTTGAAAATGAGGGAGCGGAAAAATTATTTGGTGAACCAGCATTAAATTTGGAAGACTGGTTACAAACTCGTGATGGACGTGGCGTAATTAATATTTTGAATTCAGAAAAATTAATTAATTCATCTCGTATGTACAGTGCCTTTTTGTTGTGGTTAATGGCTGAATTATTTGAGCAATTACCTGAAGTGGGTGATCCAGATAAACCAAAATTTGTGATGTTCTTTGATGAAGCTCATTTGTTATTTGATGGTGCCCCAAGTGTCTTAATTGAAAAAGTGGAGCAAGTAGTCCGTTTAATTCGTTCTAAAGGCGTCGGCATTTATTTTGTCACGCAAAATCCATTAGATTTGCCAGACACCGTGTTAGGTCAACTGGGTAATCGTGTCCAACATGCGTTGCGAGCCTTTACGCCAAGAGATCAAAAAGCGGTGAAAACTGCAGCCGAAACGTTCAGAACGAATAAAAAGGTAAATGTGGTGGAAGCTATTACTACCTTAGGCGTAGGCGAGGCGTTAGTTTCATTCCTAGATGAAAAAGGGATGCCAACACCAGTGGAAATTGCGACCATTTATCCACCAAAAAGCCAGCTTACACCATTAACGCAAGAGCAACGTCAAGCGTGGGTTAAAGATGATGATTTGTTTGCTTATTATAACAATTATGTAGATAACCATTCTGCCTTTGAGATGTTAGCAGAACAAGCTAATTTAAATCAAGTGGCACAACAACAAGCCCAACAAGCGGAACAACAAGAAAGCGAGGGTGTATTGGGTTCGTTGAGTCGAATGATTTTTGGTACTAAAAAACGCGGCGAAAAATTAACCGTGACAGAAGAAATTGTCAGTGGTTTAAGTAAATCGGTTGGGCGAAGTATTCGTTCTCAAATTACCAAGCAGATTACTCGTGGGATTTTGGGGGCGTTGCAGAAGTAACAAAAATGGCGGTCAAAAAATCATTTTATTTTTGATCGCCATTTCTATTTATTGTTCTAGCTAATTCCTAACATATGTTTTGCTATAGATAAGAATTGTGTAATAATCACTGCATTGGTGATATTACTAATAAATCCTCCGATCACTGGCACCACAAAAAAGGCGAGAGACGAATAACGGTATTTTTTACATACACTTTGCATCGTTGTCATTGCCACTGGAACCGCCCCTAAACTAAAACCCGTATGCCCAACAGCCATTACTGCGGCATCATAATTTTTGCCTAATAATTTAAACGTCAAGAAATAACAGAAGATCAATACTAATACGACTTGAGCTGAAAGTAAGCATAATAAGGCTAAACCTAAATTGGATAAATGCCATAGTTTCATAGTGATAATTGACATTGACACAAATAAACCTAAAGCAAATTCACCTACGGTATCCATTGCTTCATATAAAGTTTGATGATCTTTAGTGCTGATATCGCATAATAAGCGGACAATAATACCACCGAACATACAGCTGACGTGGATAGGAAAATTCACGTCATAATGTTTTAAAATAGAATTAATCACCTGCCCTAAACCTAAAGCAATACAAAGCAGAAATACGGCATTGATCACTTCCGATTTATTTAGATAAAGTCGTTTGGCTTGGGTAGGTAGATTTTCATTTAGGGTTTGTTTTATACTGGAAGTATCTAATTTATGACGTTTAATAATAAAGTTACCAAAAGGTCCGCCCAATACGCAACCTACAATTAAACCAAATGTGGCGGACGCAATAGCCACTTCCATTGCTCCTATTGCTCCGGCTTCCTCTGCCAATGGTGCAAATGAGGCTGCATTACCGTGACCTCCAGTCATTGGGATACTACCAGTCATTAAAGAAATGAGTGGATTAACATTCATCATATCACCAATACCAAGAGAAATGATGTTTTGCATAATAGCTAATAAGGCGGCTAATACAGCAAATATAATAATTAACTTACCTCCTTTTTTCAGTAAAGACACATTGGCAGCACTACCACAAGCCGCAAAGAAAAGACAATAGAAAAATTGGTTAATGGTTTGGTAATCAAATTTTAATTCAACGATATGAGTTGAATAAAGCAGTAAGGAAATAATAGAAAATATCGTTCCTCCTACAACAGAAGCTGGTAAACAATATTTTCTTAATATGGGGAATATATGACGCAACCAATCACCGAAATAAATGGCGATAACAGCTAGCCCTAAGGTTTCAAACATACTTATTGTTACAGATGTTGTTTCCATTTTATCCTCCAAAAATATCAATGAATTATATTTTAACAAAAATGTAACAATAATACTGTTTTGTCAAATGATATTTTGTATTTTTGATAAATAACGTTATATGCAATCTGTATAAATAGGTTGATTTTTTTGGGGGGCTTTCATTGTATCTATCTTTGGTATAAAGAATACTGGTTTTAAAAACAAAAGTGCGGTGAAAAATAAAAATTCACCGCACTTTTGAGTGACTATAGCGAATATTTACGCTTTTGGACCTGCGGCCACTAACGCTTTACCTTCCGCAGTTACCGTATATTTTTCAAAGTTTTTCACAAAACGGTTAGCTAAATCTTCTGCTTTTGCTTGCCATTGTGCTTTGTCTGCATAAGTATCACGTGGATCTAAAATTGCAGGATCAACGTTTGGTAAGGCAGTTGGCACTGCTACATTGAAGATTGGCAATGTTTTGGTTTCTGCTTTGTCGATTGAACCGTCTAAGATTGCATCGATAATACCACGCGTATCTTTGATTGAAATACGTTTACCCGTACCGTTCCAGCCAGTGTTCACAAGATAGGCTTCAGCCCCTGCTGCTTCCATACGTTTTACTAATACTTCAGCATATTGGGTTGGGTGTAAACTTAAGAATGCCGCACCGAAACAGGCTGAGAATGTAGGGGTAGGTTCTGTGATACCACGTTCTGTACCGGCTAATTTAGCTGTGAAACCAGATAAGAAGTAGTATTTAGTTTGTTCTGGGGTTAATTTAGATACTGGCGGTAATACACCGAACGCATCTGCGGTTAAGAAGATCACTTTTTTCGCATGACCTGCTTTAGATACTGGTTCAACAATGTTTTCAATATGATAAATTGGATAAGAAACACGCGTGTTTTCAGTTTTTGAACCGTCAGCAAAGTCAACAGAACCATCTGCACGAACCACCACGTTTTCTAATAATGCATCACGTTTGATCGCACCATAGATGTCTGGTTCGTTTTCTTTAGATAGGTTGATGGTTTTCGCATAGCAACCGCCCTCGTAGTTGAATACACCGTCATCGTCCCAACCATGCTCATCATCACCGATAAGTTTACGTTTAGGGTCGGTTGAAAGGGTGGTTTTACCTGTGCCAGATAAGCCGAAGAATACGGCTACGTCGCCTTTTTCGCCCACGTTGGCAGAACAGTGCATGGATGCGACGCCACGTAATGGTAAGAAGTAGTTCATCATTGAGAACATACCTTTTTTCATTTCACCGCCGTACCAAGTACCACCGATTAATTGCACGCCTTCAGTAAGGTTAAAGGCAATGAAGTTTTCGCTGTTTAAGCCTTGTTCTTTCCAATTTGGATTGGTGACTTTAGAACCATTCATGACCACGAAATCAGGTTTGAAGTTAGCTAATTCAGCGTCGCTTGGGCGAATGAACATATTTTTCACAAAATGAGCTTGCCATGCCACTTCAGTGACGATACGCACCGCTAAACGTGTATCTTCGTTTGCACCACAAAACGCATCAACTACAAATAAACGTTTACCAGAAAGCTGGTTAGTGACTAATGATTTTAAACTTTTCCAAGTTTCTTGATTCATTGGTTTGTTGTCGTTTTTGGCTGCATCACTTGTCCACCATACGGTGTCTTTTGATTTGTCATCTAACACAATATATTTATCTTTTGGTGAACGACCTGTGAAAATACCGGTATCAACGGCTACTGCGCCCGTTGTGGTGACGATACCTTTTTCATAGCCTTGTAAATCTTCTTTGGTTTCTTCTGCAAATAGAAATTCATAACTTGGGTTATGAACAATTTCTGTTACACCATTGATACCAAGATCACTAAGTTCTTTAATTACTTTATTTAAGTCAGTCATACATTACCTCATTAGAGTTAGAAAATTAAAAGATAAGCTATTCTATTACTTTTTGAGAAGAAAAAACGTTAACTAGATCAAATTTTTGAAAAAATTTTGGAGTTTTATATGTTTTTTTGATATGGATCAAGTTGAAATCCATATCATCTATCAGTTCATCAATATTCTCCGTTAACTAAAGAACAAACTGATAAATTTCTCTTTAAATAAAATATTATTTCTTTTTCACCGGTCGTTGCCAGCCTTGAATATGGTGTTGTGGCACACGGCTAATGACAAGTTCATTTTCACTTACATCTCTGGTGATCGTTGTACCCGCACCGATTGTTGCACCATCTGCAATCTTCACTGGGGCAACCAGTTGACAGTCAGAACCGACAAATACATTATCCCCAATTACGGTTTTAAATTTATTGGCACCATCATAATTACAAGTAATGACACCCGCACCGACATTTACATTGGTGCCGATTTCTGCGTCTCCCACATAAGTTAAGTGATTAACTTTTGAACCTTTACCAATACTGGCTTTTTTGATTTCCACAAAGTTACCAATATGGGTTTCTGCAGCGAGTTCTGCCCCCGGGCGTAAACGGCTGAAAGGTCCGATAGACGATTTTTCGCCGATGACGCAGTCTTCCAACACAGAATAAGGTTTAATTTCAACATTATCCCCTACGATCACATTTTTTAGTACGCAACCGGAACTAATTTTTACCCCATTACCTAATTGTACTTTGCCTTCAATAATCACATTAATATCAATTTCGCAATCTTTGCCATGGCTTAATTCACCACGTAAATCAAAGCGTTCAGGATCCGCTAAGCTCACACCTGCTAATAATAAACGGCTAGCTTGTTTACGTTGGTAATAACGTTCTAACGCATTAAGTTGCAAACGATTATTTGCCCCCTCTACTTCCATAATGTCATCTGCTATCACCGCCGCAACTTGACAACCGTCTTGATTTGCCAGCCCGATCACGTCCGTCATATAGTATTCACCTTGAGCATTGTTATTATTTAAACGGCTTAACCATTTTTTGAAACTTGCTCCGTCTGATACCATCACCCCCGTGTTTACTTCGTTAATTTTTAATTGTTCAGGATTGGCATCTTTTTGTTCAACAATCGCCACTACGGAACCATTTTGACGAATAATTCGTCCGTAGCCTGTAGGGTTATCTAGTTGCACAGTTAATAACGCAATGCCATTTTGCGGTTTAGCTGCAATTAATTTTTGTAAGGTTTCTGGTGTAATTAAAGGGGCGTCACCATACAGCATGACAATATTTTCATCATCGTTAAAAAACGGTGCAGCTTGTTGCATGGCGTGTCCCGTACCTAATTGTTCTGCTTGGAAAACCCAATTTACAGGCTCATCCGCTAAACATTGTTTTAATAAATCTGCACCGTGTCCATAAATTAAATGAATTTGTTCAGCATTGAGTTGCTTTGCAGTATCAATCACGTGCTTCACCATTGGCTTGCCAGCTACCTTGTGCAACACTTTAGGTAAATCAGAATACATTCTGGTGCCTTTGCCTGCGGCGAGAATCACTACGCTTAATTTATTGTTAGATTGGGTCATCTTGATATTCTCAACATTGGATTAAACTGCGGTCTATTTTACACGGATTTTGTGAAATGATCTAATATGACTATAATATAATATATCGCCGTAGGGGCGTATTGCATACGCCCAAAAAAGATCGAGCAATAGGGCGTATGCAATACGCCCCTACAAAATGAGAATAAATAATGCAACCTCAATACTATATCGGCATGATGTCTGGCACCAGCCTTGATGGTGTAGTTCTCGCTTTAATGAATTTTAGCAAGAATCCACCAGCCATCGTCGCTTGTAATTTCATACCGATGCCCGAAAAAATTCGACAAAAAATCACCGCACTTGTGCAATCGGGACAAACCAGTTTGCAAGATTTGGGCGAGCTAGATCATCAACTGGGGGGACTTTATGCCGATTGTGTCAATCAATTTCTTGCTAAACTGCGGTTAAAATCGGAACAGATTTTAGCCATTGGCTGTCACGGTCAAACCGTTTGGCATTCGCCTAATTCAACTGATCCTTTTACTATGCAAATTGGCGATATGAATATTGTTGTCGCTCAAACGGGTATCACCACTGTTGGCGATTTTCGCCGTAAAGATATGGCAGTGGGCGGGCAAGGTGCGCCACTGGTACCCGCCTTTCATCAGGCAATGTTAAGTACACCTGATAAGCTAAGAGTGATTTTAAATATCGGTGGAATGAGTAATATTTCCGTGCTCAATCCAACTTGTCCAACTATCGGCTATGATGTCGGCGTGGGTAATACGCTGTTAGACGGTTGGATTGAAAAACATCAAGGCAAACGTTACGATAAAAATGGTGCTTGGGCTGCCAGCGGACAAGTCGATCAGGGCTTATTGACAGATTTATTAGACGAGCCTTTTTTTAGCCAAGCACCGCCGAAAAGTACAGGGCGAGAGCTATTTAATTTAGCTTGGCTAGAAAAAAAATTGCAAAAACACACCGCACTTTCACCGCAAAATGTGCAACGCACATTACTTGAATTTACCGTACAAGGTATAGCGAATGAGCTACTCACACTAGAAAAAACAGGTTTGCCTTGTGAATTATTGGTTTGTGGCGGTGGAGCGAAAAATCCATTAATTATGCAACGTTTAACCAATTTATTGCCAATTTGGTTTGTTACTACAACTCATGATGTAGGCTTTGATGTGGACTATATGGAAGCTGCCGCCTTTGCGTGGTTGGCTTATCAACGCATAAACAATTTACCGAGCAACTTGCCTGCGGTCACGGGGGCAAAAAGTGCGGTGAGTTTAGGGGTAATTTTTCCAAAATAGGAAACAAAGATGACAGAACAAAACTTACTTAATGCTCTTGAGCAAATGATCACCGAGCAACGCAATCCCGAATCTACCAACATAGATCAAATGACCACGTTGGAAATTGTTAGCTTAATCAATCAGCAAGATAAAACTGTGCCACTAGCCATTGAAAAATGCTTGCCACAAATTGCGGTTGCAGTAGAAAAAATTGTACAAGCCTTTCAAGCTGGCGGTCGGTTAGTTTATATCGGGGCAGGTACCAGTGGACGATTAGGCGTGTTAGATGCTTCCGAATGTCCCCCAACCTTTGGTGTTGATCCGGCTATGGTGGTGGGTTTAATTGCGGGCGGTGAACGGGCGTTGCGGCATCCGATTGAAGGAGCGGAAGATAATCAAGAACAGGGCAAATTGGATTTACAACAGATTGATTTTTCGGGAAAAGATGTGTTAGTTGGGATAGCTGCCAGTGGTCGAACACCCTATGTAATAGGAGCGTTACAATATGCCAATGAACTGGGAGCGACTACGGTAGCGATTGCCAGTAACCCCCATTCAGAGATGGCAGGAATTGCACAAATTGCCATTGAAACCGTGGTCGGAGCAGAAGTACTAACAGGCTCAAGCCGAATGAAATCAGGCACCGCACAAAAATTAGTACTTAATATGCTCACCACAGCGAGTATGATTTTGTTGGGAAAATGCTACCAAAATTTAATGGTGGACGTGCAAGCCAGTAATGAAAAACTCAAAGCTCGAGCAATTCGCATTGTCATGCAAGCGACAGATTGTTCAGAGTACAAAGCGATTAAAGCGTTAAAACTGGCAGAAAATAACAGTAAACTGGCGATTATGATGATTTTAGCGAATGTCGATATTCAACAAGCAAAAGCTCTCTTAAACGAATATCAAGGACGATTAATAGATGCTTTGCCTTAGAAATACATTATAAGTATATTGAGAATTATTTTTATTTGATCTAATATAGCCACGATGTTTCATCTTAATCTTCATCTCAATCAAGGAGAACTTATATGCGTTTAAAATTTATTGCAGCACTGATTTCAAGTTTACTTCTATCTACCCCAGCTATGGCAGCAGATTTATCAAAAGAAACAAAAGATTATAAAGATTTTGTAGTCGCTCAGATTGATGAACTTGTGACACATACTGAATCTTTTGTTGATGCATTAAAAGCCGGTGATGTGGAAAAAGCTAAAGCTATTTATCCGCAAGCTCGTATGTATTATGAACGTTCCGAGCCGATTGCGGAAAGTTTTGGTGATTTAGACCCACGTATTGATGCCCGTCTTGCGGACTTAGAAGAAGAAGGCAAAGGGGAAAAAGATTGGTCTGGTTTCCACAAAATTGAAAAAGTATTATGGGAACAAAATACTACCAAAGGCACGGAAGAAACTGCCGATCAGTTACTCAAAGACGTAAAAGAGTTGCGTGCTAAAATTCCAACAGCCGAAGTCACGCCAGAGTTAATGATTACTGGTGCAGTAGATTTATTAAATGAAGTTTCCACCAGTAAAGTGACGGGTGAAGAAGATATTTTCTCTAAAACGGATTTATATGATTTTAAAGCCAATATTGAAGGGGCAGAAAAAATCTATGAATTATTCAAACCTGAATTATTGAAAAAAGATGCTAAATTAAGTGCAAAAATCGAGCAACATTTCAAAGAAGTAAATGATTTATTGCAAACCTATAATAGATCAACCAGCGGTTATGACTATGTGCCATACAATACCTTAACCGAAAAAGACACCAAAGCCCTTGCAGAAGCGGTCAACAAATTGGGTGAACCATTGGCTCAATTAGGTGTTCTCTTAGAGAAATAACAGACGAGGTCACAATGAGTCATACCAATAATGCTCGTCGTGATTTTTTAAAGAGTAGTGTTATCATCGGTGCTGGCCTCACGATGGGGTTAGCGGCTGGCACCGCTTATTCTTTGGAACCACGTACAAAAATTACCATAGAAAATATTTATCCTTTTTTTAACCCTCATCAACAAGGCATCACTTCCCCAGCACAACATCATATTTATTTTATTGTGCTTGATTTACATAGCCAAGATGTCGACGAAATTCACCAAATGTTTAAAACATGGACGGAATACAGTCGCCAATTAACACAAGGTAAAAACGTACAAACCTATAGTCAAAATGGCTATGTTCCTGCAGTTGACACGGGCGAAGCAGATAGCCTAAATCCGTATAATTTAACGCTTACTTTTGGTGTCAGCCCAAGTTTCTTTACTAAATTAGGCATTGAGAAAGCTAAACCAGCCGAATTAGTTGATTTACCGCATTTTCCACGTGATCAACTGAAAGCGGAATTTACAGGCGGTGATATTTGTATTCAAGCTTGTGCAGATGATCCGCAAGTGGCATTTCATGCGGTGCGAAATTTAGTCCGTGTTGCCCGTTCAGAAATTACCATGCGTTGGAGCCAATCAGGGTTTAATTCTTTTGAAGGTACGGATACGCCACGCAATCTGTTCGGTTTCCGTGACGGTACGGGGAATCCGCAGGGAGAAGAACTGGATAAAACCGTATGGTATGAGGGTAATAACTGGCTGAAAGGAGGTTCATTCCTAGTGGTGCGTAAGATTCAGATGTTCTTGGAAACTTGGGATCGTACCAACTTAAACGAACAACAGCATACTTTTGGTCGTCATCGTGATTCGGGGGCGGCTTACGGTCAGAAAAAAGAATTTGATCCCGTTGATTTAGACAAAAAAGATGCCAATGGTCAGCCGGTTGTACCGGAAGATTCTCATATGCACCTTGCTCATAAAACTGGGTTAAAAATGTTACGTCGATCGTTTTCTTATTCTAGCGGTATCGATTCGCGTACCGGGCAATTTGATGCAGGATTATTGTTTATCTCTTATCAAAAAGACCCACAACAATTTATTACCATTCAAAATAAGTTAGGTAATATTGATAAAATGAACGAGTACATTACCCATATTGGCAGTGGACTGTTCGCTTGTTTCGCAGGAGTAAAAGATGAAAATGACTATTTGGGTAAAGCCCTTTTTGAAGCCCTTTAAATTGAGTTTATTATTAGGCTTATGTTTCTCTACTTCGGCTTATGCCAAAGTGGAATTGGGAGCGTTATTTGTGCATTTATCGGATGCCTTGTCCGCAGTTAAAAAAGAAAATAGCGAACAAGCCAAAAACGATTTACGAACTTTGCAACAAGAATTTAATGCCATTCCAACCCATAATTCAGAAGCGGGTAAAGAAACCAGTAAAGCACTTGAAACCGCTATTGCTAACCCAACTTTAGCTAATGTAGAACAAATTTCTAAAGATCTTTATGCGTTTGAGCAAGAGCAAAACCCAGTGGATCATGATAAAAATCGTCAGAAATTTGCTGAGCAAGTGCTCCCTACTTTGCAAGACTTAGAACAAGTTTTTGCCAGTAAAAATATTGAACAAATTCGAACCAAGTTCCATCGTTTTGGTGCCACTTGGGGGGCGAATGAATTATCCATGCGTGGAGCCAGTTTAAGCCATTATGGCAAAATGGAAACCGCGATGTCCTTATTCCGTAGTGCCATGCAAGCGAATCCAGCCAATTATGAACAAATGGAACAGCAGCTAGCAATATTGAAGAATACGGTGGATGATTTTATAGGGAATAGTAAAGCTGCTCAGTAAGAACTTGAATTAATGAAAAAGTGCGATTAAAAATTATTTATCGCACTTTTTTGTTTTAAATGATTTTTGTAATTGTTCTAATACATCTTCTACACAAATTTCTACCATAGAACCTTTATGCAAATAATATTGATTTTTGCCATAACAACCAATGAGTTTAGGATTTGTCGCACCATATAAAGTAATATTGGGGACATCTAATGCAGCAGTTAAATGAGCTAATCCAGTGTCAACTGACACCACGGCTTTAGCATTGGCAATTTGATGAGCTAATTCGGTTAAATTGGATTTCGGCAATATTATGACATTTGGCAAGCCTTGTGCGATCCATTCTGCTCGTTGTTTTTCTGTTTGGTTTCCCCAAGGCAAACGAATGGCTAAATCAGGAAAAAGTGCGGTGATTTTTTCCGCTAATTTTTTCCACTCGCTATCCAGCCAATGTTTATCTGCTCTGGTGGTAGCGTGAACAAAAATGATATAAGGCTTGCTTGAATAGGATTGTTGAAAATGTTGAACAATACCATAATCCCCTTTGCTTTCGGGCAAGGCGTAACCTAAAGATTGTGCAAACAATTGGCGAATTCGCTCTACCGCATGTTGTTGATAGTCAATAGCAAAGGTTTTATCGTAAAAGCAACTGGCTAAGGGTTCACGAATAGATTTTCGATCGTAACCGAATTTTTCGCCCCGAGCTAAACGGGTGGCGAACAACGCACTTTTGATTAACCCCTGTGCATCAATCACCGCATCATATCGATGAGCTTGTAATTGTTGTTTGTAGGCGTGCCATTGTTGGTAGGTTTGTTTAGTGAATAACTGCTTCCGCCAGCGGCGAATCGCAATCGGGATGACCTGATTGACTGCCGAATGCCAAGCAGGAATTTCCGCAAAATTTTCTTCCACCACCCAATCAAATTGCACATTACCTAACGCCTTTTGAGCATCGGTTAAGGCTGGCAAACAATGCAATACATCGCCAAGCGAAGAAGTTTTGATGATACAGATTTTAGCCATTGCGTTGCTCTAATTGGTGCAATAACGCCTGACTACTTGCCAAAAAATCACTCACCGAACCGCACACTTGATGGGCTTTCTCTTCGTCATAGGTGTGCGAAGTAATATTTCGCATTTTGCGATACTCAAACCAATTTTCTACGCTATCAATCAGCCCTTTCTCGCCCGCTAATCGCAACAGATCACGGAAATTACTTTGGTCAATTTCATCAGGACTGAGTGCATCTTGTTCTAACTGCCGTTTCAGCATTTTAATACTCAGCTCATACACAAACTCAAAATTCTGAATCAACCCTGCGATAAGCGTATTCTGCACTTCGGTTTCTTGTTGCTCAAACCACAGCTTATTTGACACAATCTCATTAGCAGATTGCAAAGCAATAATGGCTTTTTGTAAGCTAGAAATATCCAATTTATTGGTCATATCCCCCCCCCTTAATTAGCCAACAACGGCATTAATTTTTCCAATACCATCTCAGGCGTAATATCAATCAAACTCTGATGATACCCCTCCGCACTGTCTGCCCCTTTGCGGATTTTAATTAAGCCACCTTTAATCAAGCGAATAATCACCGCTTTATCGGATAACGGTGGCGTATATTCTGGACTAGTCGGTCCATAAACCGCCACTAACGGACGACCAACCGCTGCCGCAATGTGCATTAATCCACTGTCATTCGTCACCATTGCCGTACAATCCGCAATCAAATCCACCGCTTGATTGAGTTCCGTTTGCCCTGCGAGATTGACACAATAGTGTTGCAACGATTCAGGTAAACTTAAACGAATTTGCTCACCCACTTCCACATCTTTATTAGACCCAAACAGACGAATACTATAACCCTGCTCAATCAGCCTTTCCGCTAATTTAGCATAATGATAATGCGGCCAACGTTTGGCAGGACCAAATTCCGCTCCCGGGCAAAAACCAATGGCAGGGCGATTTTCCGCCAGAGCAAATTGTGCGGTGCTAAATTCCGTAGGAATTTCAACGTTGCTTGCAACAGGGGCGAAGCCCCGAACAATTCCATTAGGAATTGTGAGTAATATTTCTTTGGTTTTTTGCACCGCACTTTCGTCAACGGTTAAATACGGTGTTGGAATATTTAAATTTTGAGCTGTTGGAATTTTCCCTTTTTCATACCCTAACGCCACATAACGCTGCACCATCATTGGGTAATCGTGTTTATTGGATCGCAAATCATTTAACAAGCAATAACGACTTTCCCCTTTCCAACCACGACGAACAGGGATTTTAGCAAACAACGGAATAAATGCCGATTTCAACGAGTTAGGCAATACAATTGCCATATTATATTGATTACGCAAGGCTTTACCGATTTTATAACGTTCCCCCAAGGAAAACGCCCCATGTCCAATAGGCATGGTCAACGCATTACGCACTTCAGGCATCCGAGCCAACAACGGCTTACACCAGTTCGGCGCAAGCACATCAATTTGGCAATCAGGATATTGCTGTTTTAAGGTTTGATACAGGCTGTGCGACATCATCATATCGCCAACCCACGACGGGGCAATGATTAGGATATTCATAGTTTTTTGCTTTGTAACGAAATTTATTTCATTTTAAACAAAAAATTTATTTATGCGATAAAATCTTCAATTTTCTTTTAAATTTTTAGCTTGCTTGTTAGAATGGAAATACTTGACAAATCAAAAACAGTACAAATAATGAACAGCACAGCACAGCACAGCACAGCACAGCACAGCACAGCACAGCTTACTAATTTAATTTCTAAACTCAAGGAAATTTTTCAAATCAATCAACCCGATTTAGACTTCGGTATTTACCGCATTTTGAACTCCCGCTCTAAGGAAATCAGTCAGTTTTTAGAAAAAACCTTGCCCGAAAAAATAGGCAACGCACTCGGGCAGAATATCAACCAAGAAACTGCCGTCTATAATCACCTATACGAGTTTTTCTCTCGCTATTACGACAGTGGCGATTTTGTAAGCCTTCGCCGTTATAAGGGCAACACCTACGCCATTCCCTATGCAGGCGAAGAAGTGATGTTGCACTGGGCGAATAAAGACCAGTATTACACCAAATCAGGCGAAAATTTCAGCAATTACGCCTTTTATCTGGCAGACGACAAACGCGTGCAATTTCGCCTTGTGGAAGCCGACACCAACAAAGACAACCGCAAAGATAACGAGCAAAAACGCCTGTTTGTATTGTCCGAACAGCCCATTGAAGAGACGGCAGAAAATCTCGTTATCCCCTTTGAATACAAAGCCTTAGGCAAAAACGACAAGCAAGCCGATTATATTGACCAAGCGGTGGAACAGCTCAAATCGCACCCCTTTGCCAACGCCGTGTGGCAGGAACTTTTCCGCCTTGCCCCCACCGAAAAAGACGCAAAACGCACTTTATTAAAAAAATATTTGCAGGATTACACCACAAAAAACACCGCCGATTATTTTATCCATAAAAATCTCGGTGCGTTTTTAAGCGGCGAGCTGGATTTTTATATTAAAAATGAAGTGATGAATCTTGATGATATTCAAACCGAAACCGCCTTTGCCGAGATTGAGCAGAATTTGCAGCTGATTAAAATCTTTAAACAAGTCGCCCAAGAGATTATCGCCTTTTTGGCACAATTAGAAGATTTTCAAAAGAAACTGTGGCTGAAAAAGAAATTTGTAACCGCCGTGTATTATTTGATTACGCTGGATAAATTGCCCGATACACTTGCCGAAATTGCCCTAAAAAATGAACAGCAGATTAAACAGTGGCAGACTTTGTTTAATATGGACGCAAGCGGTGAAAATTTGCAAAATCTTCGCCAAAAAGCACCGCACTTAGTGGTGGATACCAGTTTGTTTGCTGCCGATTTTCAGGCTGCCGTACTCAAACAAATGGACGATTTAGACCGCCAAACAGACGGCGTGCTGATTCATTCGGATAATTTCCAAGCCTTAAATTTACTACAAGCCCGCTATAAAGAACAGGTGAAATGTATTTATATTGATCCGCCGTATAATACAGGGGAAGATGATTTCCTTTACAAAGATAATTACCAAAGTTCAAGCTGGCTTTCTATGTTTGAGTGTCGTTTGGCATTATCAAAAACATATTTAAATTCAGAAGGATTTTTAGTTTGCCATATGGACGAACACGAACATTTATCGTTGGAATGGTTAATAAAACAAATTTTTAATAACGGAGATATGGGTAAGCTAATTTGGGATAAACGCAATCCAAAAGGCGATGCCAAAGGTATTGCAACACAGCACGAATATGTTCATTTTGCCACAAAAAACATTTCAAATTTAGATGATGAATGTGCGTTTGTTCGTAATAAATTCAATGCTGAAAATATGTTAAGAAAAGCAGAATTGTTAATTAAAAAATATGGTGTTTCTGAACAATCAAAAAGTGAGTTTAAAAAATGGATTAGAGAAAATAATGAATTGAGTGGGGGCGAAAGAGCTTATAATCAAATTGATGAAAATGGTGATGTATATCGTGCTGTGTCAATGGCTTGGCCCAATAAGAAAAAAGCACCTGATGAATATTTTATTCCCTTAATTCACCCAAAAACTAAAAAACCTTGTCCTGTTCCTGCTCGTGGTTGGAGAAATCCGCCTAAAACAATGAATGAACTTTTAGAAAAAAATCTTATTTTATTTGGAGATGATGAAACAACTATTCCAAATCGTAAATATCTATTAAAAGAAAATCTAACGGAAAATGTACCTTCACTTTACTATATGGCAGGAAGTGATGACGAATTATTCAATAATTTAGGTATTCAATTTGAAAATCCTAAACCTATAAAAGCAGCACAATATTTTATTTCTACAACAGCAAGAAATTATAACTCAACAATCCTAGACTACTTCGCAGGTTCAGGCACAACCGCTCACGCCGTCATCAACCTAAACCGTGAAGACGGCGGCAAACGCCACTATATTTTGGTAGAACAAGGCGAATATTTTGATACGGTGCTCAAACCACGCATACAAAAAGTGATTTTCGCCGAAAACTACAAAGACGGCAAACCGCAAGCGGATAATTCAGGCAGCTTTAACGGCGTTTCGCAACTGGTAAAAGTCTTAAAATTAGAAAGCTATGAAGACACGCTCAATAACCTTGAACTCAAAAAAGTGGCAACCGATTTATTTAGCCCAAAAGTGCAACAAGATTATTTATTGCATTATATGCTCGATGTAGAAAGCCGTGATTCCTTATTAAACAGCGATCATTTTGCCAAACCGTTTGATTATCAGCTTAATATCACCACCACTTCCGCAGGGGCGTACGCACCGCAAGGCATTGATTTAGTGGAAACTTTTAATTATCTCATCGGCTTAAAAGTGGCACACATTGACGACAACCGAGCGCGTAGCATAGTCGCCGTTACAGGCACAATGCCCAACGGCGAACAGGCGTTTATTCTCTGGCGAGATTGCGAAAAAGTGGGCTATGCCGAACTTAACCGCTATTTAGAAAGCCGCTCCATCAACCCTGCCGACAGCGAATATCAAGTGGTGTATATCAACGGCGACCATAATGTGCCAACGGTATTTGCCGATAGCGATGATGTGGTGCGAACCTTAAAAGTGCGTCAAATTGAAACGGAATTTTTGGCGAGAATGTTTGAGATGTAGGAACAAATATAGCAAATGGCTATTTTCTCTATCTATCGCATAAACCTGTATAGAAAAGTGCATTTCCCTATACAGGTTTGCTAAAATAAGCTCAATATTTGCCAAGAGAACAAACAAAATGACTTATCCACCCCAACATTTTTTAAAACAATGGCAAGATTATGATGATTTATTGCAATTGTTAAAACAACGCCATATGCAAATTAGTGATGACAATAAAGCCAAGCAGTATTTAGAACGGATTGGCTATTATCGTTTGAGCGGTTATTGGTATCCTTTTCGTGAAATTAACTTTGACGAGAGCAACAAACAACACAAACTGGTATTAAAAGACAGTTTTAAAGCCAATACGGTTTTTGCTCAAATTATCCAGCTTTATGTATTTGATAAGAAATTGCGTTTATTAGCCCTTGATGCCCTTGAACGCATAGAAATGGCAGTGCGTAATGATGTGGTGTATTTATTAGGCAAACAAAATCCCTTGGCATATCAACAAGCGGAGTGTTTACATGGCAATTTTAGTAAACGCTTAGCCAAAAATAAGGACAAAACTGCTCATCAAATTTGGCTAGAAAAATTGCAAGCTCATATTGGGCGTTCGCATAAACACCCTGCGATTTGCCATTATCGTGAAAAATATCAAGGGCAATTGCCGATTTGGGTGGTGGCAGAAGTGTGGGATTTTGGCTTGCTTTCGCATTTGTTTGCGGGCATGAAAAAACAAGATCAAGACATCATTGCGGGCAAATACGGCACAACCGCCAAAACCTTGGAAAAATGGCTGAAAAGTTTAAATTTTATTCGCAATATCGCCGCTCATCATGCACGTTTATGGAATGTAAATATATTGGAATTATCACCAACACCGCCACAATGGCAGAATATCCCCAACGAAAAGCCTTTTTTGTATTTTTGTATTATGCAATTGTTGCTGAATAAAATTTGCCCTAATTCCACATGGAGCGAAAGATTTACAGCGTTAATGGCGGATTTTCCAACATTAAGCAATCAGGCGATTTCACTCCATGCCTTTGGTTTGCTGGAAAATTGGCAAGATTTGGCGATATGGAAAAAAGAAAACCAACACGTACAACAAAATTGTTGAAGCGGTGCTGGTCGTATTGAGTGTCATTGTAAGACAAAATTTTGCTTTATACAAGCGGATTTTTGTAACACGGTCAAACCCCTTATATGTGTAAAAGACACAGGAAAACCACCAAAAAATTTAACATTTAACAGGCAAAAACTATGGCAAAACGCACTTTTCATCAAGATTTAATTTTAAATCAATGGGCATTGTCGCTATTTAATCAGGCAAATTTAGAACAATTTAAACTGCGTTTAGGCGATGATCGTTTTGAAGGATTAAATGATGACGGTCAAACTAAATTTTTCTATGAATTGCAAAGCGGATTATTTTATACCGACAATATTTCTGCCAACGATTTACGCCGTTATGATTTAAATATTGTAAAACATTGGCAAAAAATCACCGCACATCGCAACAAGGTGGAAGGGCATATTTTACAGCTCAAATATTTTCAGTATTTGTCGCTATTGTTTACCGAAATTTATTTGGACTTTTATTTTAATCGTGCAGATGAATTGTTACTGAGTTTAAACGAGCAATTACATCATCATTTAGATGATGATAAAACGGCTCCTGATTTTCAAGATTATGAATTGAGTGATTTAAATAAATTGGCGTTTTGGAACGCCACAGGCAGCGGAAAAACGTTATTAATGCACGTGAATATTTTGCAATATCAACACTATCAAACGCATAAAGACAAATTGCATATTTTTGTGATTACCCCCAATGAAAGTTTATCAGGGCAGCATTTGCAGGAATTTGCCTTATCCGAAATACAAGCCAAATTATTTGAGAAAAATAGTCAAATAGATGATATGCATGCTGAAGTGCAAATCTTGGATATAAACAAACTGGCGGAAAAAGCAGGCGATGTAACTGTTGCAGTGGATAGCTTTTCGGCAATGAATAAACTAGTGTTGGTGGACGAAGGGCATCGGGGATCGTCTGGCAATGAGTGGCTTTCTCGCCGTCAAAAAATGATCGGCGACGGCTTTGCCTTTGAATATTCGGCAACTTTCGGGCAAGCGGTAAAAGACGGCAAAACGGTCAATGATGTGTTGTTTGATATGCAGAAAAAACAGGCTAAAAATGCCGAAACTAAATTAAAACCTGCAGAAATTAAAAAGCTACCGTTAAGCTATCAAGACCGCTTAGACGCAAAACAAAAATCGGTATTTGAAACCTATGCTAAATGCGTGCTGTTTGACTATTCTTATAAATTCTTTTATGGCGACGGTTACGGCAAAGAATTTCAAATTTTGAATATGCAAGCAGAAGATTATGGCGTAAACGATAACGATCGCAAGTATTTTATTGCTTGTTTGCTGGCGTTTTATCAGCAATTATATTTATTCCAAGAGCATAAACAACGCCTTGCGGTTTATAATTTAGAAAAACCGTTGTGGGTGTTTGTGGGGAATACGGTAAATAATGAAGAAAGCGATATTTTGCAGGTGGTGGAACAGCTCGCTTTCTTTTTGGAAAATAAAAACCGTACACAAATTTTAGCGTGGCTTGATGATTTATTAAATGACGAACCGTTGTTATTAGATAAACAAGGCAATGCGATATTTAAACGTCGTTTTTCATCACTTTATCATTTTAAAGGCAATACAACCGCACTGTATCAGGATATTTTGGTAAAACTCTTTAATGCCAATAGTTCCCAGCGTTTATATTTGCATAGCTTAAAAAAATCCGATGGCGAAATTGCATTAAAAGTCGGTAATAACGATTATTTTGCTTTAATCAACGTGGGGAAATCGTCTGATTTTATTAAAAATGCCCAGAATTTAGATTGTGTTTCCTTTAGCCAAGATGAATTTAGCAATAGCTTATTTGGTGGCATTAACAAAGCGGATAGCAGCCTGAATTTGCTCATCGGTTCTCGCAAATTTAGCGAAGGCTGGTCAAGCTGGCGGGTTTCTACAATGGGCTTGCTCAATATGGGGCGTGGCGAAGGTTCGCAAATTATTCAGCTGTTTGGGCGTGGCGTG
>Ga0192280_1010_pt1 | contig 60591 bp, 57 predicted proteins | sample Koala_Koa24_M3_FD_131249 | JGI IMG/M metagenome (GOLD analysis project Ga0192280, IMG submission 131249) | Enriched cells from koala feces incubated with labeled cellulose particles, San Francisco Zoo, California, United States - Koala_Koa2-4_M3 ... | reverse complement strand
CGGCAGCCAAAAAATCCGTTATATGCCGAAAGCGGCGAGGGATGAGGTGATTCAAGCACGCAGTGAATCGGATTGGTAATATACTGCTTTTTACTTCTGGCATTGGAACCCCAAAGTATAAATACTATGGGCTTGTCCCGCTCGTTAAGCTTCTTTATCACGTTATCCGTGAAAATCTCCCAACTCTTTCCCTTATGGGAATTTGCCTGTCCGCGCCTTACCGTAAGCACAGTGTTAAGCAGCAGCACACCGTTATCCGCCCAAGGGTATAATTCACCGCAGCTTGGAATGGGAATGCCCAAATCACTGTTAAGCTCCTTGAAGATATTTTGCAGCGAGGGGGGCAGCGGACAGCCCTTTTGTACGGAAAAGCACAGCCCATGAGCTTGATTGGGTTCATGATAAGGGTCCTGTCCCAATATGACGCACTTTACGTCATTATAGGCGGTATGCTTCATGGCGTTGAAGATATTGTACATATTCGGATAAATTTCGTGGGTGGAATACTCCTCCTTAAGAAATTCACGGAGTTTAAGATAATATTCCTTATCAAACTCCCCTGCCATGATTTCATCCCAATCATTACCAAAGCATACCATTACCCTCAGCTCCTTACATCAATACTCGATCTTCGCAGCGATATATTCCTCTAATTTATCCAAAGAAACACGCTCCTGCGCCATTGTATTCCTATCTCTTACGGTAACACAACCGTCCTCAAGGGTATCAAAGTCATAGGTTACGCACATAGGTGTTCCGATTTCATCCTGGCGGCGGTATCTCTTACCGATTTGACCTGCCTCGTCATAGTCAACGTTAAACTTCTTAGCAAGCTTGGTATAAAGCTCCAGCGACTGCTCACGAAGCTTCTTTGTAAGGGGAAGCACCGCACATTTCACCGGTGCAAGAGCAGGGTGAAGATGCATAACGGTTCTTACGTCCTTCTTGTCACCCTCGCCCATTTCCTCCTCGTCATATGCCTCGCAGACAATTGCCAGGAAAAGGCGCTCTACGCCGAGGGACGGCTCTATTACATAAGGGATATACTTTTCGTTGGTTTCGGGATCAAAATATTCCAGTGACTTGCCGCTTGTCTTCATATGCTGTGTAAGATCATAATCGGTTCTGTCGGCAACGCCCCAAAGCTCACCCCAGCCAAAGGGGAAGAGATACTCAAAATCGGTAGTTGCCTTTGAGTAGAAGCAAAGCTCTTCGGGAGAATGGTCACGAAGTCTGAGATTTTCCTCCTTTAAACCAAGACCCAAGAGGAAATCCTTACAGTAGCTTCTCCAGTAGGCGAACCACTCAAGATCAGTACCGGGCTTGCAGAAAAATTCAAGCTCCATCTGCTCAAATTCTCTTACACGGAAGATAAAGTTACCGGGAGTAATTTCATTTCTGAAGGATTTTCCGACCTGTGCCACACCGAAAGGAACCTTTTTACGGGTGGTACGTTGGATATTGTTAAAGTTTACGAAAATACCTTGGGCAGTTTCGGGACGGAGATACAGCTCCGCCTTTGAATCCTCCGTAACACCTTGGAATGTCTTGAACATAAGGCTAAATTGGCGAATGGAGGTAAAATTCTTCTTTCCGCAGTTGGGACACTTAATATCGTGTGTTTCAATATAATCAGCCATTTGATCGTTTGTCCAGCCTGCGGGGTTTGCATCGGACTGGGATTCGATAAGCTGGTCAGCCCTGTGTCTGGTTTTGCACTCCTTGCAGTCCATAAGAGGGTCTGAAAATCCTCCGATATGACCTGATGCAACCCATGTCTGAGGGTTCATAAGTATCGCGGAATCAAGACCGACATTATAGGGGGATTCCTGTACAAACTTTTTAAGCCACGCTTTCTTTATATTGTTTTTCAGTTCAACGCCCAAAGGACCGAAATCCCATGTATTTGCAAGGCCACCGTAAATCTCACTTCCGGGATATACAAATCCTCGGCCCTTACATATTGCCACAACCTTGTCCATCGTTTTTTCAAATGCCATTAAAATTACCACCTTTTCGGGAAATATGCCATAAAATCGGCTTTTCTATTATATTATAATATCTGCATTATCTTTTGTCAAGAGTGAAATCAGTTATTTACAGCGTCTATAAGCACCTGAACACGGTCGGTTTTCTCCCAAGCTACTCCCAGATCCTCTCTGCCCATATGACCGTAGACGGCAAGCTGTCTGTATTGAGGCTTTTTCAAATCAAGCTCCCTGATAATAGCAGCGGGAGTAAGGTCAAATACCTTATCCACAGCCTTGGCGAGAGTATCGTCCGAAACCGTACCCGTACCGAAAGTATCAACCATTACGGAAACAGGCTTTGCAACACCTATTGCATAGGCAAGCTGTACCTCACATTTATCCGCAAGTCCCGCAGCAACTATGTTCTTTGCCACGTATCTTGCGGCATATGCGGCACTGCGGTCAACCTTTGTGGGGTCTTTACCCGAAAATGCTCCGCCGCCGTGACGAGCGTATCCACCGTAGGTATCAACTATAATCTTTCTGCCCGTAAGACCGCTGTCACCCTGCGGACCGCCGATAACAAAGCGTCCCGTGGGATTTATGTAGTACTTGGTATCAACAAGCAGGTTTTCGGGAACAACAGGCTTTATAACCTTTTCAATAATATCCTCCCTAATTCTTTCAAGGGATACTTCATTTGCGTGCTGTGAGGAAACTACAATCGTATCAACTCTCACAGGCTTTGAATCCTCATATTCAACGGTAACCTGTGTTTTTCCATCCGGTCGGAGATACGGCAGAACGCCTGTCTTGCGAACCTCTGTAAGTTTTTTAGCCAGCTTGTGCGCCAATGAAATCGGTAACGGCATAAGCTCCGGTGTTTCGTTGCAGGCATAGCCGAACATCATGCCCTGATCTCCCGCTCCGATAGTATAATCGGCACTTTCAGCGCCGTCCTTGTGTTCAAGCGCTTCATCAACTCCAAGAGCAATGTCCGCAGACTGCTCATTTATCTGAGTGACAACGGAGCAGGTATGACCGTCAAAGCCGTATTTTGCACGGTCGTAGCCTATATCTATGACAACCTGTCTTACTATTTTAGGTATATCCACATAGCAAAAGGTTGAAATCTCTCCCATACACATAACGAATCCGGTTGTAGTAATGGTTTCGCAGGCAACTCTTCCGTTGGGATCAGCCGCAAGGATAGCATCCAGCACAGCATCGGAAATCTGATCGCATATTTTGTCGGGATGTCCCTCGGTAACGGATTCGGAAGTAAACAACATTTTCGACATTTTTCGTCCTCCTTGATATTTTATTCCGTTTAACAGCCAAAAAGGCGCCCACTGTACTTGGACGCCTTATATTTCTTCACTCGATGAAAAATCCTCATCTTTCGGAAAAATAATTTCCGCAGGAATTAGCACCTTCTCCGCACGGAAATGCAGATAGGTTGCCGGGCTTCACAGGACCAGTTCCTCCGCCGCTCTTGATAAGGCTATTAAATTACAGGATGATTATAATACATTCGCCCTATAAAGTCAATAGGCATTTCAAAATATTTTGTGAAATCTTGCGGTTCTGCATATGGTAATGCCAAAAAACAGCTATTTGAATAAGGATTGTGTTTTTTTGTGTGTAATGAACTTAAAATTAAACAGAAATCCGTCCTGCATTTATTATGTATGCAGGGCGGATTTTTTCTGCACCTATACAAAATACAGAAAAATAGTCGATTTTGGGTTGCACAAATTGAAAAACTATGTTATAATACTAAGGTAATGATCTTTGAAAGGAACATTAAAGATGAACAAAAACACTTTGATTGTCCTTGAGGGGCTTGACGGCTGTGGAAAATCAACACAGTTTGATATTATTTCCCAAAAGCTCGGTGCTTTGCGTCCCACAAGGGCTATCAGCTTTCCCGAATACGATAAGCCCTCCTCTGCTCTTGTAAAAATGTACTTGAACGGCGACTTTTCAAAAAGCCCCGACGGAGTAAATCCTTACGCCGCATCTACCTTCTATGCCGCTGATAGGTATGCAAGCTACAAGCTCTATTGGGAAAACGACTACCAAAACGGTACTGTTATCCTTGCTGGGAGATATGTAAGCTCTAACGCTATCTATCAATCCGCCAAGCTTAACCAACGGGAAAGGGATAATTTTCTTGACTGGCTCGATGATTACGAATACGAAAAGATGAAAATACCTCGTCCCGACAGTGTCGTTTTCTTGGATATGCCCACAGAGGTTTCACAAAAGCTGCTTGAGGGCAGATACGGCGGCGACGAGAAAAAAAAGGATATTCACGAGGCTGACAAAGCGTATATGAAGCGCTGCCGCGAAGCTGCCCTTTATGTGGCAAAAAAACAGGGCTGGCGCGTTGTTGACTGCTGTAACGAGGATAAAAGCGCTCCCCTGCCGATAAATATCATTACAGAAAAAATTATGGACATTATCAGAGAGGTAATTTAAATTTATGCTTGAATTCAAGGTTATTGAGCTTTCGGACAAGTCTTGGATAGACAAGCTGCTTGCCGCCTCGGATTTCAGAGGCTGCGAATACTGCTTTGCAAATAATTTTGCTTGGCGCAGATTATACGAAACTAAGATAACACGATACAAAAATTTCTATATATCCTGCTCCTTTAAGGGCGGTGTCAGATTTACCTTTCCTGCAGGAAACGGGGATTACAGGGATGTGTTTGAGCAGATGAGGATCTTTTCCGAAAGCAGAAACGAACCCCTTATCATAGGCTCGGTAACACCGTCACAGATACCTGTTTTTAAGGAGCTTTACGGAGAATCGGCATTCACTGTTTCCACGGATGAGGGCGGTTGGGATTATGTCTACCTTGCCGAGGATCTCATTAATCTTTCGGGACGTAAATATCACGGAAAGAGAAATCACCTCAAGAAGATTCAATCCATGGGATATCACTATAAACCGCTTACGGAGGAGGATTTTGACGACTGCATTACTTTCGCTGTGAACAGTTACAATAATTCCGGAGGATATACCAACGATTCAGCTGTCGCAGAGCAATATGCTATAAATATGTATTTCAGTCACTATCATGAAATGCAGCTTGTGGGCGGTATTTTGAGGATTGACGGAAAAACGGCAGGCTTTACCATTGGAGAAAGGATAAATTCCGATACCATTGGGGTTCATATAGAAAAGGCTGATCCGCTGATTGACGGCGCATACCCCGCAATCAACAACGAATTTGTCAGGGCAGAGGCTATGAGCTTCCGCTACGTCAACCGTGAGGAGGATCTGGGAATAGAAGGCTTACGCCGTGCAAAGAAATCCTATCATCCCGCAATGATGATAGAAAAGTACACAATAACGTTTAATTAACGAGAGGAGATTTTATTTATGGTATATGTTTTTCTTGCTGATGGATTTGAAGAAACCGAGGCTATCACCCCTATCGATATGCTGCGCAGATGCGGCTTTGACGTATTGACTGCAGCTGTGGGTGCGGGAAGCGACAGAATGGTTACAAGCTCCCATAAGGTAACTGTCAAAGCGGATATTTCAGCCGATGAGTGCGATATGGAGTCTGCCGAGCTTATTATACTCCCCGGAGGAATGCCCGGAACAAAGAATTTAGCCGCATCGGAATGTGTGAAAAAATGCATAAACAGGGCTGTTGAAAGAAATATCCTTATCGGTGCAATATGCGCCGCTCCCTCCGTTATCGGTGAAATGGGTCTGCTTAAAGGCAAAAGAGCTGTATGCTATCCGGGATTTGAGGTGGCTCTAAAGGGTGCCGAGGTGTGTACCGAGCCTGCCGTCAGGGACGGTAATATAATAACAGCAAGGGGCGCGGGCGCGGCACTGGAATTTTCGGAGGAGCTTATAAAGGCGCTTTCATCCGAAAAGAAAAGTAAGGAATTGAGCGAGAGTATAGTATGGAAGAAAAAATAATGAATGCAATTCCCGACATAAGGGAATACAAAAGGAAGCTTAGGGAAAAATACAAAGACATTCGCAGAAATATGTCAAAATCGGATAAGCAGCGGCGCGACTTGGCTATCCTTGAAAGGCTTATTTCCACTGATGCGTACAAAAATGCCGATATTGTGCTGACATATGTTTCGACAGATATAGAAGTAGACACCCGTGCACTTATTAACAAAGCGATGGACGACAAAAAACGTGTTGCCGTTCCGCGGTGCATAGACGGTACACGGGACATGAACTTCTACTTTATAAAATCAATGGACGATCTTGAAAAGGGTACTTTCTCCGTACTTGAACCGATACCCTCAAAGTGTGTCAAGGCTTACGCTTATGAAAAAGCGCTTTGTATTGTTCCGGGACTGTCCTTTGACATGAAAGGCTATCGTCTGGGATACGGAAAGGGATACTACGACCGTTTCCTTTTGGCACATCCCCGACTTACCAAGGTGGGACTGTGCTATTGCCCATGTACTGTAAGTGAACTTCATCACGGCAGATTTGATGTATCCGCAGATATGCTTATTACGGAAAAATATATCCACAGGACAGAGCAGACGGAAAATACAAAAGATTGATAGGAGGTTATTTTGGTGGATGACAAAAATCTGAGCAATGCTGTCAGTGATGATACCGATAATGACGCGGCGGTGTTAAGCGCAGGCGCCGAAGAAAATCTGCGGGAAAATGAGCCTGATGAAGCCGATACCGTTGACGAGGAGGATTACAGCGATGAGGATCTCCTTGCGGAGCGTGAGCGTATTCAAGAGGAACGCCGACGTAAAAAGAGGCGTAAAAAGGGTCATGGAAGATTTATCTTTGCACTGATTTTGGTAACGGTTATAGTGTCTGCTGCAATATTGCTTGCGGCAATGATTTTGTCGTCAGCCAAGGAAATACTCGGACTTGGAAGATCCGATGTAGAGCTTTCCGTTGAGGTTGAGGAAAATTCAAGCACCGAGGACATAGCAACCCTTCTTGAAGATGAGGGCGTTATAGGAAATGCGACTATGTTCCGCATTATATCCAAGCTGCAGGGTGCAGACGGTACATATATGGCAGGCTCGCACAAGCTTATTCCCAGTATGACATACAGTGAAATAATAGAAACCTTGCAGGAACAGCCTATTGATGACCGTGAATTTGTCAACGTTACTTTCCAAGAAGGAATTACCCTTATTGAAGCAGCCGAAAAGCTTGAAGAAGCAGGCGTTTGCTCCGCAGATGATTTTATAACGACATTTAACTCCTCAAGCTTTGGATTTGACTTTGAGAAAGAAGTAACCGTAACAAAATATAAGTTTTATAAGATGGAGGGCTATTGCTTCCCCGATACATACACCTTCTACCTTGACGAGGATCCTCAAAACGTGGTGAAAAAAATCTATCGCAACTTTGAGTACAAGTTTACCCCAGATTATCGTCAGCGTATGGAGGACTTGGATATGACGCTGGAGGAGGTTATTATACTTGCTTCAATGGTTCAGGCGGAGGCATCCTATTCAACGGATATGAAGCTTGTGGCAAGCGTCTTTTTGAATAGGCTGAATAATCCTGAGGAATATCCCCTGCTCCAGTCCGACCCTACAACCAACTATGTTGAAGATGTAATAAAGCCTAATATAGTCATAGCCTCGGAAGAAATGTACATCGCATATGATACATACCAAGGTGCGGGTCTGCCGCCCGGAGCTATTTGCAACCCCGGAACTGATGCCATTGAGGCTGTACTTTATCCTCGTGAAACAAACTACTACTATTTCTGCTCCAACCTTGAAACAGGTGAAATGTTCTATGCGGAAACCCTCGAGGAGCATGAGGCGAATCTGGTCGAGGCAGGTCTTACATCATAACACAAATATATATAATGAAAAGAGTTTGCTATGCGCTTTAATAAACCGGAGGTTCTCACTCCGGCAGGCGATGCGGAAAGACTTCAAGCAGCGGTTGATTTCGGAGCTGATGCGGTTTATCTTGCTGGAAAAGCCTACGGAATGAGAGCCGGTCCAAAAAATTTCGATGCCGATGGACTGAAAAAAGCTGTAGATCTTTGTCATTCCAAAGGCATAAAGGTTTACATTACCTGCAATACCTTGCCGAGAAACAATGAAATTGAACCATTCGGCGAATTTATCCGCTTTGCCGCCCAATGCGGAGTTGATGCGGCAATTGTAGCCGACATAGGACTTATGTCGCTTGTAAAAAAATTTACACCCGATATGGAAATCCATATGTCTACACAAACAGGCATAGTGAATTATGTCACGGCGGGCGAGCTTTACCGAATGGGCGCAAAGCGTGTTGTACTTGCAAGGGAGCTGTCTATCGGTGAAATAGCAGAAATCCGCGACAAGTGCCCGCCCGAAATGGAAATAGAGGTTTTTGTCCACGGCGCTATGTGTGTTTCATTTTCGGGAAGATGCCTGCTGTCGTCCTACCTTACCGACAGGGATCCCAATCGAGGACAATGCGCACAGCCCTGCCGCTGGGGATATCATCTTATGGAGGAAAAGCGCGAGGGACAGTATTTCCCTGTTTTTGAGGACGAAAAGGGAACGTATATACTTAACTCCAAGGATCTCTGTATGATTGATCATATCGACAAGCTTGCAGATGCGGGAGTTACATCTCTCAAGATAGAGGGACGCGCAAAGTCGGCATATTACGTTTCCGTGATAACAAATGCATATCGAATGGCAGTGGATCTGTTCAGTAAAAATCCTGACGACTTTACATTGCCCCAATCAATCAGAAGCGAGGTTTTCAAAGTAAGCCACAGGGATTACTGCACCGGCTTTTTCTTCGGACACCCTACAGAATGTCAATATTACAGTGACAATGGGTATATCAGGAAATATGATGCTGCCGCTGTGGTGGAGAGCTGTGACGAAGAAAGAATTTACGCTGTCCAGCGCAATAAGTTTTTTCTTAGAGATACCCTTGAAATACTTTCTCCGGGATGTACATTTGATCTGTACAAGGTCAATGCACTATACAATGAATATGGCGAGCCTATAGAGGACACACATCACGCGGCTATGCGTTTCTCCATGCCAAATACATCTGGCAGGATTTATCCCAAGGGAACGATAATCAGAAAAGCGGTTGACTGAAAAAAATAACTATATACACAAAACGGCAGAAAGCATTGAGCTTCCTGCCGTTACGATTTTTTGACTGTTCATTATGAGAACAATGCGGTAATAATCATATCACTTGTGACATTGGAATAATCACCCACCCACATAGTGAAGGTGTTGCCGTATTGGTCGGTTGTCGGGGTAATAGGAGGTGTTGCCGCAGTGCCTGCCTGAACGGTAACGGGATATGAAACTCCGTCAACTATAAAGGTAACTGTATAATACTCACTGCTTGCAGTGGTTGTTGTTGTAGATATACCCGTGTAGATAAGCTGTGCGGTTATGGTAATATCACTTGTAATATTCGTTCCGCTGTTGTCCCAGCCTACAAAGGTATAGCCGTCAAGATCAACCGTGGGAAGAGGCGCATCCTCACCGTCCGCTACAAGTACCGTGGATGTAGTATCGCCAACTACAATCGTTACTGTATGATATGCTGTTGACGAGGTTGCAGAGGTTGTAGTGGTAAAGGTTATATCCGTAGCTGCCGTCGTAGTCACAGCAGCGGTGCTGTCCTCAACGAATTGGGCGGTAATTGTGACATCGGATGTGATATTTGTAAAGGAACCGTCCCAGCCTACAAAGGTCATACCGTCAATGACGGGATCAGAGGGCTGTTCCGCATCACTGCCGTAAGGAACGATTTGCTCGACTATTTCATCATCAATTATAATAGTTACCGTGCAATACTCCATGTCATCGTCGTCTGTATCATCGTAATCCGCCGTGGTTGCAGGTGCGGCAGTTGTTGTCGCAGGCTGCGCTGTGGTAGTCACGGGAGCGGCTGTAGTGGTCACTGTAGTCACCAATGCAGTATGGGGTGCTGTTGTGGTGGTAGTTTCCGCCTCAGTTTCAGTAGTAATTGGAACAGCGGTTTGTATAGCTTCGGAGGCAGTGGTTTCCGACGCCGCTGTTTCATCTTCAAGCTGTTCATCCGCTTCGGATGCATTATCTTCACCGTCTGAAACTGCTTCATAGGCGGTATTTAAATCGGTATATGTAAAAGCAAGTATATCCGTCCGAGAGGAAATTTCCATAAGCTTTGAAAGAGTGTATGCACTGTAGTCGGTCAGAACAATTTCCGTGTTCAGAAATTCAAAATAGGGCGTATCTGTGCCTGTTCTTATTCTCGAGGATCTTCCCGAACCCAACAGCTGAGAAACATCGCCGCTATCCTGGGTTTCGGCAATAGTCACAACACTGCCCAAAGCATTATACATAGTGACATCTATATTCCCGCCAAAGGATGCTGCGTCCGTATAATCGGTATTTTCCTCGTCAAGCACATATTCCACACGAGTTACACTGCTTGCGGTAGTATAGGAGGAGTTCGCTGTCCTGACAACAACATTCGGAGTAATATTTTCAGGACTGCATACAATAATAGCACCTCTGTTAAGGTAAATTTCACCATCCTTGCTGCCGTCAAAATCCTCCGTAATAAAAAGCTGCGACAATGGTTCAACGATAATATAGTTCTTGTCATCAGTGTTATTTTTTGAACGGTATGCAAGGGTACACTCACCGTCTGTATTAACGGTGATAACATCTCCGCTCTTCATCTTGACAGCATCGGAATCAGCGGTAATTGACAAGGTTTCGGAGGTTCCGTCAGAGGAGTTGCTCAATATAACATCTCCGGATGCGGAAAGCACATAAAGTCCCTTATCGCTTCCGCCAAATGCCAATACCAGTATTGTGATTATAACCACAATCAAAGCCGCAGTGCTTACAATTACGGAAGGTTTAAAATTGCTCATTTATTATCATTTCCTTTACGGGATAGTATTATAAGCCTATTATATCACATTATATTTCATTTGTCAAAGATTTTTTAGGGAAATGTATGTGTCAAGTAAAAGTAGGGCAAGTTACTGAAAAATCGTCGAAACAGCTTACCGCTTGTCTATACCTTGTGCGTGCTTGCCATATAATTACTATTATCATTCATTTTGCTTAACCGAGGTACCGCTAATTATTTTCTTCATTTTTAATCCTTTCTACAATGTATGGTTCTGCACTTAAAACATTGAAATAATCATATTTATCACTGTTTGTTATTTCAAGTACACATGAACCATATATTACTTTATCATCCTCCGTACCCCATAAATCAGCTTCAACATCAAAGGAAAACTGCTTTTCCTCGTATGGCAAAAATGTATATTCTTCTTCTTTTGCATACGCTGTGGGGTTTGTCCTGTTTGAATTGTAACACAAATAAAATTTTTTGGATAAATTTACCGATAATTCATCTGAGGTCAGGTTTTTTATAGTGAAGTCAATAGTGTATTTGTCATTGGTAGTATTGTCGGGAGTTATGTACGCTTCAGCACTAAAAGCATTTGTAGACTGAATGTCCAACTTATATTTATCGGTACTTGCAAGAATATTCCCTATTGCACCCTTACTGTAGACCGATGTGCCTTTAAATTTTTCCGCAAGCTCGATTATATTGTTTATTTTGCTTAATTTCAGAAAAATTTCTTGTGTACAATCTTCAGCATTGTGAATATTACCGTTCGGAAGTGTTTTGCAATAGGATAAAATCCTATCTTTGTACCGCCCATATATTTCATCATACAGCATATGATATCACCCCCGCATTTTTCAGTTTACCACAAATAAAAGTACAATGCAATGGTTTCCGTTAATGAAAAAAACAGTGGCATCTGTTGTAAGTTATAATTGTGGTTTACAAGCAGCATACGGAATAAGAAATGTATATTTTTTTATAAAAGCCCTTGAAATTTTATTCACAATGGGGTATAATAGCCTTATGGTATACTGCATTGCTTGCGTAATGCTGTATTTTTAATCGGAAAGGATGGTATATTTATGTTTCAGGAAATGTTAGATGATATTATAGAATGTGCCGAGGAAAAGGTAAAGCTCTCCAAGGGCGCTCTTGTTTTCCTCACCGTATGCTCGTTCCTTGTGGGTGCTATTGTGGGAGTTTGTGCCGCAGGTATTGCCTGCCACAAGAAAATCAGCGGATGTAACTGCTGCGATGACTTTGATGCGGACGATTATGTGAATAATCTGGATTTTGACGATGAGTAATGCCGTGTCCGGCGAATATAAAATTATACTATAAAGTAAAGGAATTTTCACTGATATGAAATTAGGTATGGTTGGTCTTCCAAATGTAGGAAAAAGCACGCTTTTTAACGCTCTTACCAATGCGGGCGCACAGTCGGCAAATTACCCATTCTGCACGATTGAACCCAATGTGGGAATAGTTTCTGTTCCCGATAGCCGTCTTGACAAACTTAGGGATATGTATTCTCCCGAAAAATTTACCCCCGCTGTTTTGGAATTTGTGGATATTGCGGGACTGGTAAAGGGCGCTTCCAAGGGCGAGGGATTGGGAAACAAGTTCCTTGCAAATATCAGAGAGGTTGATGCTATTGTCCATGTGGTAAGGTGCTTTGAGGACAGCAATATTATTCACGTTGACGGCAGCATAGATCCTCGGCGTGACATAGAAACCATTGATTTGGAGCTTATCTTTTCAGATATAGAGCTGCTGGACAGACGTATTGACAAGACTAAAAAGATGATTAAGGCTGACAAGAAATATCAGGCTGAGCTTGAGTTTTTGGAAGCGCTTAAAGCACATCTTGAGGATGGACATTCGGCACGTTCATTTGATTACACCGAGGAGCAAAGAGAGATTATATCTTCCACTCCCCTGCTTTCCGCTAAGCCCGTTATATATGCGGCTAACCTTAGCGAGGACGATTTCAAGAGTGATCTGTCAACATCTGTCCACTATAAAACCGTGTGCGATATTGCGGCGGCGGAAAAGGCAGCCGTATTCCCCATCTGCGCACAGCTTGAGGCGGAAATTTCCAACATGAACGATGAGGATAAGCAGATGTTCTTAGAGGAATTGGGACTTGAGCAGTCGGGTCTTGACAGAATAATCAAGGAGGGCTATTCTTTGTTGGGACTTATTTCCTATCTCACCGCAGGCAAGCCTGAGGTAAGGGCATGGACCATAACCAAGGGCACAAAAGCACCCCAGGCAGCCGGCAAAATACATAGTGATTTTGAAAAGGGTTTTATCCGCGCGGAGGTTGTTTCCTTTGATGATTTGATGAGCTGCGGCAGTATGACAGCCGCAAAAGAAAAGGGGCTTGTGCGCTCCGAGGGCAAGGAATATGTTATGCAGGACGGAGATATCGTTCTTTTCCGTTTCAATGTATAAATTTGTGATAATCAGGTGAAAAGCAGCCGCTGTTTTACAATTCAGCGGCTGTTTTTTATATAACCTTTGTTAAATATGTCTATATATTTTTGTTCATAATCTGTGATATAATTATGTTATCTGTAATTAGGTTACTTTTGCGGCAAAGGAGTAATAATATGAGCTATGTTTCTGTGAAGGATGTATATAAGCGCTATAAAATGGGTGAGGTTACAATTACCGCATCAGACGGTGTTTCATTTGATATTGAAAAGGGTGAATTTGTTGTTATAACCGGCGCAAGCGGTGCGGGCAAAACCACTGTACTTAACCTTTTAGGCGGAATGGACACCTGCGATGAGGGTGAAATTAATGTTGACGGAGTAAATATAGCCGCTCTTGACAGAAAGGCTCTTACAAAATACCGCAGATACGATATCGGCTTTGTATTTCAGTTTTACAACCTTGTACAAAATCTTACCGCTCTCGAAAATGTGGAGCTTGCTTCACAAATTGCCAAAGATCCGTGCGATGCCAAGGAAACGCTTATTCAAGTGGGACTTGAGGACAGAATGAACAATTTCCCCGCCCGGCTTTCGGGAGGCGAACAGCAGAGAGTTTCCATTGCAAGGGCACTTGCCAAGTCGCCCAAGCTTCTCCTCTGTGATGAGCTAACCGGCGCTCTTGACTATAACACGGGAAAAAATATACTTAAGCTTTTGCAGACCACCTGCCGCGAAAAGGGTATGACTGTAATCGTAATTACCCACAACTCGGCTATTACGCCTATGGCTGACAGAGTTATTAAGATAAAAGACAGTAAGGTTGCGAAAATCTCGCTTAATCCGACACCTATGCCTGTGGAACAAATTGAATGGTAAAAAGCCCGGCAAGGAGATATGTTTATATGAAAAGTAAAATTGCACTGAATACCCTGAGGGGCATTAAAAAGTCACCGGGAAGATTTATAGCCGTCATGTCTATAATCGCCATAGGCTGCTGCTTTTTTGTCGGAGTGAAATCCTCCTGCGGCTATATGAAAAATTCGGCTTGGAAGTATTATGAAATGCAGCAGCTGGCTGATATTCAGGTTAAGTCTACTTTGGGTCTTACGGAGGATGATTTTAACGCTGTTTTGGAGTGCGGGAATTTTGAAACAGGTGATGCGGGATACAGCGCCGATGTTTATGTGGACGATGAAAACGGCAATATTCCTGTTAAGCTTATTTCATACAGCGAGGATATGTCACTGAATATTCCCTATCTTACCGAGGGCAGACTTCCTCAAAACAGCGGCGAATGTCTTGCAGATGCCGATGCCAAATCACCTCTCAGCTACAGCGTTGGTGACACCGTCACTTTTGTATCAGCAACAGATGACGATATATCCGATACGCTTACCGTCACCGAATACACAGTAGTCGGTCTGTGTAAATCCCCTATGTATGTTTCCTTTGAACGCGGATCCACAACTGTGGGCAGCGGTACGCTTAGTGCCTTTTTTTACATACCTGACGAGGATTTCAGCTTAGACGTTTATACGGATATTTACCTTAAAGTAAACGGCGCTGCCGATGCGGAGCCATTTTCCGATGAATACAATCAGATTGTTGCGGATGAGGAGGATAAGCTTGAAGCACTGGCTGATGAACGGCTTGAAATTCGCAAAACAGATGCCTTTGCCGATGCAAAACAGGAAATAGAGGATGCAAAAGCCGAAATCGAAGACGCAAAGGCTGAGCTTGAGGATGCCGAAAAGGAATATCAAGACGGGTATGATGAATATACAGCCAATGCTGCGGAGGTTGCAGATGCCCGACAGCAATATGAGGATGCCATTGCCGAATATGAAAGCTCCCTTGTACAGCTTGATGACGGTTCAACCGCGTCTGCGGAGCTGTTGTCCACCTGTAACATACTTGACGGTTATATTGAAAAGTATGATATGATGTACCAGCGGCAGCTGTTTGATTCAACACTTGAGGATATACAGGAAATTCAGACAATTTATGACAAGTACGGATTAGACATTCAAATTGCCGATTACCTTGCGGTGTACATCATTACCAATCCCGATAAAGACCCTGTAGGCAAGGCTACTGCCAAGGCAGCTATAACTCAGGTAAATGAAACTGTACACGCCGCGGCGGCACAGGCTATGTCAACTGCCGATACGCAAATTCAGACGGTTGATTCGATTCAGGATCAGTTTAATGAAACTCTGCAGCAGATAGGCGAAGCGGAATCACAGCTTGCATCCGCTAAAAAGACCTTGGACGAGGCTGCCGAAGAAATCGAAAATGGGAAATCCGAAATTGCGGATGCTGAGCAGGAAATAAGTGACGCGGAAAAGGAATTGGAGGATGCTGCCGACGAGGCTAAGTGGTATGTATGGGACAGAGATGAATTTAATCCCGGCTGTCTTACATACGGTGAGGACGCTGAACGTGTTGATGCCATTGCAAAGGTATTCCCTGTTTTCTTTATAATAATTGCCGCGCTTATGTGTGCCACAACTATGTCGAGAATGGTTGAGGAACAGCGCACGGAAACAGGTGTTCTCAAAGCACTGGGCTACAGCTCATCCGCCATAATTATGCAATATGTGCCTTACGCTGTTTCCGCAAGCGTAATAGGAGGAGTTATAGGCACTGCATTGGGATTTAAGCTGCTTCCCAACATAATATACATTGCTTACTGTACCATGTACAACTATCCCATATTTGAAACACCGTTCCGGCCTGCGTTTGCGCTTGCCTGCATTGTCGTTTCGATACTTTGCACGGGAATTGCAACGGTATATACCGCAAGCAAGTCATTGAACATCGTTCCCGCACAGCTTATACGACCAAAGCCACCGAAGGACGGCAGAAGAATTTTCCTTGAAAAAATTCACTTTATATGGAACAGGCTCAATTTCACATCAAAGGTTACATTCAGAAATCTTTTGCGGTACAAAACAAGATTTTTTGTTACGGTTATAGGAGTTGCGGGAAGCTGTGCCCTTATGGTGGCAGGTATTGGACTTAAATACTCCATATCCTGCATTGCGGATTTGCAGTATGATGAGATATTTATATATGACGCAATAGTCATCCCCAACGACACAGCCGATGAGGAGGAAATAGCGGAATATCTGGACTATCTTGATAATTCCGAGCTTGTGGAGGGCTATACCTTTGCTGTGCAGGAGTCCAAGGAAATCACCTCCGAAAGCACCTCCTTTGAGGCATATGTCTTTGTTCCGTCCTCTTTAGATGAATTAAACGACTATATCGTTTTGAGAGAGCGTACCACCGATGAACCTATTATACTTGATGACGGCTGTGTTATTAACGAGAAGCTGTCAAGGCTTTTGGACGCTGATATCGGCGATACTCTCTATATTGAGGGCAGTGACCGTCCGCTGACCATAACAGATATTTGCGAAAACTATACCTACAACTATTGCTATATCACAATGGACGTTTACGAGGAAATGTTCGGTGCAGCAGATGAGAATGTTATTCTGATAAATACCGGCGGCACTCCCGAAAAGGATGTACGGGAGGACTTTTCAAGGGAAATGCTCCTTTATGACGGTATTCTGTCCGTTACATTCCTTTATGACGGCGCGGAAAGCTTTAGAAATCTTGTAAGCAGTATGGATTTAATCGTAATAGTGGTGGTTGCATTTGCGGCGGCACTTTCATTTGTTATACTTCTCAATCTTGCCAATATAACCGTGAATGAGAGAGAAAGAGAGCTTGCCACCATAAAGGTGCTTGGATTTTATGACCATGAAACCGATGCATATATTTACCGAGAGAGCATTATTTCAACCTTTATCGGAATTGTGGCGGGACTGATACTGGGGATCTTCCTTGAGGGCTTTGTTATACGCACATCGGAGGTCGATGCTGTAATGTTCTCGCCTGAAATTCCCGCCTATGTCTTTGTATTGGCGGCGGCGCTGATGATTCTATTCTCGGTGATAGTGAATGTAATTCTCCATTTTAAGCTGAAGAAAATCGATATGGCGGTTTCTATGAAAGCAATAGAATAACAAAATGCGGCGGAGCAAAAAAGCTTCGCCGTTTACTTTGCAAAAATGCGAAAATCACTTGAAATCGGTAAACTAACATGGTATACTTGTAATAATAGTTACAATTTTAATTGGAGGACATAATATGAATAAAATAAAAAGAAAATCTTTATCCCTTATAATCTGTGCAGCAATGACGGCTTCGCTGCTGGTCGGATGTGGCGGCGATACAGATCAGTCTGCCGTTACCACAGCCGATTCAACTGCATATTCATCTGTTGATGAGGAAGATAATACCGATGATGTGCAGACAGAGGAAAGTGATTTTTTCGGTGCTTCATATGACCCCTTTGCGGACGATTACGACCCTTATTCGCAAGGCGGAGCGGCGGCACAAACCACAGTGGAGGTGATCGCTGTAACTAATTCCACGGAAACATTGGTATCGGCAAAAGAAACAGAAGCCTCTGACGTAACAGCTTCTTCAGCGAAAACGGAAAGCAATAATGATGTAACTGCCGATACAACGCCTGATATTACCGAGGGAATATCCATAACATTCAAAGCCGAAAACAGCTGGAACGACGGCAGCAGCAGCTATGCCCAGTTTAACGGTATAGTAAGCTGTTCGGGAACATCGGTCGGCTCATGGACTGCCGAAATAACGGTAGGCAGCGGTATTTCCGTTGATCAGCACTGGAACTGCTCACTTTCACTGGAGAACGGCATTATTACCGTTGTTCCGAGGAATATAACTCTGTGATAGCGGACGGTGAAAGCGTTTCATTCGGTATTATCCTGAAAAATGCGGATATAAACGACAGCTTTGAGGCAACTGTTTCGGGACAATCTATTTCAGCATCAGCTTCAAGCGGAAATACATATTACAGTGGTGTAAGCTACACTCCCGCAAAGGACGTTCCCGAAGCGACTACAGATGACTGGCTGCACACCGACGGCAGCAAAATCTATGATGACGACGGTAACGAGGTTTGGCTTACGGGAATTAACTGGTTCGGATATAACACCGGAACGAACACCTTTGACGGCCTGTGGAGCTGTGACCTTAACACATCAATATCTTCAATTGCAGACAGAGGCTTTAATCTGCTTCGTGTACCTATATCCGCGGAGCTGATCCTTGAATGGTCGGAGGGCAGCTACCCCACCGCAAATTTCAACCAAGCAACCAACTATTATTTAGTCGGGCTTAACAGTCTGAAAATATTCGATTATGTTATAGGACAGTGCCGCGCAAACGGCATTAAGATAATGATAGATATTCACAGTGCCGAAACGGACGCATCGGGACATAATTACAATATGTGGTATAATGGTGATATTACCGAGGAGGATTATCTTGCCGCCCTCTCATGGATAGCGGCACGTTATTCGCAGGACGATACTATTATAGCCTATGACCTTAAAAATGAACCCCACGGAAAAGCAAACGAATCCCCTCGCGCTAAGTGGGACGATTCCACAGACAGCGATAACTGGAAATACATTGCCGAAAAGGCGGCAGCTGCCGTACTCGGTGAAAATCCCAATGTTTTAATAGTTGTTGAGGGAATAGAAATATATCCCACAGATACGGACGTAAACGGCGACTTTTCCTCACAAAATCCCTTTGATTACTATTACACTTGGTGGGGAGGTAATTTAAGAGGTGTGGCGGATAATCCCGTAGATTTAGGAAAATATCAGAACAAGCTGGTGTATTCGCCCCACGATTACGGTCCTACGGTATATGCGCAATCATGGTTTGACGGCGATTACACCTATGAATCCCTTTACGAGGATGTATGGCATGATAACTGGTTTTACATACAGGAAAACGACATTGCTCCCCTGCTTATCGGAGAATGGGGTGGATTATGACACAGCCCAATTTAAAGTGGATGACCTATCTGCGGCAGTTTATTTCCGAAAACAGAATTAACCATACATTTTGGTGCTTTAACTCCAATTCGGGTGACACAGGCAGTTTGGTTCTGGACGATTTTACAACATGGGACGAGGAAAAGTACGAATCTGTCAAGGAGGTGCTTTGGCAGGCTGACGGAAAATTTGTGGGACTTGACCATGAAATACCCCTCGGTGAAAACGGAATTACCCTGACAGAGGCGTCCGAAATCGGATAATACAATACTCTCGGATAATGTATCAATCGGAAAAATTTTTCTTGACAATAATCAAAATATGTGGTATCATTATAAATTAATATCCATGAGGGAGTAATCGGCAAGTAATTGCGGCAAATCGACATATCTGCCATACAGTGCAAATGGGCGCTGCTCGGCACGGTTTACCTTAGGGTTTTAAATACCCGATGATGAGACTCATGTACGGCTTTATATGCTGTACATGAGTCTATTTTAATGCTTGACCACATATACTCTAAATGGACAAATAACTGCCCTATGAGCAAAGTGGCTAATTAAGGATGGTAATTGGTTATGGATTTTATCACACTGTTTTTGACGGCTGTGGGACTTTCTATGGATGCCTTTGCGGTTTCCGTCTGTAAGGGGCTTGCCACACCGCAATACAAGGCAAAATACTCGTTGATCTGCGGCGCGTGGTTTGGGGTATTTCAGGCTGTTATGCCCCTTATAGGCTGGCTTTTGGGTGTAAATTTTAAAAACATGATAACCTCATTCGACCACTGGATTGCCTTTATCCTTTTGGCAGTAATCGGCTTCAATATGGTTAAAGAGGGTCTGTCAAAGGATGATGAAACAACTGATCCGTCATTTTCCGCAAAATCAATGCTTATGCTTGCCATAGCAACAAGTATAGATGCCCTTGCTGTGGGAATAACCTATGCTTTTCTTGATGTAAATATCGGCGCGGCAGTTCTTTTTATAGGGGTCTGTACATTTGTCATCTCCGCAGTCGGCGTGAAAATCGGTTCGGTATTCGGCACAAAATACAAATCCGGCGCAGAGCTTGCGGGAGGTATAATACTTATATTAATCGGTGTAAAAACGCTGATTGAGCATTTGTTTTTTTTCGATTGACTTATTTCTAACTATATGATAAAATATAACCATGAGAGAGAACTCATGGAGGAATAAGAATATGAATAACCAGTTTTACGCGATAATTTCACGAATGAAGCTTATAAACAGATGGGGACTTATGCGAAACACCCGTAATGAAAATATATCCGAGCATTCATTGGAAACGGCAATAATCGCGCATGGACTTGCTGTAATTAAAAACACCTATTTCGGCGGAAATTTAAATGCGGAACGCTGTGCTGTTATGGGTATTTTTCACGATGCAACGGAAATTCTTACGGGAGATATGCCGACACCGGTAAAATATTTCAATGATGAAATACGAAATTCCTACAAGCAGGTTGAGAACAATGCAAAGGAAAATCTTATTTCCATGCTTCCCGATGAGATGAAGTCGGAAATATCGCCCTATCTGTCGCTTGGTGATTATTCCCGTGAGGATGATGCCCGGCTGTGGATTTTGGTAAAAGCCGCAGATAAAATTTCCGCACTTATCAAATGTATCGAAGAGCGCAGAACAGGCAATACTGATTTTGAAAGCGCCGAAAAATCATCACTTGAAGCAATAAGAGAAATGAATTTGCCTGAAGTCGAATATTTCATTAATCATTTTTTACCCGGCTATGGACTTACACTTGATGAGCAAACGTATGCTTCTAAAGATGAGGGATAGCTCAAATCCCCCTGAAATCCCCTTTTTGAATAATTTTTTTGAGTTTTTTAGTGGAAATTGTAATGCGGTTCTAAAAATAATTTAATTTAATTTGTGCAAAGTCATGAATATTTCAAAAACTATTGACATAACTGCACAAAATAATTATAATATATTTAATGATATTATTTATATGACAAGCAAGTAAAAGGTTAATTTTTAAAATTGTTTAGGAGGAATCTACAATGCCTAGAACTAAGAAGACTACCGATGCTGCCGTTGAAGCTGCAGAGGTAAAGGAGACTAAGGTAGAAGCTGCTGAGGTGGCTGCTGCTCCTGCAAAGAAAACCACTAAGACGTCCACAGGAATCAAGAAGACAACTACATCAACAAGAACTGCTGCTGCTAAGAAGACTGCTGCTGCTTCCAAGGAGCTTGATTTTGAGGAAATCGTTACAAAGTTCAGAGCATCCGTTGCTGAGGCAAAGGCACCCGCAGATTTGAGAATCGCAGCTCAGATAACACTTACCGGAAGCGTTGAGGGTATTCTTTATGTCCTCGTTGCAAACGGATATGCTGTTGTTGAAGGCTTTGATTACAAGGATGCCGATATAGACATGGATGCTGATGCAGATGCATTCTACGCTGTTGTTACCGGCAAGAAGGACATTGCTGCCGCTCTGAACGAGGGCACTGTTAAGATGCAGGGTAATGCCGGTGTTGGTATACAGCTTGCTAAGGTTGTTTTTTGATCTGATATCGTTATTTATTGCAAAAGTGTGCATTGACTGCACCCTTTTGCTTTATTGAGGTGTGATAATGCTTTATATTTCCCCTGTCGATAATTCCCTGCACGGTGATTATCACGGACTGCATCGCTGCGCTGTGTCACTTCTTACCGAGGGCATAAAAAAGGAGTATGGTATTTGTATATCCGAAAGCTGTATTTCCACAGGCAGGTACGGAAAACCGTTTATTCCCCAATATCCGAATATCCACTTCAGCTACTCACACTGCTTTGATATGGCGGTCTGTTATATTTCCGATACGGAATGTGGCTGCGATATTGAAGCTGTCGGAAGAAATATCGGTGAAAGGGTTATGAAGCGCTGCTTTACGGAAAGGGAGATATCCGCCGTAAATACCTGCGGCAGTATTCCAAAGGGCGCTGCCGCACTGTGGACGCTGAAGGAATCCTATGTGAAAGCAATCGGTACGGGACTTGCATACGGAATGAAAAAAGCGGAGCTGTGCATGAATAACAATCGTATTGTCCTTGCAGATAAAGAAATCGCCGACAGCTGCGGTTTTATAACCTTAACTGACGGCGAGCATATAGCTTCTGTATGTGAAATGGGGCGTAATCCCATCGTTACGTTTTCCTCTTGGGATCAAATCCTGTTTCCTTTTTCACCTTAAGCTTGTTTTCAAACATTGCCTTGTCTGCGGCTGATATAAGCTCATCAATACCGTTAATTTCATTGGGCTTTCTCCTGCAAACACCCATACTGATATAAACAGGATATGGCTTACCGGAATTATGGTTGTAATTTGTGAGAAATTTGCGAACGCTGTCACAATACTCTTCTATGTCCTTGTCGGTAAAATGCCCTGAGGCTATTTTAACAAATTCATCGCCGCCGATACGGTAATTCTCCGTTTTAACCGAACCGTTTATTACGTTTGAGGAAACGGAAAGAGCCGCCACCTTTATACTTACATCGCCCTCAAGATGTCCGTAGGTATCGTTGATAAATTTAAGTCCATTAAGGTCACCGAGTATAAGGACGACCTCATGGTTATTTTTAGCCGCACTTTCCAAAAAATCATGCATATCTATGTTAAAGCTGTTTCTGTTTCTAAAACCTGTCATCAAATCGGTAATTGCATTTTCCTGCATACGTTTATACAGGTACATGGTGTTCTGCAAACGCTGCTGGGATTCCAGTGCATTCGCCACGTTTCTCATCCATGAATTAAAGGCAATATCGGGATGAAAAAGTCCCTGCCCGTTTGAAATAACCACATAGCCGAAGCACCTGTCGGTAAAGTGGAGCGGACGGAATGTATATGCGGCAGGCGGGAGTGATTCATCATACAGCAGCGGAAACATATCTGAAAGGGGAAAATCTATCCCAATACCTACCTTTGACTTGTAACCATCGTGATTATCTCGGTGATTATTGTTATGGTGATAGTAATGAAGATGCATTATCGGAGTATATTCCTTTACGATTTCATTTTCGTCAAGCGTTGCCTCCGGGTCATCCCACATATCGTTCATGCAGAAGTAAAGGTCTTCAAATTCACCGATATAGTAGGTTGCAGCGTCAATTTCCCAAAACACACCGTCAAAATCACATTGACTGAGCATACATTCATTCATTCCGTTAAATTCGGAGAAAAAGCCGCCCATTTCATTGGAATTCCAAAGCTGCTTTTTTGATGTGAAATCATAATCCGAGGTTGTGGAGCATCCGCAGGTTACGGAAAAGTTGGACTGATATTCGCACTTAACACGCTGTGGAACGGTTGAAACGGCTTTCCCTTCGATTAAGTCAATCAGTCCTCTGCAAGCTGCCTCCCCTACCTTTTCGGTTGACCTGCAGGTTTCGGATATGAAATTAAGTTTATTAAATTCCTCATCGTAGCCCGCAATCCGAACATCATCGGGGACATGATATCCCCTATCGAAAAGTGCCGTATAGACACTATACGCCATAGGATAATTGGCACACATTATGGCATCGGGAAGCTTTCTTCCTCCGCAGGTAAGCTTTTCAACGAAGTTTTCTCCCTCAAAATACCAAAAATCGCCGTAATACAAGTTATCCTCATTAACGGTCAGACCATGCTCTGCCATAGCTTTTCGGAAGCACATAAGCCTATGCTCGGCATGGGGATGCCCTTTTATTCCGGTCATATAAGCAATATCCTTGCAGCCATGACATTTTACAAGATGATCCACCATAGCACCGATAACATATGTATCGTCACATATATAGCTTGGAATACCCTCATAGGAGTAATCCACCGTAACAACAGGCAAGCCATTAGACTTAGACTGCCGGTAAAGCGGTTCAAGCTGCATGGATATATTATCAAATTTAAGGGTATCACTAAGACAGATGACACCCGAAAGCTTATTTAAATTAGGAACAGAGAAAATAGCCAATTCCCCGTTCATATTCTTTTCCTTGCCATCGGGATAGCTGGTCGCAAAAACCGCAACGTTATAGCCATTCTCAAAAGCAGCGTTATAAATTCCCTGAAGTATTCCCAACTGATATTGCTTTTCCGGCTGGGCAAGGAAAACCGCAATACATTTTCTCATAAAAGTCTCTCCTTTAACCGAATAGGCACAACAAAAAAATCCACACAGTTATATTATACAATATTAATTTATAGATGTCAAGAGCTTATATGCAATTTAACAATAGAAAATTCAGATAAATTCCTGCTTTTCGATATACTCAGAAACCCCTAAGGAGTTAACGCCCCCGGTCGTTCGTTGAATAACGGGACGATGCCCCTTATTGAAAAATACCTTGCAAAATATCACAATCAATGATATAATATAACAAGTTAGTGAGAATGGAGAGAATAGCTTGTACAAATATACTCAATTTGAGAAGCTGGGCGATAACTGTGAGTTATGTGTCACTAAGGAGCATACATTCGGCACGGATGCGTTCCTGCTTGCCGATTTTGCCGCCGCACGTCATAAGGATGTAATCTGCGATCTGGGGACAGGCTGCGGAATTATTGCTGTGCTTATGCATTTAAGATATAAACCTAAGGAGGTATATGGAATTGACATACAGCCCCAGGCAATAGAGCAGTTTAACCTTACGGTGGAACGTTCATCACTGGACGGTGTTCATCCCCTGCTTATGGATTTAAAAAATCTCACTGCGCCCGCACCCTTGGGCGAATGTACCTTAGTCACCTGCAATCCTCCTTATAAAGCCGACAGCGCTGGGATACAGAATTTATCTCAGGCGCAAAGGATAGCAAGACATGAGATTATGTGCAATATCGATGACGTTTGCAGGGCTGCTTCCCGTCTGCTGAAATACGGCGGCAGACTATGTATGTGTAATCGTCCCGAAAGGCTGGCAGATGTCATAACGGCTATGCGAAATAATAGGATTGAACCTAAGAAGCTACGCTTTGTTTCCAAGTCCCCCGAGTCCTCCCCGTGGCTCTTTTTGATTGAGGGACGCAGCGGCGGAAATCCATTTTTGCAGGTAATGCCTCCGCTGTTTATCGGCGGAGGAAATGCAATATCGCCGGAGCTTTCGGCTATTTTCGGCGGTTCGGAATACAGTAATTTTACGGAGGATAATAAGAAATGAGCGGAAAGCTATATGTTGTGGGTACTCCCATAGGCAATCTTGAGGATATAACCTACAGAGCGGCAAGAATTTTGTCGGAGGTTGACTTTATCTGTGCCGAGGATACAAGGGTTACAGTGAAGCTGCTTAATCACCTAAATATAAAAAAGCCCTTACTTAGCTATCACGAACATTCGGTGTGGCACGTTTCGGAGAATATTATTTCAAGATTACAGGGAGGCGAAAGCTGTGCTGTTGTCACCGATGCGGGTATGCCATGTATTTCCGATCCCGGTGAGGATTTGGTGAGAAGATGCCGTGACTTGGGTATAGCCGTTGAATCCGTTCCCGGTCCTACGGCAGCAGCCACTGCCGCCGCTGTTTGCGGAATACCCGCTGCAAGATTTACCTTTGAGGGCTTCCTCTCGGTTACAAAAAAGCAGCGCTACTCCCATTTGGAGGAGGTTTCCCACGACAAACGCACCTTAATATTCTATGAAGCCCCTCACAAGCTTTTGTCTACACTTGAAGATATGCTGAAATATTTCGGCGAACGCCGAATTGCCATCTGTCGTGAGCTTACCAAGCTGCATGAGGAGGTAATACGGACAACACTTTCAGACGCAGTGGAATATTACCGTGAAAATTCTCCCAGGGGTGAATTTGTGCTGGTTGTGGAGGGCTATACTCCCGATGAGGAAACGGAAACTACCCTCGAGGATGCTGTCAAAATTGCGGAAAAGCTCATTTCAGACGGCGCCAAACCCGCTGATGCCTGCAAGCAGGCCGCAAAGCTTTCTGGATTTAAGAAAAGTGAGATATACAGCCAAATAGTCAACAGTGAAACCGAATAGCATAAATCACCCTTGACGGTCGGGCTTTACTTCACGGGAATACAGATAAACTACGGACAGCAAATTGGGAAACATCACAAAGGCATTACATATATCCGCCACAGCAAGAGCAGTTTCCTGAGTGGTCATCCCTCCGATAATAATAAACAGCGTATACACCGTCGGAAAGACTTTTGTTACAATGCCTTTTGCCTTTTTTCCCACAATAAAGCTGTCAGTAAGATAATCTACACAGATCTGACCGTAACAGAACCAGCCCAGAATTGACGCATAGGCGAACAGGCATATTGACGCGGTGATTATTACTCTGCCGATAATTTCTGCGCCGACTGCGGAAAATGCCGAGGAAAAAACATAGGTAATATCGGTTTCACCGACAGCTATAACCGCCAGTGCAGTTACCGTACAGCAAATTATTGTATCGAGAAAGACCTCAAAGCTTCCCCATGCGCCTGCCGTTTCGGCGGAAGTCATTCCCCCGCAGGAATAAACCATTACTGAGCTGCCCATGCCCGCTTCATTGGAAAACACCCCTCTGCGCAGTCCTATGGATATTGCAGAGCTTAACATTCCTCCCGAAACCGCGCTTGAAGAAAATGCATCCCGAATTATATTTCCAAGCGCATCAAGGACATTGCAGTGAGTAAAGGCTATGACTGCCGCAGCCCCTCCCATATAAAGTACACCCATAAACGGTACTATTTTTTCGGTAAGCGACATGACTGCGGACACGGCATTGCTTCCGGAAAGCAATATAACCGCTGTAATCGCCGCCAAAATAAGTGCCGCTAATAGGGAGGATATGTTAAAATAGGGGGATACAGCGGTTACAAATGCATTTGCCTGTGTGGCACTTCCCACAAAAAGAGCTGTTGCCCCGCAGCCTATGGCATATATCACTGTCAATACCTTTGACCCTATCATATTCTCCATATAGCTCATAGGTCCGCTGCCGCCGTATTTTTGTATGCAGGATATTCCCACATGATTTTCGGCATATGCTATCGCCATTCCGAAAAACGCCGATACCCACATCCAGAAAATCGCACCTATGCCGCCGACAGCAATTGCCGCTGCACAACCCGTAATATTTCCCGTACCCAGCGATGCGGCAAGAGCCGCTGTTACCGCCCCTATACTCCCCTGTTTTTTCAGGCTAAGCTTTTTAATAAATGTGAACTGTATAAATCTGCTTTTCACTGTAAAATAGATACCTATTACAAGAATTAAAATTACTGTAAAGCTTCCCCAGATTACCGAATTAATTTTGTCAAGGACTTCCAATTTAATAATCATCTCCCACAAGCGTAAAACTGTAATATTTATATGTTTACGTAAAAAAACTAAGAACACTTGACAAATCGGAAATAGTGTGGTATAATTATACTGCTTTAAGGGCTTGTAGCTCAGTTGGGAGAGCGCTGCGTTCGCATCGCAGAGGTCGAGGGTTCGACTCCCTTCAGGTCCACTTTTGTATTTATAACTTGGCTGATGTCCCTCGTCTTTTCAGACGGGGGACATACGGTCTTTAGTAGGGCAATCACCCTTATTAAATTAATAGGAAGTCTAACCGCAGTTAAACTTCCTATTTTAGTATTTTGGAAATTGGGGAGGAAAGCTATGGACAACGATAACCAAAACAAAGAAAATCGCAAAAAGGATCTACGGGATATATCCGAACTGGTAAAAATGATTATATCATCATTTCTTGCAAGAATTGTCGCTCTTGCGGCGGCTGTTCTGCTGCTGATTTTTCTGATTATTCCGCTGATCGAAAGGCTGATACAGCTTATCTTCCCCGACTTTTCATGGGAGTATCTCCTTGAAGCTCTGCATAGTATATGGGAAATGATTTTAGGGAAATGATTTTACCGGGAAATACTCACTCTGCGGTAACAAGGCTCTTTTTCCTCCATGTACCCTGCTTATACCTTATAACGCTGAAAGCGGCGGTAACAAGCCATGTAACGGCGGTTGTCGCCCATATCCCATAATATCCTATAAACGCTATTTTCGTTAGTATTAACGAGAAAGCTATACGGCATACTACCTCTACCAGTCCGTTAATCATTGCATATGTGGTATCGCCCGCACCGTTGAGGAATCCCCTTGTTACATGAATTGTTCCAAGGAAAAGATAAAAGCATGATGTGAGCCGCAAAGCCGCAGCGCCTATGGATATAACATCCTCTCCGCTTACAAATAACCCTACTACATACTGTGCGGTTAAAAGGAAAATTGCCATTACAACCACCGCAACAGCCGCGGACATCTTCATTCCTATATGATAGCCGTTTACCATTCTTTCCGACCTTGCAGCACCTGCATTTTGTCCCGTAAAGGTTGACATTGCCGCACTAAGGGAGGAAAATGGCTGCTGAATAAGCTGCTCAATCCTCATAGTAACCGTATATGCGGCCATAACCGTTTCACCGAAGGAGTTGGTAACTCTTTGAAGCGCTATCATGGATACGGAAATGGTTGCGTTCTGCACAGCAATATTCATTCCTGTTTTAAAGCAGACGGCAAGCATATTTCCGCTAAGCCGCATATCGCTTTTGGTAAGGCTTATATTTTTATTTTTCGCAAAGCCGTAAATTATACTGCAAACAGCCGAAAAGCCCTGCGCCAGAACTGTCGCCGCGGCAGCGCCGCTTATGCCCATTCCAAAGACAACCACAAAAAGCAGGTCAAGTCCCACATTAAGCACATTGGCAAGTCCTAGGAATATCAAGGGTGTTTTCGAGTCGCCTAAGGCTCTCATAACCGCCATTATCCAGTTATATGCGGCAACGGCAATTGTACCCCCGCAAACTATTTTCATATATGCCGCCGAATCGGAAATAAGATTTTCGGGAGTATTCATAAACCGCAGAACAGGTTCGGTAAGGATCACCGAAATAATGCTTACCACCGTGCCGAAGAACAGTGTCATTATCCCCGAATTGAATATAGCCGATTTCACCTTTTGCTCAATCCCTGCACCGAAAAACTGTGATATAATTATTCCCGCACCGGTCAAAAGGCCAAGACAGAGCGTATAGAAAAAGTATGTAACCGAGCCTGTGGCACCGACAGCGGCAAGAGCATTATCGCCTAAATATTTTCCCACAATAAGGGTATCTGCAAGGTTATAAACCTGTTGGAGAAGATTTCCCAGCAGCATAGGCAGCGCAAAGGCTGCGATATGCCGAAAGGGACTTTCCTCTGTCATATTAACGGAAAGAGCTTTCATAATTTACTGTTCCTCTCATTCATGGGAAATTTCTCCGCTGTCAATGCTGTATTTTCCCGAAATAACCGTTATTTCAGCGATATGCTTACTATTTTCAAGCCCAAAGCAGCAGTATGATGCCTGACGGTTTTCACACATGGGTACTTTCCCCTCAAATGTCGATTTACCATCGATATTCACGGAAATAACGGGGTTTTCGTCATCAAAATGATTTTCGCCCACAAGAGAAAATCCTGTGCCCTCAAATGTGAAATAAAGCTTATCCCCCGCATAACCCGTTGAAAGTGTGCGGTTGTAATTGCGGAAGCTTGTCATAAGCTCATGTTTCCAGTTTCCCTTGTAAGAAAAGCACAAGTCAGTATTGTCAAACCGCTCAATATAAGTGTTTTCAAGGGGTTCGATCAGCAGCTGTTCAAAATAATTATTGTCATAGGAGCTGTAAAGCGCCGCCCTGCCTGCACAGGGCACACCCTCATTTTTCCGCTGAATAATCGCACAAGAGCGTACCGTTAAGATATGCCCTCACCGAGTTATACATACTCTCTATTTTAAGCACAGCCGTTCGTACAGGGTTATCCGATTTTCCCTCAATAAGTATGCGGGAGTTTTTCCTAAGCTGCCAAACACCGCTTTTATAGAGCCGCAGCTGCCAACCGCTTTCCGCTATATCCGCAAGGATATAGCGCATACCCACGCCAACGTAACATTCATTCGGTTCACTCTTATCGGCAAAGGATGCCTTTATCGATACGGAATAATTATACCATCTGTCATCGCCCAACGTAGTAACGGGATTTGGCGTATATCCCCATTCCACCGCTTTAATATCAGGGGTAATAATCTGCATAAGGACGTTTCTTCCGTCAATTTCATTTACTTCAAAGGCACCGCCCTCATCGGTGGTATAGCGCGGCGCGCCGCCCCTTGATGAGAGATAATCGGGAGAATATTCGCTATAACAAAAATCGTCCGAATAGGGCAATGCCAATACCGTATTTTTCCCAATATTATCCGCAAAAGCGCCGCAGATGGGTTCAACAGTAGAAACGGTTACTATGGAGTAGGGGTTGACTGTTACTCTAAAGCTATGACCTTCAGGCGTGTTTTCAGGCGCTATGGTCTGTATTTTCCTAAAATAATTTTCACTGTAGTCACTGCAGCCCTTATTCGGACCTTTTGTTTCCCATACAGACACGCTTTTGGGGGGGTCGGCGATAAATCGGTAGGTGATAGGCATATCGGTTGTGTTGGTGATAACGGTGCTGTAATCCCCTGTACTGCTGTCAACTGCGGTAAGATAGCTGTATGTCGCATCGACGATTGCATGACCGTCACCGCCGGGCTTTCCGTCTGAAAAGCACCCGTCATTTACAAATACCCAGCCCTTTTTTATAAACTGTGAAAAATGCATCATCATGGCATATCCGCTTTCAAGTCGGTAATAGCCGCTCCATGGGCAACAAGCGGATATAAGCTGCTTATGCGAATATGTCACGCCGTCATAGTATGCGGAAACTATAGGCTGCAGCTGACACATAGTCATACGACCGCAGGCATACATGGCAATCATGCGGTTTGCCGCATCAAGAATGCCGTTTATTCCCGCAAGTCCGGACCCCGTACCGTCAAAGCGATATGCTCCCCTTGAATAGGTCATTGGAGGGCTTCCTCGCTCATCCAAAGGAATTTGCCGTATTCATCGGAAAGGCGCACGGCATTCTCCGTAGAAGTGCTTGTATAATGACTTCCCACAGCGTCTACCGCTTTAAGCAGCTCCTTATCCTCCAACATGAGATTTGCAAGAAACCATGTGCAAATCTCATCGGCGGCGGAAATCTTAATCCGTGAAAAGTCATAGGGACAATCCTGCTCCTCTTTTAAACGGCGTGACAGATACTTAATCCATTCCTTGTCAAAGGGTCTTTCGTTTTTATCTCCGCTTACATAGTCAAATTTAATACCGTATGCTTCATAGGCGGCAATAAGGGTTTCTCTATACCATCGATAGCGAGCGGCATATACATCGGAGGAATGAGTTACCCATGCAGGCTCACTCCACCAAAGCATATCCAAATTAAGATTGGAATTTAACCTTTTAGCGTCTGCCGCAAGCTGAAAGCCTGCTCCTCGCCTTACATCAGCCCTTTCGTCTGCATATCTTTTTACAGCAGGCTCAGTGCCCGAGGATGAATTAACATCGGAACCCATTTCTATCTTCAAATGGCTTACACCTATTCCCTTTTCACCGAAAATGCGTTCAAGTATAGCCATATAGGCAGTCGGGTTTTCCTGCTTGTAATCGATTAAAAGCCGTGACGAATTGTTTGCACTTACCATTCCGTAGCCGTCAAAGGTCTGATTTGGTATTTTGTTAAGCATTGAAGCACCGATCCGAATTACTCTTTCCATAGCGTTTACCCTCACTTTACTCATTTACTATATCATTATAGGCTTTTATAAATACGCTGTCATATTGGCTCATGCTTTCTATTGAGTACAGGGACAAGCCATTATCCCTGCTTACCCTGCTCTGTTGAAATAAATCAATGTCTACAGGAACATATACATCGGGAGAGGTTCCGTATATGCTTGATGATTTACCCTCATCGTTCAGAATTATACCATAGCCGCAGCTGAATATAAGCTTGCTTTCGGGCAAGCGCCACTGCGCAAATGTAATTGATGTCCCCTCACCGCATGTATTTGTCCCGTAGATTGTGGCAAGATTACTTGTCTTAAAATAATTTACAAAATCATCGGCACAGGAACAGGTAATGCTGTCCGTAAGAATTGCTATATCTCTGTCGTGATTTAATCCCGTATATTCGCCGATTGCCTCTTGAGTTTGGGTTAAATGATACCATTTATTGCTGCTGTTCACGCTTATGGGAAGCTGAGAGGCTTTCAAAGTTTCTATGCTGTCATAATCTGAGCAGGTTACCCTAAAGCCATAGAAAATGTTCATGTAGAAATCACCGATTTCAATATATGAGTTGCATGTGTTCTCCAAGGGCGCTACGTAAAGGGCAGGATAAACGTAATTTTCCCAAAATCCCACATATCCTCCGGGATTTTCACGAACGTCCATTATAATATTATCGGAGTCGGCGTACTCGGAAATGCTCTCCTTAAGCGTTTCACCGTCAATATATTCAAAGGACGGCAGCTTTATATATACGGTATCGGTTTCCTCCTCATATTCTATAATATATTCATCCTCGGAAATCGCCTCCGTGCCCTCATTCACATCAAATCCATAGCCTACCTCACCAATATATTGCTCGGCTAAAACGTATCTCTCCGTTTCCCAAAAATCATAGTAGCAGGTTATTGTTTCCAAAGTACCGTCAGTGTATTTCACAGTAATTTCAACCTCCTCGGAGCTTTCCGATGCGGGATTTCTAAGAAAATATAGGTAATTTCTGAAAAGGCTGTTTTCTATAAAATCATATTGCATAAGGAAAGTGAAATCATGCGAGTTTATAAATTCATCGGGAGAGCTGCCGTTAATTTCTATTATACAGCAATAATCCAGACCCTGTTGTATCGTACTGACATAATCGCTGCCGTAATGGCAAAAAACATAAACGGGCGATAGATCACTCTCGTAATAACGTTTGTAATATTCAGAAGCATATTCGCTAAGATAATTATACCAGCCGTCGCCTATACCGCCGTTATTCGGCATAAGATTAAGTATATCCGCATTAAAAGTATTTGCACCTGTATAAGATGATGCGTTACAATAGGTCATACCCGCATGGGGTGAACCGCACTCACTGAGTATGAGGGAAAGAAGAATATAGAAATCTCCGTTATTTTCACATTCGTCAAGCAAATCATAGTAATGCTCCCGCTTGTCCTCAACGGTATATCCGAAAACCTCCCGCATATCATCACTGGAATATGTAGTACTCGTTATGCAATCAAGCATATAGTCGAGATCGGTTTTCATCTGCTCCTTTGAAAGCTCGGAAACCTCGTAGCCGTCATCATATGTGACTCTCTGAATTAAATCACCAAGATATATATTTCTATAGGGCAGAAATATAAATTGTATCAGGAATATGATTATAACCACAAATATTACTCGCAGGACAGAACGAATCTTATTCATTTTATTCTCCTTTTATGTATATGTACACAAAAACCGATTTTAATCCTATACATTTTATCATAGCTTGGCATTATAGTCAAGCATTTTTAAAGAAAAAATGAAAAAACTTCCGTTTGCAGAATTTCTCTGTCAAATTGGAAGCTCATATCGATTATTCGGGAATAATAACTCCGTCAGCGCCGTAGTAAATTCTGGGAACGCGCTTTGAAATGCCGCATACAACCTCATAGCCTATTGTTCCGTAAAGCTGTGCAAGCATATCCGCAGTTATAGCTTCGTTTCCGTCTTTTCCTATCAAGGTAACGACAGTCCCCTCGCAAACATCGGGTATACCGCTTGTATCCACCACAATCTGATCCATGCAGACACGACCGATAATCGGTGCTTTACAGCCGTTTATCAATACATAACCATTGTTTGACAGCGCCCTTGCATAGCCGTCGGCATAGCCTATGGGTATTGTAGCGGCCGTTATTTTTCTATCGGCACAATAGGTTCTTCCATAGCCCACAAAGTCGCCCTTGTCAAGGGTTTTCACATAGGAAACCGCAGCCTTTAAATCCATAACGGGCATAAGGCTAACAGGCAGATCAAGAGAATTATCGGGCATAAGACCATAGAGCAAAATTCCATAGCGCACCAGTGTACTGCGGCTGTCATAGTGCAGCACACCGCCGGCACTGTTAAGGCAATGCCTGTGTTTAAAGGTAATACCCATTTCCCGAAGACAATCATAAGCCGAAAAGAATTTTGACTTCTGACTCTCGGTATACGCAATGTTATGGTCATCCGTACTGTCCGCAACGGCAAAATGGGTAAACATACCCTCCAAGGCTATGCCCTCAAGTCTGTACATCCTTGCAAGAGCATTCGCACAAGCCTGTGCATCATCCGCCGATACTCCTATACGTCCCATACCCGTATCCACAGCAGCATGGGTACGGACAATACACCCGCATTTTTTAGCCTCTTCGGAGAGCTTAGCCGCATACTCCTCTCCCACGATTGCCTGGATTATATCATATTTTGCAAGCTCCCCGGCATAATCGGGGGGAGTGTGACCGAGAATAAGAATATCACTCTTTATTCCGCATTTGCGCAGGGTTTGCGCCTCAATGATATTGGAAACGGCAAAATACTTTATTCCTTGGCTTTCGAGAAATGGAGCAATATGCTTATCACCGTGACCGTAAGCATCAGCCTTTACAACACACATTATCTCCGTTTGCGAATTATCGTTTATCCTTTTTAGCTCATCAAGGTTGTTTTTCAAACGGTCAAGATGAATTTCAGCCCATGCGCGGCTGAGAAGCTTTTTCATCGCCTATTCCCCTTATATAAAAATAGATTTGGGACAAAAATGTCACATATCGAACAAATTTTCTGTTTTACTTGATTTATTCGTAAATAGGTGCTATAATTGTCTTATACAGCAACATTTTTTTCAAGAAAGGTAATACCATAAATGTCAGTCATCGAAAAAAACAGCTTGTTTTACCGGGCATCGCCCCGAAAAGCTCCCATCGGATTCATATAAGCTGAACTTAATAAAGCAAATGCTCAGAAACGCTGCATTTGATGCCGCCGTTCGAGGATATACCACATTTTTTACAGGAATGCAGCGGGGAACGGATTTATGGGCAGCAAAGACAGTATTTGAGCTTACCGATAGATTTCCCGTCGAGGTAGTAGCCGTATATCCGTTCAGGGATATAGGAAAATCATATAAGGGTGAGGACGCCGAATTATTTGAAGAAATACAAAAGAAGGCGGCAGACACCATCATAATCTCAGAAAGCTATTACGGCGGCTGTTATTCCGCCAGAAATAAGTACATGGTGGAACACTCCTCACACATTATAGCTATTGTGGAGGATTACAACAGCGGCACGGGACAGACTATAGCCTATGCAAAAAAAGAGGACTTTCCACAGATATTATCGACCTTAAGAAAACCTTTTACGATTTAGCTGACGGAAGCAATGACATACCGGAACAGCTTACCTTTTAACGGCACATCGCCGCATGACGCAAATGCATATGCGCCATGCGGCATTTGATTTCCGTGATATTATTTTAGCCGATAACCCTTACTCTGATAACATTTTCAGCAGCTGAAAGCTTTGCAGCAATATCATCCGAAACATTTCCGGCTGCGTCAATCATAGTATATGCATAATCCTTCTTGGACTTGTTAAGCATATTGTCTATATTTATTCCCGCTTCGCCGAGAATGGTTGTTATTTCGGAAATTACCGCAGGCACATTCTTATGCATAACACATATCTTTGTTCCGGCAGCATTCATCTCCGCATTGGGATAATTAACCGAGTTCTTGATATTGCCGTTTTCAATAAAGTCAATAAGCTCCTGTGCAGCCATAACAGCGCAGTTATCCTCCGATTCGGGGGTGCTTGCGCCGAGATGAGGAAGTACAATAACATTCTCTCTGCCCAGAACAACATCATCGGCAAAGTCGGTTACATACTTGGCAACCTTTCCTTCGTCAATAGCCTTGACAACTGCCTCGCTGTTAATAAGCTCGCCTCTTGCAAGGTTGATAAGACGAACGCTGTCCTTCATCATTGCAATCTGCTCGCTGTCAATGGTATTCTTGGTATCGGGAGTATAAGGAACATGAATGGAAATATAATCCGATACCTTATAAATATCATTAATGTCATTAGTGATAGAAACGGCAGGATTAAGGTGGAGTGCGGCGTTTACAGAAAGGTAGGGGTCATATCCGATAACCTTCATGCCCAAATCAACCGCAGAATTTGCGATTTTTCCGCCGATAGCACCAAGACCTATAATACCTAATGTCTTGCCATAGATCTCAGGTCCCGCAAATTTAGCTTTGCCGCCCTCTACAGTCTTAGGCGCATCGGGAGTACCCTTGAGTGATGCAGCCCAAGCGGCAGCCTCGGTAATCTTTCTTGAGGAAAGAAGCAATGCGCAGATAGCAAGCTCCTTTACCGCATTGGAATTTGCGCCGGGGGTATTGAATACGACAATGCCCTCCTCTGCACATCTGTCAACGGGAATATTGTTTGTACCTGCACCCGCTCTTGCAATGGCAAGAAGATTACTTCCAAATTCCATATCATGCATCTTCGCCGAACGAACCATTATTGCAGTGGGATTTTCAGCACTGTCGTCTACATTGTAAACGGCTTTATCGAAGATATCCGTTCCGCAGGATGCTATTTTATTAAGGGTAAGTATACTGTACTGTGACATCGAACTCACCTTCTCCTTTCACAATCAGCTGTTTTCAGCCTCAAATTTCTTCATAAACTCGACAAGCTTTTCTACGCCCTCAATAGGCATAGCATTGTAGATAGATGCTCTCATACCGCCGACAGTTCTGTGTCCCTTGAGGTTCTCAAATCCCGCAGCCTTTGCCTCTGCCACAAACTTCTTGTCAAGCTCATCATTTCCCGTAACAAAGGGCACGTTCATAAGAGATCTGTCCTTAGGCTCTACAGTACCCTTGAACAGCTTGCTTTCGTCCAGGTAGTCATAAAGGATCTTGGCTTTCTTTTCGTTATGGGCTTTCATAGCCTCAAGTCCGCCCATCTTCTTTATCCACTTGAAGACCTTGCCGCAGATATAAATTCCGTAGCATGGAGGTGTATTGTAAAGGCTGTCTGCATCTGCCTGAGTTTTCCACTTCAGCATTGTGGGAGTGCCGGGAAGAACGTCATCGGTAATGAGATCCTCGCGGATAATGGCAATTACCACGCCTGCGGGACCAACATTCTTCTGTACGCCGCCGTAAATTACGCCGTATTTAGTAACGTCAACAGGCTCTGAAAGGAAGCAGGAAGAAACATCCGCAACGAGGGTATGACCCTTGGTGTTGGGGAGAGTCTTGAACTTTGTTCCGTAAATTGTGTTGTTTTCGCATATGTATACATAATCCGCATCATCGGGAATGTCCAAATCGGAGCAATCGGGGATATAGGAGAATGTCTTATCCGCTGACGATGCTACAGCAACAGCCTCACCATACATCTGAGCCTCCTGGTAAGCCTTCTTAGCCCACTGTCCTGTAACGATATAAGCTGCCTTGCCGTTCTTCATAAGGTTCATAGGAACAGCGGCAAACTGCTGAGATGCACCGCCCTGAAGGAAAAGCACCTTATAGTTGTCGGGGATATTCATAAGCTCACGAATATCCTTTTCCGCATCCTTAATGATGCTGTCAAAGGCCTTTGAACGGTGACTCATCTCCATCACCGACATACCTGTTCCCTGATAGTCCAACATCTCCTCCGCTGCTTCCTTGAGAACCTCCTCGGGAAGTACAGCAGGACCCGCACTGAAATTATAAACTCTGCCCATTTTAAAAACCTCCATACTTTAGCAGTGCCGCAAAATACTGTAAACGACACCGCATATTATTATATCACCTTGTGCGCAAAATGTCAACACAAAGGACATGAAATCTTATTTGCAATTAAATCGCCCATTTCACTGCACGAAACTCGCTTGCAGCCCTCGGACATAATATCGCCGGTTCTGTATCCCTCGGCAATAACCTCGGAAACAGCCTTTTCAACGGCATCAGCCTCTTTATCCATATCAAAGGAATATTTAAGCAGCATGGCTGCCGAAAGTACAGTTGCAATCGGATTTGCAACGTTCTTTCCCGCAATATCAGGCGCAGAACCTCCGCTTGGCTCGTAAAGACCGAACTTCGTTTCGTTAAGGCTGGCACTTGCAAGCATACCTATTGAACCGGTAATCATTGATGCCTCATCGGAAAGTATATCGCCGAACATATTCTCGGTAAGCATTACATCAAACTGTGCGGGATCCTTTACAAGCTGCATTGCACAGTTGTCAACCAGCATATGCTCGCAGGTAACCTCAGGATATTTTTCCGCAACCTCATTTATTACCTTACGCCAAAGTCTTGAGGAATCAAGTACATTTGCCTTGTCAACGCTGGTGACCTTTTTGCGGCGCTTCATGGCAATTTCAAAAGCCTTTACGGCAGCGCGCCTTATTTCATTCTCGTTATAGGAAAGAGTATCAACGGCAGTTGTAACACCGTTTACCGTTTCCGTAAGCCTTTTACCGAAATAAAGACCGCCCGTAAGCTCACGCACTATAACCATATCAAAGCCCTTTGCGCTTATATCCTCTCTGAGAGGGCACGCCGCTCTAAGCTCCGGGTAAAGTACGGATGGGCGCAGATTTGCAAAGAGTCCCAGTGATTTTCTCAGCTTAAGCAGTCCTGCTTCGGGGCGAAGATCGGGAGGAAGCTTATACCAGGGGGATGTATTGGTATCTCCGCCTATAGAACCCATAAGCACAGCATCGGCTACCTTTGCACGTTCTATTGTTTCATCTGTCAAGGGTACACCGTTGGCATCTATGGAACAGCCGCCCATAAGAAGCTGTTCATAATTGAAGGTATGACCGAATTTTTCGGCAACCTTGTCGAGAACCTTCATTGCCTCGGTCACAATTTCAGGACCTATTCCGTCTCCCTTGATAACCGCAATATTCTTGTTCATTTTACTATCCCTCACATCTTCTGCTTGAGAGAATTAAGCAGTCCCCCCGCATTTATTATATCCAGGATAAAATCGGGGAAAGGCTGTGCCTTAAAGGTCATTCCCTTGGTTTTATCGGTGATAATTCCCGTATCGAAATCCACCTCAACCTCATCGCCCTTTTCAATACTCTTGGCAGCTTCATCACATTCAAGTATAGGAAGTCCGATATTGAGCGCATTTCTATAAAAAATTCTTGCAAAGGTTGATGCAATAACGCAGGAAACACCGCTTGCCTTAATTGCTATAGGCGCGTGTTCTCTGGATGAACCGCAGCCGAAATTCTGTTCAGCAACGATTATATCGCCCTCCTTTACGTTGTTTCTGAAATCGATATCGATATCCTCCATACAATGAGCAGCAAGCTCCTTGTGGTCGGAGGTATTCAGATATCTTGCCGGAATGATAACATCGGTATCGACATTATCGCCGTATTTATGTACAGTTCCGCAAACCTTCATGCAGCACCGATCCTTTCTTCAATCAAATAAACTTGCGTGGGTCGGCAAGCTTTCCTGCAACGGCAGATGCCGCAGCCACAGCGGGAGATGCAAGATATACCTCCGACTCGGGATGTCCCATTCTTCCCACAAAGTTACGGTTGGTTGTAGCAACAGCTCTTTCGCCCTTGGCAAGTATGCCCATATGACCGCCAAGACATGGTCCGCAGGTCGGTGTGGAAACTACACATCCTGCCTTGATAAAGGCTTCAAGGTATCCGCGGCGCATGGATTCAAGATAAACCGCCTGTGTTGCGGGAATAACAATGCACCTTACACCGGGCGCTATATGCCTGCCCTCCAATATCTTAGCAGCCATTTCCATATCCTCAAGACGGCCGTTTGTACATGAACCTATAACGGACTGGTTGATTGCGACGTCGCCGCACTCCCCTATTGTCTTAGTGTTTTTGGGAAGATGAGGGAAAGAAACGGTAGGCTCAATGGCTGAAAGGTCAATATTATAAACCTCGTCATACACAGCATCGGGATCAGCCTCGTAAATCTTGTACTCTCTGTTTACTCTGCCCTTTTGGTATGCAACAGTCACATCGTCAACGGCAAAAATTCCGTTCTTTGCGCCTGCTTCGGTTGCCATATTGGCCATAGAAAGCCTGTCGTCCATCGAAAGGGAGGAAAGTCCCTCGCCTGAAAATTCCATAGATTTATAAAGAGCGCCGTCAACTCCTATCATACCGATAATATGGAGTATAACGTCCTTGCCCATTACGCATTTTCCAAGCTTTCCGGTGAGATTAAACTTGATTGCGGAGGGCACCTTAAACCATGCCTCTCCCGTAGCCATTCCCGCGCACATATCCGTTGATCCGACACCTGTTGAGAATGCACCGAGAGCGCCATATGTACAGGTGTGACTGTCCGCACCTATAATACACTCACCGCTGGCAACTATGCCCTTTTCGGGGAGCAATGCGTGTTCTATTCCCATATCGCCTACATCATAATAGTTGGTAATATCATACTTACCCGCAAAGGTGCGGCACTGGAGAGTATTTGCGGCGGACTTGATATCCTTGTTGGGGGTAAAATGATCCATTACCATGGAAATTTTATCCTTATCGAATACCTTTGTAAAGCCTGCCTTTTCAAACTCGTTGATAGCCACGGGCGTGGTTACGTCATTTCCCAGAACCACATCCAGCTTACATCTGAGCAGCTGTCCCGGTTCAACCTTTTCAAAACCTGCGTGTGCGGCAAGTATTTTCTGAGTCATTGTCATGCCCATAAAACAATTTTAACTCCATTCTCGGCGGGATATTCATATGCGGTATGTCCGCCGACCATACCGCAACATATAGGGATAATCCCCATAGATTTATGAATTCATCTTAGCCTTGTAATCGTCCTTAAGTGCCTGCAAGCGTCTTGCATCATCGGCACGTCTTGCACGAGCATCGGACTGAATTTTCTTGGTTTCCTCAATTCCCGATACAATAGTCTGCCATGTCTTTTCAAGGGTTTCAACCTGAATTGAATTTCCGCTGGCAAGCTGTGTGGTCATCTTGGTCTGAGCAACGGTATTCTGCGCATTTTTAAGCAGCAGCTCGTTTGTCTTATCATCAAGTGCTTTCATTGACTCGGCTTGAATACGCTGTCTTTTAAGCATTACCGCCTGTGCAAGTGATTGCTTGAATACAGGGAGAGTGATAATAAATGCGGAATTAATTTTCCTAAGCAGATTTACATTGGAAAATTCCATTGCTTTCAGCATAGGAACTGTCTGCATAGCAACATTTTCGGATATTTTCAAGTCCATTACCCTCTGCTCCATAATCGATCTTGTCTGCTCCAAGGTCTGCAAATCCATAGCGGCTGTACCCGAATCGGGATTGTTTGCTACCTTAACCTTGAAATCCTCGATATATTCGTCAAGCTCCTTACAAGCCTGCTCGCCTGCCATTATATATTTCAGCAAATCCTTATAATACTGGATATTGGCATCGTACATTGTCTGCAGATTTTTGTTTGAAGCGCCTATTTCCGTTTCATACTTACGCAGCTCCACATATATCTTATCTACCTCATCACCCATGGTGTGGTATTTTGCAAGAATTTTGTCAAGCTGTTTTCTGAGGCTGGCAAAGGGACCCTTCTTTTCCTCCGCAAGCTCCTTTGCATCAAACTGATTCATAACATTCGCCAGCGCGTTGAGCAGCTCGCTTGAATCATCCAGCTGTGCCATATTTACGGAATTCAGCACCTGATCCGATGCCTTTGATATTTCGGTTGCGACCTCGTTTCCGAAAGTAACGATAGTGTTGGTATCATTGACATCAATAGTGCTGACGAGCTTATCAATTTCGTCGCTGCTTACAAGCTGGCTCTCAAGCTCTTTCTTGGTATCGATAATGGAATAAGTTTCAGGCGTACCGATCTTGAGATTAAGCTCCTTATCCTCCCGGACGGCGGTTTCTACCGCCACAGGCGTAACAGGTGCTGTCGGCTGAGAAATACGTTCCTCTGATGGTGTAAATTTAAGTCCCATAGTAATTAGCGCCCTTTCTTAAATAGATTTTTGAACACTCCCCCGCCCTGCTTCTTCGGTTTGGGTGCGGATGGTATTCTGAATTGCGGTATTGAAAGATTATATACAAACTCATTGTATGAATGAGTATCATATGCATCCGATGATATATAGGCCTCCATATCCCTGTAGCCTGTGGGACAGAAGACAAGCACATCAAAGCCTAAGTAAGAAAGCAGCAGAAGCTGAGTACATTCCAGCTTGGAAAACTGATCCTCAATTGTATCCGCCACTATAAACTTGGGAATATCCTTGGTAAAATCATATTTCTGTAAAAGCTGCAATACGGTTTTATCCAAATTAAGTCCCGTGTACATGACATAATCAACGACCTCCGCAGGAGAATCGAGGGTAAGCAAGCCATCGCTTATAACAGCCTGCATCTTCTCAAAAATCAAATCCTGCAAATCATCGGAAAGGTAGCTGCACTTATTCAAGGGCGAACGCTTTAGCTTATCAATCAGAAGCTGCGTACCGTTGTGATAAACCGAATAAAGCCTTGACACGTTCAGATCGGGTTTCTTGTAGGATGGTGCTTTTAACGCAAAAACGCTGTTGTAGGTAACAAATCCCTCAATCATTTCCAGGTATTCCTTTGTGTCACCGTTTTTCACACCGCATATCTTGGCAAAAATAGTGGGGACAGTAACTCTGTCGTCCTTTACGGCAAATCCCGAACGGTATTTCGCCTGCTGCTCCCAAAGCTGATGCACCTCATGCTCCGTGGTTCTGAGTACAGCGGAATCAAGCTTCGCATACTGATGATCCCTGAAGAGGGTATCTCCTCCGTACAGCACAGTATCAAGCTCACGTTCGGCAGTGTATGCTACCGTGGAAATCCTTGACTTAAGCTGCCTTGTGGGAAAGGGCATTACCGCTTTGCTGTTCTCCATTTGCTCTATCTGAAGCTTACCCGCAAATTCGCACCCGGTAAAAACATTTATCACCGATTTATCGGGTGAAATGCAGATAACATCAAATCCGCACCTATGTGCAAAGCAGAGAAACAGCAAATCGTCCTGTGTCGGTATGCCATAGTAAAGTATCAGAGGAATTTCATCGGTGTCCCCCGCGCCTATGGCATTGACAATCAAATTAAACTTTGAGGCAATACCTATTCCCTTAACAAACAAATCGTTTGTGCTGTTTTTTAACGCCTTAAGCATATCCATAAGTGCGTGCTGCGCAATGTAGGTTCTCTCACTGCTGCCGCCGATTTTAACGCTTGCGCATATACCGGAGATAACTGCCGTAGTATTATTTCTGTCAATATGCTTGTAAGCCTCCACATCGTCATAGGACGGCTTTCCAAGAGGTGTATCGATAAAAGCAAAGGGCTTACCTGTTTTCTTGATATCCCCTCTCAGGGGAAAAAGCAAATTGTTATAGCTTTCGTCATCATTATAACCCGCAAGCAGCAGGAAATATACGGGAATCATTTCCCTTTCGGTGAAATGCCCTCCCCTCGTTGCCAAACGCTCATGAGCATTTTGACAAATATCCTCTGAAAGCTGCTGCGGCTCCGCAGACGCTGAAATGACCTCTACAATCATACTAAAACTAACCTCAAAAAAGTAAAATCATATACAGTCTTATTATACAACAAAGCAATACATTATGTCAAGAATTATTTTGATTTTTGCCAAAAAAGGCGATAACAACGCTTACTTTGCCATGCCGCATACAAGACCGCTGTTATTTATGGCTGAAACCAATGCGGAAACGGACGCGGCTATTATATCGTCATTAACACCCACACCCCATGATGTCTTTCCACCCGCATCTATTCCCACATAGGCTGCTGCCTGTGAATGTGAGCCGAATTGAAGAGCATGCTCCTGATAGCAGGTCAAAGTATATGTTATACCCAAGCTGTCCTTCACAGCATTGGAAACCGCATCAAGACGACCGTTTCCTACGGCTTCCCGCGTTATTATCTTATCGCCGCAGCTGATGGTGACAGATGCGGTAATGCCGTTTTTCTGAATATAATGTGCCTCATCAACCTTGAAATAGGTTTCCTTATTCACATATCTGTCAAAGAAAATATCCTTGATTTCCTCGGGAACAAGCTCCTTGTGGGCGTGGTCGGAAACGCTCTTTACGGCATAGCCAAAGCTTTCCCTCATCTTGGGAGGAATGTCAAATCCGAACTGATGCTCCATTATAAATCCAATTCCGCCTTTACCCGACTGGGAATTAATTCTGATTACATCAGCATCATATTCACGACCCACATCCTTGGGATCAATGGGAAGATACGGAACATTCCAGTGCTCGGGATCCTTCTCCTCACGCCATTTCATGCCCTTGGCTATAGCATCCTGATGTGAACCTGAAAAAGCGGCGAATACAAGTCTGCCCGCATAGGGACTTCTGTCATTGACCTTCATTCTCGTAACACGTTCGTACATTTCAACCAGCGACGGCATATCGGAGAAGTCAAGCTGCGGATCTACTCCATGAGAATACATATTCATAGCGAGGGTAACAATGTCAACATTTCCCGTGCGCTCTCCGTTTCCAAAGCAGGTGCCTTCCACACGGTCTGCGCCCGCAAGAACGCCCAGCTCCGTATCGGCTACGGCGCAGCCTCTGTCATTATGGGGATGAATGGAAACAATTACGTTTTCACGGCAATTGAGATTCTCGCTCATATACTCAATCTGTGATGCGTAAACATGGGGCAGCGAGTGCTCAACGGTTACAGGCAGATTGATAATTACCTTTCTGTCGGAGGTGGGCTTCCACACATCAATAACCGCATTGCATACCTCTAACGCAAATTCAGGCTCTGTTCCCGTAAAGCTTTCGGGAGAATACTCGAATATATATCCTGCGCCTGCCTTTTGTCTGCACTCCTCTAAGAGCTTTGCACCGCTAACGGCAATTTCCTTGATTTCCTCCTTGGACTTGTGGAAAACCTGCTCCCTTTGAGCAACTGATGTGGAGTTATAGAGATGAACGACAGCGTGGGGGCAGCCCTCTATTGCCTCAAAGGTTCTCTTTATAATATGCTCTCTCGCTTGGGTGAGCACCTGAATGGTGACATCAGCGGGTATCATATTCTTTTCAATAAGCGCGCGGCAAAATTCAAATTCCGTTTCGGAAGCAGCGGGAAAGCCTATTTCTATCTCCTTGAAGCCAATCTCAACCAGCTTGCGGAAAAATTCCAACTTCTCATCAAGGCTCATTGGGGTAACCAGTGCCTGGTTGCCGTCCCTAAGGTCAACCGAACACCATATGGGTGCTTTATCGATATACTCTTTTTCAGCCCATTTCAGACACTTGACAGGCGGCATAAAATACTGGCGCTTGTACTTTTCAAAGTTTTTCATAAAAAAATCCTCCTCATAGTTATCCTTTCGCGGTAAACCGTCCTGCACACGTTGTATCTTTACAAACAAAAAAGACCCATCTCACACAAAGAGACGAGCCAATTACCCGTGTTACCACTCCGATTCATGCACAGATCACCCTGCGCACCTTAACCACATCCAACAATGCGACTCTCTGTAACGGGAGAACCCGTTCGCACCTAATTTGAGGGATAAAACCCTCATTTCAGCTGAATGCTCAAGGACGAGTCATAGCTTTGAACGATTGCCGCATTGCACCGAACTGCGGCTCTCTGAAAAAACGAACCAAGCCTTTTTTTCCTATCACAGCATTTTGAAGTATTTATACACCATTTGTATTCTAACATATATTTTTCTCCTTGTCAAGAGCTTTTTTAAAAAAATTCTTTATATTATCGGAGAAAATCATCCTATTGACTTTTTCGGTAAATCCCAATGACAGCAGAAGCTCCGCCTCGGACTCATGCCTCCACATGGGGAAATCTGTGCCGAAAAAGCAGCGTTCAACGCCGAGATTTTCAATAAAGCTGCGGGCGATCGGTTTTGTGAGAAACGGCAGCGAGCTGCTGGTATCATACCATATGTTATCAAGCCCCGCAAGATACCTTTGCGCTTCCGTCCAGCGTTCATAGCCTCCCAGATGTGCCGCTATTATTTCAAGCTTTGGAAAATCCCTGTGGATAGCGGCAATCTTGCGCGGTGCGGAACGTTCGTAACGCTTATCGCCGCAGTGTATAAGGACGGGATATTTCCCCTCAAGACGTTCATAAATCGGATATGCTTCGGGTGAGTCTATGTCAAATTCCTGAAAATCGGGGTGAAGCTTTACTCCCCGAAGTCCCAGCTCCTCAATTTGACGGAAATCACCGTCCATATCCTCCGAATGCGGGTGCATTGTCCCCAAGCCTATGAACTCACTGTGCCTACTGCATTCGTCGGCTATAAAGGAATTTATACTGTGAACCTGCCTTGGCGCTGTGGCAACGGAAAAAACAAGATAGCCTTTGGCACCTACCTTCTCCCCGCTTTCCGTCAGCTTCTCGCTGATACCCGTATTTCGCATTTTCAAATCGTAAAAATGTCCGATATTTACGGTAGCTGCTTCCGCAATTTTTTGCGGAAATATATGCGCATGGGCATCGAATATTTCGTATTGTTTAAAAGCTTCATTTTCCATGTCAATGACCTCCGAAATAAAAGACTGCATAGACTAAAGCCAGTCTATTATGATTATAGTCCGAAATTCTGAAAAATACACGTACTAATTTTAAATTTTAGGAAAATAAAACAACACCGCAAAATTATGTGCGGTGCTGCTGACAGATATTGTCGCCCGAATAATCAAGACACTTGGCATCGTTGTAGAATTTATCGAGAATACCTATATAGCCCTTGTTCCATGGCTTATTTCTTCCGTAATAGTGTATAAAAACCGTATTTTCTGCAATATAGTCAAGCCTTGTAGCCTCTCCTCTTGCAGTACTCGGCTTCATTATCAGAAGTCGGTCATTGAGATTGTATATCATGCTGTCAATAATTAAAACCTTATCGCCGTAAAGCGCCGTGATAATATCCTGATCAGGAAGAATAAAATTATCCTGCTTCATTAATATAAATTCCTTTATTTCCTCAAAGGACTGCTTTTCACGAAGTAAAGGCAGATTGATCAGCATAACGCCCGTATTTATGTATGGACGTTCATCGGTTATCCCCAGTCTTTTCCTATTTATAGAGGTAAGAACAACCCCCGTATGTGTGCAGGCAGCAAAGTATTTTTGTGAAATATCCATACCGTAAATGCTTTTCGGAGAATTAATGGCAATGACGTCAGGATCAAGATAAAGGATTCTATCCATATCAGGCGGCAGCAGCTTTGCGGCAAGTATTCGGTAATACATAGTTTTCGGATAGCGATTGTTTTTCGGAAAGCCACTGAAAAGTGACTCCGACATTTCCACATAGTGCAGCCTTATATAAGAGCAGGCGGAAAATGAGCGGTTAATCCTTTCCTTATCCTCAATGGAAAAATCCGTCTGCATTATATATACGTCATATCCCTCATCGGTCTTGAAGCGCAGAACCGAGCCTATAGATACAATAAGCTGTTCTATATAATTTTTGTCAAGAGTGTAAAGCAAATTCATTATTTCCCTCCGAAATTGTCAACGTCTTACCAGTGAATAATCCACAAAGCTTATGTTAAGGTCAACCTCTCCCTCAATACCGTTGACCTCCCCGTCCGATGCATATTGCCATATGGTGAAATTATAGGGAAACTCAGGCTCATCATTATACTCCGCAAGCCAAAAATCAAATCCGGCAAGCTGACTTAAATCAAGCTTCATAAGCGCCATCCGCTTTGAAGAATAAACCATCGGAATATATCCTGCACCTGCAATGGTGTTGCAAAAAACAGATGCACATTCATTTAAAGTTTCTACGGTTACATCATTGGTTCTGGCGGTATCTTCGCCCACAACCTCCCAATCATACACAATCGGATAGGCAATTTCATAATCTCCAAGCTCGCTGATAACCGCAAGAACCTCCTCCTCCGCCTCGTCAGCCGAAACAGCCTGTGAGTAGAAATAAACGCCGACATCAAGCCCCGCATCAACAGCACCCTGAATGTACTCGTGAAAACGTTCGTCTATATTTATCGCACCCGATTCATAGCCGCGATAGCCCAATCGGATAATGACAAATTCAATACCGTCGTCACTGACAAGCTGCCAGTCTATATCTCCTTGAAAATATGAAACATCTATTCCGACCTTAGAGGCAAGTGCCCCGTCCTGATAGTAATATTTATAACCGTTTCTTGTTTTGATATTGTTGAAATCATATGTATGACGGGGAACATCGGTAAGAGCCTCAAGCCATGTGTCACCGAACGCACTGTCCCACAGCTTGATTATATCCTTTTCACCAAAATATTCAAACACCCTGGATGATTCGGCGGATATGTATTCCTCGTCATCGTTGTAGGCGGCAACTACTGCGGTAAGCGCTATAATTAAGCCTATAATCACAACAGCCTGTCCCAAAATAATCACAACAGCACGATTGGCACGGCGTGAATTTCGCCCGTGAGCCAACCCGTGGGTAGGAGGCGGATTTTTCACATCATTCATATTTATCCTCCATAATCGGTGATTTTTACAGATACATTCCAAGAAGTACGATCAGCGGCATGGTAAATGCGGAGAATACCGTTGAAAATGCAAATATTTCCGAGGAAAACTCGGCATTCTTATTGTACCTGTGCGCAAACATTGTACTCATAGTGGCAACAGGACACGCCGACGTAGCAAGTACTGTCATATAGACCGTTTCGGGAATATCAAACCACCTGAACACAGCCCAGAAAAGAAGCGGAGAGAGTATCAGCCTGAGAAAGCAGGCACGATATATACCGACATTTTTAATATCGTTTTTCAGGTTAATTCCGCTGATTGTTACGCCTGCTATAATCATAGCAAGAGGGGTATTAAGGTTTTTAATGTGATTTGCCGCATCTGTGATTATATCGGGCAGCCTTAACTGTAAAAGGAAACACAAAAGTCCCGCCGCTATTGCAATGACCGAGGGCGAGGTGAAGGCATGAAGTATGGATTTTTTATCCTTTTTGCCGCTGTACATAATACAGCCGTGTGTCCATATAAAGATGTTGAAAAAGGTTACATACCCTGTAAGATACAAAACACCCTCATCACCATACAAACCGTTTATAAGGGGTATTCCCATAAATGCACAGTTTGAGTATATTCCGGCAAACTTTTCAAGAATGGCCCCGTCATCGTCACGTTTACGGTAAATAACGGTTATTACACCGATAGTAAGCAGAAAAGAACAGAATGACAGCAAAAATGACAGCAGCAGATTTTTCAGCCTTTCCGGTTGATAATCCGCTTGATATGACATGAAAATCATCGTGGGATTTACAACGGTAAGGACAAAGTTTGACAGCACCGTATTTGACTTGCTGTCAATCATCTTTTTTTTGCCGCAAAAAAATCCCACGGCAACGAGAATAAACATTACCGTTATCTGCAATACACAGGTTTTTGCAAGCTCCATTTATAACACCCCTATTTACGGTGCTTCTTCTTATCGCCCTTTCGGTAATTTCCGTTTTGCCTTTGCCCCGCTGAAATACGGTTTCGTAATTTATTTATTTCGGCGGTAATTTCCTTTCTGCCGTTATACCTTGAAAAGCCTTTATCCGCAAGCTCCGCAGCCTCACCGTACATATCCAGTGCCAGCATTGAGCGTACAAGACAATAATCTATAAAAAGCGTAGCTTTCGGATCGGAAAATTCAAGCAGCTTTACAAAAACCGTAACCGCGTTTTCATATCGCCCTTCTATATATTCGTTAATACCCACGGAGCGTCTCATTTGAGGCGTATTTTCGCTTAAAAGCCATTCATTAAGCTCTCTGTAGAGCTGCTTTACCCTACCGGTCTTACCAAGGAAAAAGACGCACATAAGATAATTTGCGGCAAAAACGCCCCTCATTTCCTTTGGCACAAGCTTTATGTCAACAGCCTCAAATTGCTCATATGCGCCGCGCAGCTCGCCTCTGAACAGCATAGCCTGTGCAAGAAGCGACTGTCCTTGGGCAATATCCCTCTTTCTGCTGCAGGAGGACAACTCAGTCCTAAGCTGATCCATATACCTGTCGCTGTATCCCTCACCTGCAACCAGTGCAAAGGATTCGGAAAATTTACCCTTTACGGTGAGCAGCTGACGCAAAAGCGACACTTTATCGGAGGATTTCTTTATTTTCACTTATAATCTCCGTCCCTTTTGCGATTTGGTTTTATACTTAAGCTTGACAATAAGTGAAAAAATGCCGTCGCCAATTACCGCAAGCCCTATGATAAGGTGAACAAGCACCGTGACAATGTCGTAATCGGGAGTGATAACGTTTATCATACACCATGCACCTATTATGAACATAAATGCAATTGTCATATATTTGATGAACACATCGGCATAGTCACGCAGCTCGCCGCCCCCCTTTTTCAATACGCGAACGGTACTTATCACATTAAGCACAACGCCGCCCACTATAAGGGCAAGAAAAACAATATAAAGCCAACCGTAATCATCAAGCAGAACAATACCGGTATCCATTACTGCATCTCCTATTCTGAAGCTGTTATTTCAAGCGCCTTTATAAGCTGAGTATCAGTCATAAGCTGCGCTTCTTCGGAAACATTGTTAAGATCAAAATTATCGGGCAGTGAAACATCATATTGAGGATGAAGACCCTCACCGTCAAAATCCGCACTTCCTGAGGTCTGCAGCACAGCCGATGAAAAAATTATAACCGACCCGTCCGAGCATTTATAGCTTGAACGCAGATATCCGTGACCGGCTGTGGTTTTTCCCACACACTGGGCACCTGCATTGTCCCTGAGCGCAAAGGCGAAAAGCTCACCGCAGTCCGATGTGGTCTGGGTAACAAGTACAGCCATAGGCAGGGTTATCTTTTCCGCTTCCGTACAGGTAACAACCGTTTCAACTGTTCCGTCAGCGTAATACGCCTTAACAATCTCACCTGCACCGAGTATATGGTCAAGGCTTGCTTCAAGTGCGCTTATATTTGTACTTGAACAGCCCCTTACATCAAATATAAGCGAAAGTGCGCCTGAGGATATAAGCTCATCAAGTACAGCCTTAAGCTGTGACTCCGTTTTATCGGTAAAATCGGTTATTCTGACATATCCCGCCGAATCGATAAGCCGACCTGTTACCGTGATTTTTTCCGAATTTTCGGCGGTAACGGTATATCTTATGAAATTGGTTCTGTTATCATCGCCTACTCGTCTTACATACAGCTTAACGGTAGTTCCGACAGTACAGTCAAACTGCTTTATTGCCTCGTCATAGCCGCCCTCATATGCAAGAACATCTATATCATTTACGGCAGTGATAATATCCCCCGACATCAGTCCCTCCTCCTCCGCCGAAGACTGGGGAGAAACAGATGTGATGGTTATATATCTGCCGCTGCTTTTTTTATAATCAAAGCCAAGACTTACGCTGACACCCGTTTGAAGCTCTGCGCGCCGCGCGCTTTCCTCCGCAGTTATATACTCGGCATAAGGATCGCCAAGCCCCTCAACATACCCTGAAATCATGCCATCAATGAGGGCTGTTTCATCAATGCTGTCAAGGCAGTGGGCACGTATATACGTATCGATTTCGGAAAGCTTACTGTATATTTCCTGCTTTTCACTGACGCTTTTTATTTTACTGTTGAACATTTCCAAGGATAGGTTTCCGGTGATTATAAATGTAATCGCCGCCGTTATCGCCATCAATCCCAAGGTTATCCCCAAAGAAATTTTTTTGTTCAAACTATCCCTCCGTCATCAATAACAGCTGACATAATTAAACGGGTCTGTGTGCTGACCGTTTACACGCACCTCAAAGTGACAGTGATTTCCGTATGCATAGCCTGTCGAACCTATGTAGCCTATGGTCTGACCCTGACTTACATAATCTCCAACACTTACGGCACAGGACGACATATGGGCATACAGCGTGGATATTCCGTTGCCGTGATCGATAATTACACAGTTTCCGTAGCCGTTACCCGTATCAGATGCCTGAATAACCGTACCCGCTGCGGACGCAACAATAGTTTCACCGTAGCAGCCCGGCTTTGTTATATCAATTCCCTTGTGGAAATCGCTGGCACCGCCCTCTTCATCGATCGTACGATAGCCATATGTATCGGTATAGTTGAGCACATTGGGACAAGGCCAAATAAATCCGCTTGAAGATGCAGACGAGGATGTCGAACCCGAAGAGCTGTCACCGGATGAGGTGTCGGTCGTACTTTCAGTGGAAGTGTCCTCCGTATCATCAGACTGATTCTGCTGTGCAGCCAGCTCCTCTTGACGCTTACGCTCCTCTTCCTCCTGACGCTTACGTTCTTCCTCTTCCTTACGTTTTCTTTCCTCTTCTTCCTGGCGCTGTCTTTCCAGCTCCTCCTGCTGTAAACGGATATATGCCTGCAATTCTTCCTCCGCTTGGGCTTCCTCTGCTTTCATTTCATCTGTCTTAGCAGCCTGACCTGCAGCCTGCGCCTCATACCATGCTTTGGTTTCACTGTGATTTTGATAGGTTTCACGCAGATCCGCAAGTATCTGCTCCTGCTCTGCCTTTTTCTCCTCGGCATCATTTTTTGCAGCCTCAAGGGATTCCTTATCCTCATTAAGTGATGTTATTTTTGCGGTAAGCTCGTCTATCATCTCATTGTCATGCTTGGAAACCCTTTGTATAAGCTCCATTCTGGCAAGTATATCATAGAAATCCGTTGCTCCCGTCAGTACAGATGCAAGGCTGTCATTGCCTGACATATACATTGAGCGCAGTCGCTGTTTGAAGTCCTCAATGTCCTGCTCAAGCTCCGCCTCTTTATCGGCTATCTGCACCTCAAGGTCGCTGATCTCCTCGTTAAGGAGTTCAATCTGCTCCTTGACGTTGCTGATTTCCTGCTCCTGCAGGCTCATTTTTTCATCGTAATAAGCGAGATATGCTTCCTGCTCCTCTACATTATCCTCATATTCACTTAAAAGGCTTTCAACCTCTGCCCGCCGCGCGGCAATATCATCCATCTGCTGCTCCAGCGCATATATTTCATCCTCATATATAGCGTTGGTATCTATTCCCGAAAAGAAGCTTAACGAAAATACAACGGCGGCACTTACGGCAGTCATTTTCATGAACACACTTTTCCTGTTCATAACAACCAATCCTTTCCGACAATAGCCTTAAACCTTAACGTAACGTTGTGTGCTGATAACTGTATTTATTGAACTAAAAAGTATTCCCGCAAGCAGATAAAATATTGCCGCATAGGTGACAAAGCTGCTTGTGGGTATAAATCCGCTTATACCGAGAGTGCTGAAAAGTGTGGTTTCCTCCGACAGAACGTTTACCAGTCTGTCGTAGCCAAGCCATGTGATAAGCAGAGCCGTGCCGCCCGAAAGAAGCCCCAAAAGGAAACCCTCAATAAAGAAAGGCACCTTTATAAAAAAATTGGTAGCACCGACAAAACGCATGATATGTATTTCCTTCTTTCGGAAATCAACACTGGCGTGATTTGTATTTGTGATGATAACAAAGCTTACCACGAGCAAAGCCGTCAGTAAAACAACTGTAACCACCGTTACAACGGACTGAAGTCCCGTAAGCACATTTACAAAATCATATGGCGCTTTCACCTTTTCAATATGCTCAAAGCCATTTATAATCATAAGCGTACTGCTCATACGTTCAAGATCGTCAATCTTGATTTTAAACGCATCGGGCAAAGGACTTTCATCACCGAGATAGCTGAATATTTCCTCCGCATCGGTCATATCAGCCTTCAAATCCTCAAATGCCTCTTCCTTTGAATAAAAAACAACACTGCTTACATTTTCCGTGCTTTTTAGTTTTTGCTTCATTTCGTCAATGTATTCATCTGTGGTGTCATCCTCAAGGAAAATAATAACCTCGTTTTTCGATCCAATATCGCCTATCATAAGGTCAATATTAGCCGAAAAGAGCAGCGAAAAACCTATCATAAGCAATGAAACTGTCAATATACAAAACGAAGCGAACGACATAATGCGGTTGCTCCATATATTCCTTGCACCCTGTCTGACAAGGTAACTGAAATTGCTGAATCTCATAATTATACATTCATTTCCTTTCGCCTGCCGTCAAACTAATTTATATTACTCCATCGAAATCAACCTTGCCCTGCCTGATATTTATAACTCGTCCGCCAATCTTTTGGACAAGCGAATGTTCGTGAGTAACCATAAGGACAGTGGTATTTCCGCGCTTGTTTATATCCTTGAGCAGACGGACAATCTCCAATGATGTACGGGGGTCAAGGTTTCCTGTCGGTTCATCGGCTATAATAAGCTGTGGGTCGTTTACAAGTGCTCTCGCAATGGCAATACGCTGCTGCTCGCCGCCCGAAAGCTCATGGGGATAGCATTTGAGCTTGTCCTCACTCATTCCCAAAAGTCCGAAAATAGTATAAATTCTCTTTCTGATATATTTTTCGGGAGCATCTACACAGCGCAGTACAAAAGCAATATTCTCCTTAACGTTAATATTATCTATCAGCTTAAAGTCCTGAAAGACAAAACCAATTGTCCTTCGGAGCATAGGTATTTCCTTGGGTCGCAGCTTATTGAGATCAAAGCCGTTGACCTTGACCACAGAGGGCTTCTGTCCCTGTTCGGGTAAATCGGATTCAACCTCCCTCAGCAAAAGCTTTATAAGCGTACTTTTTCCTGCACCCGATTCTCCCACAACAAATGCAAATTCACCATCGTTTACGGTAAGCGATACATCCTCAAGGGCACGCACACCGTTGGAATAAGTGACAGAAACATTCTTAAGTTCTACCAATTATTTCACCGCCTATTAAACATGCACAATAAAAATTCTTCTGTACACTAATATACTATGCAAAATAGCAAATGCACATAAGATAGCAAGAGGACAGCAAAAATGCTGCCCCCAATAATATGCCGATTTTTCAAGCATTATTTCAAATACATCCAATAATCAGAATTTTGTCGGATTGGCAGAAAGGTATTTCTTTACCATAAGCGCAATTTTGAAGATTATTGCATGGTCAAACTCTCTCAAATCAAGACCTGTAAGCTTCTTGATTTTTTCAAGTCTGTATACAAGAGTATTTCTGTGAACAAAAAGCTTTCTTGACGTTTCCGAAACATTGAGATTGTTCTCAAAGAATTTCTGAATGGTAAACAGTGTTTCATGGTCAAGAGAATCGATAGACCACCCTTTCTTGAAAACCTCCTGCAGGAAGGTTTCACACAGAGTTGTGGGCAGATGATAAATAAGGCGGGCAATACCCAGATTGTCATAAGAAACTATAACCTTATCCGTATCAAATACCTTGCCGACCTCAAGAGCGGTCTGAGCCTCCTTAAACGAACGCGCGAGATCCTTAACGCCGACAACCGCAGTACCTATACCGACACTTACTCTCGTATAGAACTCACTGGAAAGCGTATCGGAAACCGATCTTGCCAGCTTTTCAAGATCTTTTGACTCAACATTATTCTTTATCTCTTTTACGAGAACGATATCGCTCTCGGTAATATTGAACACAAAGTCCTTGGTCTTATCGGGAAAGAGGTTTTGTATAACGTCATATGCGGAAACATCATTCGCAGAAAGGATTCTTATCAGGAATACCACACGGCTGACATCGGAATTGAAGTGCAGTTCCCTTGCCTTTACCACGATATCTCCGGGAAGAACGTTATCAAGCACGACATTCTTGATAAAATTATTTCTGTCATACTTTTCATCGTAATACTGCTTTATGCTGGAAAGAGTAATCGAGAGAATATTCGCATACTTGGCAGCAGTATCATCGGTACCCTCGACAAAGACGGCGTAATCCGGCTTTATATGGGATCCGAAAGGCTTATAAGTATATCCATCCCTGACAAATATATCATGTGAATCGCTGAGATCAAGGGAAACAAAATCGTTGGTAGTTCCTATCTTTGTTAAATCGCTGCAAGCAATAATGGCAGCTGTCGTATCTACAACACCTATGGTGCAATCCATAGTGTCACGCATTTGATGAATAAGTTCCTGAAAAAGCCTGCTCGACATTTTCTGCGTCATCCTTTCATTTACAAAAATCAGATGTATCTGCCTGTAGCATAAAATCTGAAGCTATCAATACATATATAATTTTATCATACATTATGATTATTTGTGTTAATTTTTTGTGAATTATGCAAAAAAAGTGCTGAAAAATAAAAGCAGTCCGAACATAAATTCAGACTGCATTAGAAATAAACAAAGAACGTTTATCTGCATTCATCAGCAAAACCGCTGTCAACAAGCTCTGTGAGACCGGCAACCGCATCTTCTTCGTCAGCGCCGTCAGCGATTATTCTGATCTGTGTACCGCCAACGATACCCAAAGAAAGAATACCGAGGAGGGACTTAGCGTTTACTCTTCTTTCCTCTTTCTCAATCCAAATAGATGATTTAAATTCATTTGCTTTCTGGATAAAGAATGTAGCAGGACGTGCGTGCAAACCTACCTGGTTCTGAACCATAACATCTTTAAATAACATAAAACTCTCTCCTATTCTCAAATAGCCTGGCTCATATGATACGCTTTAATAAGCTATGTATTTATTATACAGTTAAATTTTGCGGTAGTCAACGGAAAAATATGATTTAAGTTGATTTTAAGCAAAATTTCTGCTTTTTGAATTATCCGGGCTGTTTTTTTTGCCTCTTATTTGTTTAAAATAACGAATTTTATTAGACTTATGCAAAATAACAGATTATCATTAAAAAATTATAGAATGTAAGTTTACAAAAAATATTTTTACGAAATTTATGTTAAGCTTTGTCCGACTTGTCAAAATATTTCGCCAGCATATCAGGCCGTCTTTGCGCGGTGATTTTTAAAGACTCACTATGCCGCCAATTTTCAATATTTTTATGATGACCTGTCAGCAGCACAGAAGGAACCGTTCTGTCGTCCCATACCTCCGGTCGGGTATAATGGGGATACTCCAGCAAGCCGTCATAGTGGCTCTCCTCCTCAAAGCAAATTTCACTTGAAAGAACTCCGTCACACATTCTTGCAATTGCATCGCACATGACAAGTGCAGGCAACTCTCCTCCCGTAAGGACATAATCACCTATAGATATTTCCTCATCTACGATTTTATCAATAATTCTCTGATCCACACCCTCATAGTGCCCGCAGAGTACAAAAATATTCTCCTTTTCCACAAGCTCAACCGCCTTTTGCTGGGTAAAGACAGTTCCTTTTGGCGACATATATATTACATGGGGCTTTTCCGACATTTTTTCCGTAACGGCAAGATAGCAGCGATAAATGGGATCCGCCTGCATAACCATTCCCATGCCGCCGCCATAAGGTATATCATCAACCCTGCGGTGCTTATCGGTGGTATAATCGCGGATTTGATGGGTATAAATCTCGATTTTTCCCGCTTTTCTGGCTCTGCCTATTATACTTTCCCCAAGCACTGCTTCACACATATCGGGAAAAAGCGTCGCAATATCTATTCTCATTCAAACAAACCTTCCATTTTGTGTATAAGCAGCTGCCCGTTCTCTATATCCGTTTTCATGATAACATCGGGAATAGCGGGTATGAGCCACTCCTTACCGTCCTTTTTCACATGGTAAACATCGTTTGCGCCTGTAGATGTGACCTGCGACAATGTGCCGTAAACCGTGCCGTCCTCATTGTCAACCACTTCAAGACCGATAAGATCCTGAACAAAGTAGCAGCCCTCCTCAAGCTCCACATCGTCCCTGTCCATGTAAAGCACCTTTCCCCGCAGCTCATTCGCCGCTTCGGGTGTATCTATTCCCTCTATTTTCATAATAACTATATTCTTGTGGGGTCTTGCATACTGTATAGTTACAGGGACTTTTCCCTTGTTGAAATACAGTGTGTCAAATCCGCACAGAAAATCCGGACTGTCGCACCATGCCTCTGCGCGAACCTCGCCTTTAAGTCCCTGAACCGCAACTATCTTTCCGGTTTCGAGAAATTGCTTCATAAATACCATTTCCTCTCTTAAAAGGATAAAAAAATCGGCAATACCGCAAGAGCAATGCCGACTGCAGACAATACATCAATTGCCGCAATATAATATAGGTTCGGATAAAATCAGTCTATCTCAACCATAATCCTTTCGTTAATTCTTCCCGCACCGGCGCGCATTACAACACGGATAGCTCTGGCAATCTTGCCCTGCTTTCCTATTACTCTGCCCATATCGTCGGATGCAACATGGAGATGATAGACGACAATTCCTTCCTCATTCGGAGCGTCTTTGTCAACCGTAATGGCATTCTTGTCTTCCACAAGACCCTTTGCAATTGCAATAAGGAGTTCTTCCATAAAAACAGCCTCCTCCGCCTAAATTTTTGAAAAATCGGAAATGGAGAAGAAGCTTAATTACCCGTGCCGAATCGCACGCAAAGCATTTCTCCATATCTGCCACAGGGAAAACTCTTACTTGGTTATACCCTTAATCTCAAAGAGCTTCTTGACGGTATCGGTAGGCTGAGCACCGTTAGCCATCCACTTCTTAGCAAGGTCATCATTTATTTCAACAACACTCGGCTCTTTGGTTGGATCATAGTAACCGATTTCCTCAATAAATCTGCCATCTCTGGGAGATCTGGAATCAGCAACAACTATTCTGTAGAAAGGAGCCTTTTTCGCACCCAATCTCTTAAGTCTGATCTTTACTGCCATTATATTTTCACCTCCGAAAATCCTTTATATAATGTAACTTAGCGGCGCAATAACGCCATATATCATAACGCACAGGGCGCTATAATCAAATAACCAAATCAGAAACGCATACCGGGCAAACGAATTTTATTCCTTTTCCCCTTGCCATTTTTGCCCATAACGCCAAGCTGCTTCATCATTTTCTGCATTTCCTCAAACTGCTTAAGAAGCCTGTTGACATCAGCAACAGTGTTTCCGCTTCCTGCGGCAATTCTGTGTTTCCTTGAGGGATTGATGATTGAGGGCTTCGCTCTCTCTGCGGGTGTCATTGAAGTAATCATTGCCTCAACTCGATTAAGCTGATGGTCGTCAATATCCATATCCTTAATCTTATCGCCCACGCCCGGAAGCATACCCATAATCTGTTTGAGTGAACCCATTTTTTTAATCTGGGTCATCTGCTCCAGCAGATCGTCCATATCAAAGCTTTTTTCCTCAACCAGCTTTTTGGCAAGCCGCTCGGCATCCTTTTCATCAATTGAGGTTTGCGCACGCTCAATAAGAGTAAGCATATCGCCCATGCCCAGTATTCTCGAAGCCATACGGTCGGGGTGGAACTGCTCAAATTCATCCAGCTTTTCGCCCATACCAACAAACTTGATAGGCTTTCCCGTAACAGCCAGTACAGACAACGCCGCGCCGCCTCTTGTATCGGAATCAAGCTTGGACATAAGAACACCGGTAATACCCAAAGCATCATCAAAGGTTTTGGCAACGTTTACGGCATCCTGACCTGTCATTGCATCAACAACAAGCATTATTTCATGGGGATTGGTTTCTTCTTTTATACGGCAAAGCTCCTCCATAAGCTCGGTATCTATATGCAAGCGCCCCGCGGTATCCAGTATAACCACATCATTGCCATGATCCTTAGCGTGCTTGACAGCCTGCTTAGCGATAACGACAGGGTTAATCTGTCCCATTTCAAAGACCTTTACCCCGGCTTTTTCACCTACAACCTGGAGCTGATTTATAGCTGCGGGACGATAAACGTCACAGGCAACCAACAACGGTCGCTTTCCGTTATCCTTGAAATACTTGGCAAGCTTTGCGGCATGAGTGGTTTTTCCCGAACCTTGAAGTCCGCACATCATAATGATGCAGGGCGGTTCGGAGGGAAAGTTAATTTTAGCGTTATGCTCACCCATAAGAGCCACAAGCTCTTCGTTTACTATCTTTATAACCTGCTGTGCGGGAGTAAGGCTTGAAAGTACGTCTGTACCGACCGCTCTTTCGCTGACCTTTGCTATAAAATCCTTAACAACCTTATAGCTTACATCAGCCTCAAGGAGGGCAAGCTTTACCTCTCTCATTGCCTCCTTGACATCAGCCTCTGTAAGAACGCCGTGTCCTTTCAGCTTCTTAAAAACCGCATTAAGCTTTTCGGAAAGACTTTCAAATGCCATAAACCGCACCTCCTGCCTACAAAACCTGCTTTATCCTTTCACTGCACTCCGACAACAAATCGGAAATCATATCTAAATCGCCGCCGTTCTTTGAAGCGGCATCTAATTTCACCGCCGATTCCTCCAAGCAACGCGCAACAGTAATAAGCGTTCTGCGCTTTTCAGCAAGTTTCAGCTCCTTTTCAAGCCGAATCAGCGTTTGTTCTCCCCTTTTAATGCTGTCCCTGACACCCTGGCGTGTGACGTTTTCCCTCTCGGCAATTTCCGCCAAGGAAAAATCCTCGTTATAGTAAAGCTCAATAACATTTCGCTGC